>Ga0247843_1008019_pt1 | contig 12584 bp, 9 predicted proteins | sample LaCruzMarch2017__FD_192420 | JGI IMG/M metagenome (GOLD analysis project Ga0247843, IMG submission 192420) | Freshwater microbial communities from meromictic Lake La Cruz, Castile-La Mancha, Spain - LaCruzMarch2017_8m | ecosystem: Environmental > Aquatic > Freshwater > Lake | place: Spain...
GGGTGGATCAATGAGCTTCCATATACCCCAATCCAATCTTGATCTAGAAGCTCTGGAGAATATTTATCTAAAAGCGTTACGTTATTTAAATCAAATGGCATGGTAATAACCTGTTCTCCATTTATTAATAAAACTGCTTCTGTTTCTGAGTATTTAAAATGAATTAGCATTGGCCTGTACCATTTGCCAACAAAATAAGATTTTGAATAGTAGCCAATCTTTATAGTAATAAATCCTTCTTCTACATATATTCCATCATTAGATTGAACTGGACCAATTATTCTTACTGGATTTGCAGATACGTTATCCATTCTTACCCAAGCCTCTAATGTGTAATTGTTATACTTACCCGAATCATTTAGAAACCCACTTCCTGGAAATATTATTGATGGGTTATTGTCTGGTGCTTCAACAACTCTTGTTGTGTGATTGGAGCCAAACACCATAGGGATTCCAAAATTTTCTGCAAATATTTTATTATCTTTAACAAGGTAGTAGCCGTTCATTTCTGGATTTGTTCCGTAAGAGTCCATGATTACCGAAGTGTAAGCAGATCCAGAAGTTAAAAGATGATGAAGGTTGTCTGGGAAATCTTGTTCATTAAATCCAGAGTTTATGTTGCTAAAGTTTTCAGACCACTGACCCAAAGACACTCCATTAAATTGAGTTTTAAATTCAAATAATGGAACGGGTAAATCTAGATATATTGTTCTAATAAAAAAACTTATGTTGCTATTAAGTGGTAAGTCGAATGTATGAGAAATTTTTTGCCAACGGGACGCTGATTTTAATTTATATTCAGAGTAGTATTCCACTCCATCATAAATTACCCCAATTTCAAAAGACTTGATGAAAGCAGAGACTCCGTAGGCATGTGCAGAAAAACAAGCGGTTCCTCTAGAATTGTTAAAATCCGCTGAGCTATTAAAAGTGAAGGTGCTAGTTATAGTAGAGTAATTGCTTGCAGAAGAGCTTTTAACAAAACTAGATGAGTTGCTAGAGGGAAACGGGGTATCTGGATAATCTATTGGCTCAGTTTCCGTTAAACCTGTTAATGTCCAGTTAGCCTGGTTTCCAAGGTCTTGCCTTGAATCTGAAAACAACTGCAAGAAGGTAATGTTGTCATCTAGAGGCCACAAAGCTAATGGATGTTCTGAAAAAATTTTTTCTGCATACAGGTTAGAATTAGTCGCCATTATATCTTAATTTTATCATGAATGGGGATAGTTTTTTAATTTTTTATGGTAGTATTTACTTATGACAAATATAATGATTGTTATTCCAGTTGCCGATCAGACTCAACAAAATTTTGACCAACTTATTGATGATTTAACTGGAAACTATGTTTTTCAAGAAGAAGATTTTTTTAACAACAATTTTAATGAAAATGTCCAAGAGGTTGTCATTAATCCATACTTAAATTTAAAATCTCCAGATTATTCTCAAAAAATATTTTTTGTTTCACATGAAGAATATGTTTGTCCACCTAGCTGTGAAAATATTGTTGTTAGTGGAGACCTAAGTGTTTCAAAATTATGGAATGCTGGAATTTCCAAAGCTAGCGAACGGGGTGCTACGCACATAGTAATCCTTAACGAAGTTTCGTCTATTAATCCCCATATTTTTTTAGAAGCTGTATCTGAGTGTGAAAAAACAATAATTAACCTATCTGATGGTGGTTGTTTTATTGTAAAACCAGGGGTTGTTGCAAATGAATCATATAGATGGTGGTTTGCAGACCTTGATTTATTTTTAAATAATGAGGTTGATATAGTTAGAAACGACTTTACGAACATAAGACAAGAAAATAGAATTTTAATTGAAGGTTATGTACAGAAATTAGTAGACCAAGATAGGGATATTTTTAATCGCTAATTTTTTCAAAAAAACTATTCCATTCTTTTGCCCTACGTTCCCACGAGTAAAAATTATTATAAAACTCTGATTGCTTTTTTAACATTTCTTGATTTGATTTATCCCAGTAATCATTGATCGCCTGATTCAAATGGTGTGCATATGCAAATTTAATGTCATCCTCATCTGACTTTATTGTCATCATGTTGGCATACATAGATCCCGTTTCTGGTAATGCACCAAGATCTGTTGTAACAAGAGAACATCCTGCTGCCCCTGCCTCAATCATTGCTAGGCAGGCTGTTTCCTCAAAGATGCTGGGGTATGCAAGGATATGCGCCTCTTGTAGTGCCTTGTGTATGTCTTTGTTTTCTGCGTATCCATGATAATTAACATTCTTCATTGACTTTGCTCTATCAAATAGGTCTTTGTACAAATCTCCGTATGCCGCCTGATATCCTGAACTATAGATAGCAGTAGAAGAATAAACTTCTAACTCTACGTCATCACGATTTAGCATTTCAAAAACATCAAGAAGTATTGACAATCCCCTAAATGGGGTAGATGTATAGATTAACTTTAACTTACCATCTTTAGACTTTGGTTTAAATTCAATTGGCTCAATAGCATTGCGAATAACCTGTGCATTATGAAGGGGTACCTGGAACAAGTATCTAAACTTTTCTAATTGCCAATGGGAAACGTAAACTGTGGCATTTATAGATTTCATAAATGCTGGATCTTTCATTGGTCCAAGTGACTCATCTAAATAATTTAAATGCTGCCAAAGTACGTTCTTTTTTGTATATCGAACCCTATCTTGATTAGGGGTAGAAATTAAAAGGTTTATGTTCTCGTATTCCTTAAAGTTTGTATATTTATCTAATCCTTCTTTTAATAATTCCGTTCCTCCTTTTGCTGAAAAAACAGCAGAAGAATTACCTGTTGATTTTCTTTGTAACCAGTCAGCCATATCTCTCCTTATAAGTATTTTTTCTTGTGCCAAAACTGTTTCTTATAAGACCTTACAATCTTTGATTTGAGAAGAAAAATATTTTTTTTATTTGATTCTTCATCAAATTTAACCTGCTCGCTTTCCCAAGATTCTCTTTTAAAAGGAATTACTTGACAAATGGGAGTACCTTTTTCTAGTACAAAGATTTCATCATCAATTACCTTAAGCAATTGAAATGGAAATTCTACTCCAAGGGGGTAGGAATCCGTATCAACTATGCCCGTAAAAGTTCTAAAAGGTAGTTCATGTCTGTTAAATGGATGAGTAAAAATACAACTATATCCTGGTGGGGTGATTACTCTCCAACCTGGCTTCCATTTAAGAAGATCGTTATTTCCACCAAATGGTGCAGGCAATCCTGGAGCTTGATTAGAATCGTGGGAACTTAAAAGTTCGGTAGGAACAGACCATCTAACATTAATTCCTTTTCCAGGATGGTTTCTAAATTCAAGGTCTGCTGGAAGAGTAAACGTATATCCAGACGTTAGAGAGTCTAGAAAAGGAGAACAGCCTTTTAGGGTTAAGTTACTTACTCCAACGCTTTCTTTATTTAATCCTGTAATCTTTTCATTATCCATGTGTATAGGCATGTCCTTATACCACTCTGGGATATGTTTTGATGCGGGTTCTGGGGGTTTAAAATAAAGGTGTGCTTCTTTATCTGCTGGCTCAAACTGAATTTTCACTAATAATCCAATCGTTATCTATTCTTCTTTGTAATCTCCAATTGTAGCATTCTAGTGGATTGTTTGCAAACTTAGTGTCGTAATATTTTTTGTTTGATACGTCTGTTTTATTTTTTTTATCTAAATACCCTCCAGATTTTGCTGTTGTACAACTATCATAAATTTTTACTGGAATGTCTGGATAAAGAATCTTGTGTCCCAATCCCATATGCCTTGCACGATTTTCATAGTCTTCATCTTCATAATATGCAGGATAGTAGTTTTCATCAAACAGCCCAACATCTTTTACAAAAGAAGCTCCTAAAGAAAATGCATTAAATCCATAGTTAGTAATCAAGAATCTTTCTGGGCCGCTTAATGCAGATATTTTTTGTAGTGTATTAGGAAGCCACTCAACATCGCTACCCATAAAAACCCAGTATGGAGAGTGTGGATAGCATTTTATTCCTAAATTCCATGATCCTGCTACCCCCATGTTTGAAGGCATATTTAAAACATTTACTTTGTCGTTTTTGTAGGAATTGCTATTGTCTATAACAAGAATATTATCTATTGGATAGTCTATAGATGCCAAAGCTTTTTCTAGCAAGTCAAATCTATTAAGTACTGGAATGATTAATGTTGGTATTGATTTCATTTTTTCATTTGTGACATAAATGGAAGTGGAAATGTTTTTTGATGAACTACACGAACATCTGGGTCTACCCAAATATCAAAACCTGATTTAATTGCTTTGGTACACCATGATAGATCTTCTCCTACAAGAATAAAATCTTCTTTTTTTTCTCCCGTTTTTTCATCAAATGATGGGATGGGAACTGGACCAAACCAAGGTCTTGGCATGTTTTCAAAAACACCACTCTTTACTCCTATAAAACCAAACCCACATCCAGCAACCTTAAAAGGTTTTTTATAGTTATCAAGAAGCTGCTCTGGCATCATTCCACCGCGAGGCTGCTGATAGATAGGAATATGTCTATCTTCCATAAGATAACAGCCAGAGACAATATCTTTTTCTGAGTTATATAAAGCAAAAAGATCTGATGGTGTCCACGAAATGTCGGAATCAATCCACATAATCATGTCATATGTAAAATCGCCACTACATGGTTCATTCATTTCAGCATTATTTGTATCCATGCCGCCGATAGTTGTTTCTCTTGCCATGGCAACTAAAGATCCCCCTTGACTTAAAAAGTTCCAGGATAGACCTTCTTGATTTAGTGCATTTGTTGAAACTAGTAGACTCCTTAGATACCCTGGAGTAAATGAGTTTGCTGGTGTTGCAAAAATTACGTTAAAGTGTGGTTTATTCATTATTAAATCCTAATCTTCTTGTGGTGACCTACTGCAATGCTTGGGTCAAGCATTATTTTATATCCTGCATCATGTGCCTTAATGCACCAGGAGAAATCTTCTCCCCATGGAATAAACATTTCTTTTCCTTCTTCATTTGTAATCCTTTGAAATTCTGTTTCAAACCATGGCCTTTTGCAATTTTCAAAAACTCCAGATTTCATTGCAATAAATCCAAATCCTGCACCAAATACTTCAAATGGATATTTTTTGTGTTTTATTTTTTCTTTATCGAAAAATATGTCATTTTCTTTAAATGTAAAAAGAGGAACCCCCCTTTCATTAAAGTAAAGACCCGATACAACATCATACCTAGACTCATAAAGTTTTATAAAATCTTCTACATTCCACGAAATGTCTGAATCAATCCAGATCATTTTTTTGTATGTCACTTGTCCATTTAACGGTTCTGTAGAAAATGCACTAAGTAGTGTAGATCCCATGGCAGTTGCCTCTCTTGCTGCACTCACTTGGGAAGAATATTCATTTAAATATATATAAGAAATGCCTATACTGTCAAGGTGCTTAATGGTTTCTACCAGGCTTTTTACATATTCTGCTTCCATCATTCTTCCTGGGGTGCATATTAATATATCTACATGTGGCTTTTCAGTCACATCTCCCTCCAAAATTCTAGTCCAGAATACTTGTTGATGACATAAGGTGAAAGAATTTGTTCTGTTGGTAGTTTACGGGGGTCTATTGAGGACCGAATCTCGTGCATTCCCTTGATCCCATATACACGATCATCCTCTGGGGAGACATTTATAATTTCCTGAAGGTTATGATTAAAAGTTTCTATCCCAAGAAACCCATAAATTTTATCAAGGGTATCTTTAGTGTTGTTAACGATATCATTGTATTCTACAATATGAAAGTAATCACTATTTTCTTCTAGCATTGAGAAGGCAATTCCATACAGCGCGTTATCAATTAATCCTTTTGGACGCATAAGGTGGTCACATCTAATATCATCAATTGGACGGTAAAAGTTAAATTCCTGCCGTGCTTGAATTTCTTGATCAATAAATGATGGTGTTTGTAAATCTTGACTTACCATGTATATAAATGATGCAAGGATATCCTTAATATCTCTTACTGTAATAATTACCTTTGGATCATGGGGCAAATTTCTTAATAGTACTCCAAAATGTTCCTGAATTGACCACTCCCTTGATTTATCTATAATGATGTTTTCTTCTCTATCAGAATAATAACCATTCATTACCCCGCAAATTGTTGCAGGCATTACCTCTGGCTTGGGAAAAGCACGGTACTGTTCTGAAGCTAGAATACTTCTTTCTAGGTTAAACATCATCCCACACATGGGAGAGTTTGGACCTGAATATAGCTCTGGATTTTGATTAAGAATTGATGATAATAAGGTGCTTCCAGATCTAGGAAGACCTGATAAAAAATGAAACTTTTTCATCTGTTTTTTTCCATTCTACTAATTTACCTAGCAATTATACCATTAACCGTGTTGGCAGCTGGTACAGAAACTGTAGTCCATGTTGTTAAATCTGTTGAGTGGTATAAAGAATTTTCTCCTTTTAAATTATAATTGTATTCATATATTTGAGAAGAATCAGAAGTTATTCCAGAGTATCCAGAAGCAAGCCATTTTTCATTATTAAAAATTACAGATGTTATTGTTTTGTCTCCAAATATTGAAGTTACAGTTGTCCAAGTGGTGCCGTCTGTAGACTTTCTCATTTGACCAGTCTCTCCAGCAGCTACCCAAATTCCGTTCTCGTAACTTACTGATCTAATATTGGTTGTGCCAAAGTTTGAGGCTACGGTTGTCCAGGTAGTGCCGTCTGTAGAACTCCTCATTTGTCCAGTCTCTCCAGCAGCTACCCAACGTCCATTTTTGTAATTTATTAGTCTAATATTGGTTGTGCCAAAGTTTGAGGCTACGGTTGTCCAGGTGGTGCCGTCTGTAGAACTCCTCATTTGTCCAGCGTAACCTCCAGCAAGCCAAATTCCATTACTGTAAGCTATTGATTTAATAGTGCTTATGCCAAAGTTTGAGTTTACGGTGGTCCAAGTTGCTACGTCTGTAGATTTTTTCATGATTCCAAGCTCATAACCCACAGCCCAAAGCCCATTACCGTAAGCTATAGAGTGTACTTGTTCAGTTCCAAGGTCAAGCAATGTCCAAGTACTTGTGTTATCTGTAGAAACGCTCACACTTTTTGAACTATTGGCGAATATCCACTTTGAGTCTCCGTAAGCTAAAACGCCGTTGGTACCCTGTTTTCCAATATAGCTTGACGCCCAAGTAACGGTGTCGGTAGAAGTATAAAAAGGGGCCAGAGAAGACGATATAGCCCATATTCCGTTTGCGTAAATTGTTTTTAAAAAAAATGGATTTCCCCCCGTAACGGAAACCGTAGTCCAGGTAACTCCGTCGTCTACAGATTTTCTTGCTTGTGCTTGAAGCCCAACAGCAAGCCAAATTCCAGCATTGTAAGCGACTGATCGTATTGCTGTAGCACCAAAGTTTGAGGCTACAGTTGTCCAAGTTGTACCGTCTGTAGATCTTCTCATTTGACCAGAGTAGCCCCCAGCAAGCCAGATTCCATTGGCGTAAGCTATTGGTCTAATAATGGTTGTGCCAAAGTTTGAAGCTACAGTTGTCCAGGTGGTACCGTCTGTAGAATTCCTCATTTGTCCACCCCAACCAGTGGCAACCCAAAGGCCATTACCGTAAGCTACAGAATCAATGAAGGTTGCGCCAAAGCTTGAGTTTACAGTGGTCCAGGTTACAGCATCTGTAGATGTTCTCATTTCACCATTTACCCCACCAACAATCCACTTTCCATTAGCAAAAGCTAGTGCCCCAGCCGAATTTGTAAGGTTTGAATTTACAGTAGTCCAGATTGTGGCATCTGTAGATGTTAGAATGGCTCCAGATGTAAAAGTATTAACCCATACTCCATTACCGTAAGCAGAGTTAGAAATGGTTAGTGGTGAATCAAATGGTAGACTCCGCCAAGATACCCCATCAGTAGACTTGCTAATGTTATCACCACGGGTACCAGCGACCAACAAGTTGTTTCCGTATGCTAAAGAAAGAATGTTACCACGAGAAATGCCGTTGTTATGAGAAAAATTCATTGTAGAGGTCCAGCTTGTATTGTTAGTCGATACCTGAATGTTTCCATAGTTTCCTGCAGCAACCCATGTATTATTAATATAAGCCATAGAGTTTATTTTTGAATTTTCAAATTCAACAGAGGTCCAAGTTGTCGCATCTGTAGATTTTTTCATTTGACCTAAATAACCACCAGCAATCCACACACCATTAGTAACGTCATAACCTATGGATGAGATAAGTGATAGATTGGCTGATCCAGTAAAGTTTGAAGTCACAGTTGTCCAAGTGGTACCGTCTGTGGACTTTCTCATTTGACCTACACCTCCGACTGCAAGCCAGGTTCCGCCCCTAAAAGCAACTTCTCGTGTTGAGCTTGCACCAAGATTTGAAGTTACAGTTGTCCAAGTGGTGCCGTCTGTAGATCTTCTCATTTGTCCACTGTAGCCTGCAGCAATCCAGATTCCGTTACCGTAAGCAACTGATCTAATATTGGTTGTGCCAAAGGTTGATGCTACGGTGGTCCAGGTAGTGCCGTTTGTAGACCTTCTTATTTGTCCCCAGTCGCCTGCAGCAACCCATACTCCATTACCGTAAGCAACTGACATAATATTGGTTGTGCCAAAGGTTGATGCTACGGTGGTCCAGGTTATAGAATCTGTAGAGTTTCTAATTTGTCCAGCATATCCAGCAGCTATCCAAAGTCCATTATCAAATATAACCTTTTGGATGGTTGTCGCACCAAATTGAGGAAATATAGTTGTCCAAATAATTCCATCCGTAGATTTTCTCATTTGTCCACTAGATCCCACTGCAACCCAGACTCCACTACCAAAGGCTGCTGACCTCATAGATATTGAAGTAGAGGCAAACGAGTTTACAGTTGTCCAAGTGGTACCGTCTGTAGATCTTCTCATTTGTCCAGAGTTTTTAGTAGCAATCCAGATTCCATTGCCATGAGTTACTGAGTTGATATGGGTATATCCAAAATTAAGTGTTGCCGAAGATGTCCAAGTTGTTGCAGTGTTTATGTTATCGTATCCAACTATCTCCATACCTGCATCAATGAAGTTATCACTTATTCCTGTAGAAACAGTATTCCATGTAGTACTTAATATATTTTTTTCATAAAATACGCCAGAGTTTCCAAGAATAAAATGCTTAGTTCCTGAATCAAAAAACTTATTTACATTTATTGTTGAAAATTCTGAAAGGGTCGTCCAAGTAGTTCCATTTGTAGATAAAAATATTTTATTTTGTGAAATTGCTAAAAATGAATTTGGATTATTAAAAGAAGATATCTGGCTAGTTTCAAAAATAAAATTTCCATAAAAATTAGAAGTCTCTTGAAAAACAGCGCTAGCACTATTGCTGGTCATAAAACTTCTAACTATCTTAGAGTTTCCATAAGAAGTTTCATTAGGTGTAGTTGGTGGAGTTATTGTAGAAAGGACTGTCCAGTCTTGTCCATTACGACTAAAGCGTGTGGAATATTTTTGGGCTGCGGCGTCAAAATCCTCTATAGACCATATACCATTTACATACTGAAGTCTTGATGGGGTAGCGTTTAATTTAAGATAACCTGGATTTGTTGTCCAATTGGTACCGTTTGTAGAGTCATATACGCTAAAACTGGATATATATTTCCATTCTCCATTTCCATAAACTATACCCACTATTTCTAGAGGTTGTTTAGTTACTGTTGTCCATGTTATAGCATCTGTAGAACTTCTTATATGACCGAGCAGACCTCCCGCTAACCAGATTCCATTACCGTAAGCAACTGATCCAACTTTACTTACTCCAAAGTTTGAAGTTACCGCTGCCCAGGTTGTTCCGTCCGTACTTCTTGTAATACGACCAGCGTAACCACTTGCCACCCAAATTCCGTTACCATAATTTAAATCTGTAGGAACAATGGTTGCCCCCATACTTTGTCCAATTGCTACCGTTGTCCAAGTTATAGCATCGGTAGAGGTAAGCCCACCGTTTTGTTGTACTGCCATCCATCTTCCATTAGCATATCTAATTTTCTTAACATTATTTCCCGAGGCGGTAACCGTAGTCCAAGTAACAAGATCGGTAGAAGTCCTCATACCAAGAGTTCCGCCCCTAGCCCTTAACCAGTATCCATTGTTATAAACCAAGATTCCAGCGCCATTCTCAGCAGCGTCAACAACGGTCGACTTTGTTGTCCAAGAGATTCCACTTGTTCCCTGAACAGATATTCCTCCTAAAATTTCAAAATTATTTGAAAGATTTTTACTTAATAGAATAAGACCAGTGTCAGTTCCAGCTAGCACTTTTCCATTAGAAAAAGAAAAAGAATGAACACTTGATGTACTCCATGTGCTACTTATTTCTGTTGGAACGCTTATAGTTGATGTAGACCAGGTGACTGAATCTGTAGAATACTTAATTATTCCCATTATTGACCACCCGCATAATATTTATTACCAATAAAATTAATTGTTTTATAATCATTGCTTCCTCCAAGGCTAAGAGATGTCCAAGAGTTTCCGTCAGAGGAGGTAGCTAATTTTGAAGAGTCTCCTATAGCTAAAAACATTTTAGAGCTAGGATTTAAAAAAGAAGATTTTGTTCCAACTCCAGAACTTCCACCAGCAACCCAAATTGCGTTACCATACTCTATTGTTTTAATATCTCCCGTTGTAAGATTTGAGTCGGTGTCAAACCATGTAATTCCATCAAAAGATTTTATAATGCTTCTTACTGCTGGTGAGCTACCAAAAACAAAAATAGAATCTTTATTAGAAGTTAATCTTATGTCAGGGGCGTAGATCTTAAGGGATTCATCAATGTTAAAGTTCTTGGTGGTCCAAGTAGTTCCGTCTGTAGAATTTCTAGAATAAACTCCAGAAATAGGAATATACCATTCTTTTTTAAAGTATGTTGCACATCTCCCAGCTCCAGGAAGAACCACAGTTGTCCATACAGAACCATTAGTAGATATTCTAATGTTTCCACTATTAAGTATGGGGGTAGCAATCCAAAGACCATTGGCATGTTTTACTTCAGAAATTCCTCCTGTTCCAAAGTTTGACGTAACAGCTCCCCAGACTATTCCATCCGTAGACGACCTCATCTGACCTACATACCCACAGGCAATCCATAATGAGGCTCCATTTTGTACATGGTTTATAGCTGTAGCACCAAAGTTTGATGTTACGGTGGTCCAGGCTGTAGCATCTGTAGATCTTCTAATTTGTCCAGCAGCACCAGCAGCTACCCAAACTCCATCACTATAGGCAACTGAAGTTATATTTCCCGTCATGTTTGAAGTTACAGTTGTCCAAGTGGTGCCGTCTGTAGACTTTCTCATTTGACCAGTCTCTCCAGCAGCTACCCAAATTCCATTTCCGTAAGCTATTGATCTGATAGTAGTTGCTGCAAATCCTATGTTTACAGTACTCCAAAGTGTTCCCGAGTACTCAATTTGACTAATGTTGCTAGCAGAACTACTTGAGTTAAACTGGTAAGACACACTATTTACGCTAGACTCGTCAAAAATTGCTACGGTTGTGTCGGTATAAGCTGAACCATCTTCTGATTTAAAAAGTTTTCCATCGTTTGTTCCAATTATCCACTTTACTGTACTTTCAATAACTACTAAAGCAGCCGATAAAGATGAAGCAAAAATTCCTATTTTTAGTCTCATCTTATTATTCCATCCTTCCTATTAGACTGCTAGATCTCCAACAACAACCCATTCATTTGTACCCCGCTTATATAGGGTAGCACCTGAATATTGACCAGTAAGTTTTAGAGCAGCCCCCTTTGATCTTAGAGTGACCCCACCAGTGGCAACTATTGTTGTTTGACCTGCTCCATATTGAATAATATCTAAAGTTGTTCCTATTGGAAATGCTACTGAAGAATTTAGTGGTATTGTTACAGTATTAGCAGATCCTAAATTCATTTCAAGTGTTTCCCCAGCATCAGTAAGTAAAAGAGTATAAGAATCTGTTTTAGTGTCTATAGTTACCGTTTTTACTGCATTTTGTACAAAAGCAGTTGTAGCGACTTGAGTATCATTAGTTCCTGCTGATGCTGTGGGTGCTGCTGGTACTCCTGTAAAGGTAGGAGATGAAAGTGGTGCATAAACTGTAGAAGCACTTGATGACTTTAAGTATTCCTGACCAACAACATAGGCAGTAGTTGCAATCTGAGTAGTATTGGTATCAACTGATGCGGTTGTTGAAGTTGGTATTCCCGTAAGTGCTGGGGAGGCAAGGGGAGCTCTTGCAGATAAATCACTTGTAAGATTAGTAATTTTACTTTGGGAGATAGTTGATGGAAGGCTTAGGGTTACTGCACCTGCTGAGGCAGACACTGTTACTTCATCAGCGGTTCCTGCTAGGCTAGTTACGCCTCCACCACCACCACCAACGACTGTTGTTACGATGGACGCACTGGAGCTACCGTCAAAGGACACGCTACCAGTTACATCTCCCGTTAGCTCAATGGTACGGGCTGTGGTAAGGGCTGCTGCTGTTCCTGTAGTGTTAGCATTAATAGTTGCTGGGAGGCTGAGAGTTACTCCTCCCGCTGA
>Ga0247843_1008020_pt1 | contig 12583 bp, 14 predicted proteins | sample LaCruzMarch2017__FD_192420 | JGI IMG/M metagenome (GOLD analysis project Ga0247843, IMG submission 192420) | Freshwater microbial communities from meromictic Lake La Cruz, Castile-La Mancha, Spain - LaCruzMarch2017_8m | ecosystem: Environmental > Aquatic > Freshwater > Lake | place: Spain...
CTCCCGCTGCAACAACGCCCACGACCCCGCCACCTTGTAAAACTCCCTCAGCTCCATCCCAAGCCCCTCCAGCAACGCCGCCAGCGAACAACGCCCGAGGCGGCGAGCTTCGGCGAGCAGCTGGGGTCGGCGCGTGGGCAGCGACTCGCGCAAGTTTGAAAGCACCCGCTCGCTGGACACCCGATCGAGTTGCAGGCTGCAGCCGGCCGGCAGGAAGGGAAACCCGTCTTTGATCTGCTGCTCCAGCTGGTCGCGCGTGCCGCCGAGCAGGGCGCGGTAGCGCAGGTCGAAGCGGAAGCTCCGGTGGGCCTGGCCGATGAAATCGAGAACGGTGAGGCAACTCTTGCCCCGGCAGAGGCGCAGTCCGCGGCCGAGCTGCTGCAGGAACACAATCGCGCTCTCGGTGGGCCGCAGGAACAGCACCGTGTCGATCTCGGGGATGTCGAGGCCTTCGTTGAACAGATCCACGGCGAACAGGATCTGCAGCTCGCCGGAGCGCAGGCGGCGGATCTGCTCGGCGCGCTGCTCGCGGGGGCTGGAGGCATCCAGGGCGGCGGCGCGCAGGCCGGCGGCCACGAACTTGCGGGCCATCCAATGGGCGTGCTCCACGCTCACGCAGAAGCCCAGGGCCCGCATCGAATCCAGATTGGTGACCTTGACTGCCAGTTCGCGCAGGATCAGGCGCAGGCGGGCGTCGTCGGCGGTGTAGAGGTTGGACAGGGCTTCGCTGGCGTAGCCGTTGCGGCGCCACTCGATGCGCGAGAGGTCGGTGCCGTCGTGGAGGCGCGAGGCGCAGCTCGGCGGCGATGCGGCCGTCAAACCAATGCAGGATGTCCTCGCCGCCGGTGCGCTCGGGGGTGGCGGTGAGGCCCAGCAGCAGGTCGGGCGCCAGGTGGCGCAGCCAGCGCTCATAGCTGGCGGAGGCGGCGTGGTGGAACTCATCGACGATCACCACGTCGAACGTGTCCGGCGCCAGGTCGGCCGGATCCAGCCCAGCGAGCGACTGCACCGAGGCGAACACATGGCGCCACTGGCTGGGACGCTGGCCATCCACCAGCAGCTCACCGAAGGAGCCATCACGCAGCACCTGGCGGAAGGTGGCGAGGCTCTGCTGCAGGATCTCGCGCCGGTGGGCCACGAACAGCAGGCTTGGCTGACCCGGACCGGCCTGGCGGGCGTAATCGAGGGCGGCGATCACGGTTTTGCCCGTGCCGGTGGCGGCCACCACCAGGTTGCGCCAGCGGCCATGGAGGTTGCGCTCGGCCGACAGCTTGTCGAGGATCTCCTGCTGGTAGGCGTAGGGGCGGATGTCGAAGAAGCTGAGCGGGGTGGCGTCCGCCGACTCCCCCGCCGACTCATCGCGCGCCGCCCGATCAAAGCGGCGCTGCTCCAGTTCGCTGGCCCGGTAGGGCTCGAACTCGCTCTCCTCCCAGTAGCTCTCAAACGTGGCCTGGAACTTGGCGAGGATGCCCTCGTTGTCGGCGGCGGAGAGGCGCACGTTCCACTCCAGGCCGTCATGCAACGCGGCGGTGGAGAGGTTGGAGGAGCCGATGTAGGCGGTGGAGGCAGGGGGTGAGCCCGAGAGGCCGGGCCGATGGAACAGCCAGGCTTTGGCATGCAGGCGGGTGCGGCGGGTGTCGTAGCTGACGCGCACCTCGGCGCCGTGGGCCACCAGCCAATCAAGGGCGCGGCGGTCGGTGGCGCCCAAGTAAACGGTGGTGAGCACCCGCAATGGGCGGCGTGGCTGGGCCTTAAGGAAGGCCGAGAGGGCCGGCTGGAGCAGGCGCAGGCCGCTCCACTTGATGAAGGCGCAGAGCAGGTCGAAGTGATCCACTGAAGGACACTTGGCCTGCAGTGTCAGACCGATACCTGCCTCGGTGGGAGCATTGACCAGAATGCTGACATCGGCCTGGAGGATTCACTGATGCGGAGACGGCGCGCTCCTTATGCCGGCAGCGTCCAATCACCCAGCAAGGGTTGGTACTTATAGTCCGTGGACTCATAGGCGTCATTGGCTCAAAATTGATTTAATAGAAACTCCTACGCCGTTGGCCGATCCTAGAATTAGTTTTGGCTTTCAAGTTAGGCGGATCCGCAAGCAAAAAGGCTGGACGCAAGAGGATCTCGCAGACGCTTGTGATCTTGATCGGACCTATATTGGTGGGATCGAACGGGGGGAGAGAAATGTCGCCCTGATGAATATAGTTAGGCTAGCCAAAGCGCTGGATGTTCTGCCTAGCGATTTCTTTTCGGCTAGGGATGATGAGAACCATTGAGCAGCTTCACGGGGAGTTGAAGAAGTCTTATGATATAGGAGGCTCTCCTGTTAATCAGATTCTCGACTTGGCAACACTGTGCATTGAGAGGCTTAATTGTGTTGACAGGGCCGACTACCAACATGGCGGCGGTAAATCATATTTCGCATTTACAGATGGGGAAGAATTGTCAAGGCCAGTACGATCGGATCTTTTTCTCGATAACCCTGATGATCTAGTGAGAGCGTGGAATGAGATGCTTAAGGCCATCAATCCTGACCAGATGAAATGCCTGCTGCCTGATAATCTGATAAACAGTGTTCTGTATACAGCGGTTATTAGTTTTGCTGCATCCTTTGATATCTGGAAGAAATCAAGCCGGAAGACGCCTGGTACTCACTTTGAGGTGATACTAGGATCTCTAATCTCTCTTTTGCTGCCTGACTTTGTGCGAACAAAGTTTATTCGCATTCCTGGACAAAGCGAAAGCGTATCTACGGATATTGTTTTTGGGACAGACAGAGGCGGAATAGTTATTCCCGCCAAGATTACCACAAGGGAAAGAATTGTTCAGCCATTTGCCCATCAAAGAATCCTTGATTCTGTATTTCCGATTGGGTCGTATCAGAGCGTACTTTTATGTGTTAGCGAGACCCAGCGTGATAGCAAGACTGAATATGTAAAAGATATTTGCGTCCCTGGGACGATCAGGTTGTTTCAGGCGCATCTATCTAAACTAAATGCAATCTATTACCTGGATCCCCCTTCGCGATATATGGAAAAAGATATAATTGATTTGCTGAAAGTTTCTGACTACGGCCAGTTCTTTCGTGAAGACCTTGCTCTGCTTGCTATGCCGCTGAGGTGAGGTTGAGTTGTCCCTGGATTCCACCACGCAAGTCAATGCGTTCATAAATGTCATCATCGGCATTGATCGTCTTCAGAATCTGCGTGCCAATGGCCATTGCGAGTGGAGGAGGGACGGCGTTTCCTATCTGTCTTCTAACCTCCTGCCGAGTACCCTTGAAATGGATGTCATCGGGAAAACCCTGGAGACGTGCAGCTTCTCTTGGAGTTAGCGGCCTATCATAAAGGGGATGCCCATATCTTCCTCGGGTAAAACTATCAAATCCTCCGGTTATTGTTGGACATTGACCATTCCACTCAAGCCTCCCGTAAACATCTGGCCAGCCTCCACTTGATGTATCCGCCTTCTGGTGGCATGGAAGGCGAAGATTGTATGGAATATCCTGCCAACCTCCACCAGGAGGCACATGTGAAAAGCGATCGATATTCAACTGAGTTACTCTTGCCCTTTGATGATTGGGGAAGAGTGGATGATCTGTATAGTCAAATGGTGGCTCGGGAAGATCCCCGATCACTTCTCCGACAGTAGACCAGCGCTCCGTAGTCGGAAGAGGCTTCAGAAAAGGAGTGGTTACGTCTTTGCGCATTCCTACCATGATAAATCGTAGTCTGGTTTGAGCCACGCCATAATCTGCTGCGTTGTAAAAATTCGGATAGAGTTTGTACTCATTCATGATCTCCCCAAACTCACGCAGCAGATATCGGCCTCGATGCTGGCCAAATATAGCCACATTTTCAAGTATGAACGTCATCGGTCTCAACTGATTAACAAGCCGCGCATACTCCTTGATTAGGTAGTTTCTAGGGTCGTCAAATACATGAGCACCACGCCTTTGCTTTGAAAATCCCTGACATGGAGGGCCTCCACTGAATAAAGTCAATTCGCCAGCAGTCAGGCCTGTCCGATTAAAGATATCTTCTGCTTTTAGATCTGCAACATCTGCTTGGATGCAGTTGATGGATATACCGGCTTTGTAAGTTTCTACTGCATGTTTGTCGAGATCGAATGCAAGTCGAACGTCATAGCCAGCTTTCTCAAGCCCGATTGACATGCCCCCCGCGCCGCAGAAACCCTCAACACAAGTGACATTCATGGGCAGAGAGGCTTCGCGTTCCAACGTATGATACTCATAGTCCTCTGGGCAGAGCAAGTGGCTGGGCATTGGTTCTCCCGGAGGCGAGGCGCCGTGCGATTTCGCATAGTATATAAGTACCATAGCAAGCTGACTGCTGGTTCCGGTGCTGCGGTTCTACGCAAGCGGGCTTCTTGGCAATCTTCGCGAGTGAGCAGGCCGATGCAAGCTACTTGCTCAGTTTCCCTGCTCCCTGTCTGATCCACAGTGGGCGTCGCACGGCATGTGACCATTGTGTTTTCGATGCCTGATCAACTACACAACCGCGCTCCACTCCGGCTGGAGCAGTGCCATTCAATGGCCCAGGCGCCGCCTGGATTCACCAGGTTGTGACCCTCTCTCACCGAGCAGGCATCGGCGATGCAGATCGTCAACTTGGTCTTCATCAGAACCTGCCCGCTGCCCTCAAGGGCACAGAACACTCATCTTGCTTCGCGATGACAGTAATCGACCTACTGAGACCAAAGTTAGTGCAGCCATTTCCCCTCGACAGACAGCATTGCGATTGCCGGTGCTGCCGCGACAGCAGAGGATCTGCAGGTTGCTGATTACACCGGAGCCAACCTGGTTTCTGGGGACGATGTAGTTCACCTCCATGGCCCGTTGGTGCTTGTCCGCACCGCAATACTCGCAGCGGCACAGGTCTCTGATGAACACCTGGCATTTCACCGAACCGCGGTTCGGAGTTCGGAGGCGGCTGCGGTGAGTAAACACTTCATCTTCGAGGACTTTGCGCTCAGCGTCGCTCAGCTCCTCGGGGCCGAAGGAGCTGCAGTGGCTATCGCTATGCGCTGTGAAGCCGTTGACTGAGCAGTGTCAATCAGCTTGCCGGGTGGCGCCAATCTGGATGTCGATTGATATGAGGACGGCGGGAGCATGAGATTCCAGTTGGAATCGGTTTCGTGGCCAGTGTTTCGTGCAGGGCGCCGGTCAGAGAGGTTGGTGGAGCCTATGTAGTAGGTGAAGGCATGAGGTGAACCAGAGGCAGGCCGTGTTTCGCTCCCAACTTGCCTGTGATCCCTGCCACAACCGCCCAACTCGGCGTAGACTCTCCCAAATTGTAGTTTCGGAAGGGCTGAGGCGAATCGTGCGATTTCAATCCGTGAAAGGGCAACTCTCCAGGCTATTTCATAAGGACCTTTTCTCCATGGAAAAAGCTTCAATTAACTATCCCGTCATAATGGCATTGCAGACCTCTCAGAGTGGCCACATTGGCCCGGCCAGCGCATAGTGGAGATTAACTGAAATGGCTAGAATAAGAACCCGAGCCAGGGCAGTTGACATGCTTGGGCGGCAGCAGATTGCCACCATCCAAAATGCAATCTCTGAGCTTTTTAAAAATGCTCACGATGCTTATGCAACAGAAGTTCGGCTAGACTACTTCGAAGACTCTGGCCCTAGATCTCAAGGTGTTATTTGTGTCAGAGATAATGGAATGGGGATGACATACGATGATTTTGAAAATAAGTGGTTGGTCCTAGGTACTGAAAGCAAGCTGGGCGGTGAATCAGACAATCACTTCCGGCCTTTAGATATGCAAAGACGCCCAATTACAGGCGAAAAAGGGATTGGTCGCCTTGCAATCGCTTTGCTCGGAAGCCAAGTTCTGGTTGCTTCAAGAGCTTTACGGCATGATGGTCTCGGAGATTTAGTCATGTGCTGGGTTCATTGGGGGCTTTTTGAGCTTCCCGGAATTGATCTTGAGGATATCGACTTGCCTATTCACGTATCTGAAGGAGGTGCTTTACCTGAGGCAACAGTGATAGCCGAGCTTCGCAATCAATTTCTTGACAATATTGATAAATTGAAGGACAAATGCGACACCAAGCTCTTGTCCTCCATCGTTGAAGACATAAAGGCGTTTATTCCAAATCCTTCTAGTCTGGACAGTTATTTTAAAGAAAGGGAAGATGATGTTATCTCACTTTCGGGAGATGGGCATGGTACGCAATTCATTATTGGCTCAGCCAATCCTGTTATTAAGGTCGAACTTCGCTCGGAAGACAAGGCGGCAGACTACAGCTTTAGAAAACAAGTCCTTGGGTTCTATGACAGAACCTTTGGTGAGCCTTGCGAGGCAGGCATCAAAACATCCATTAAAAGGTGGCGGCCTGGCGATCTATTTGGAGAAGAGTATTTGGATGATACGAACTTCTTTAGTAGAACTGAGTTGTCAGAATCTTCGGATCATTTTCTAAGTGGCCATATCGATGAGTTTGGTCAGTTTCAAGGGAGGTTGAGGGTGTATGAGAATGATTACAATGACTTAATCATTCCGTGGTCTGGCAGTAATGGAAAGCTATCAAGCTGTGGCCCTTTTGACATTGTCTTTGGCTATCTTCAAGGCCAATCAAAGGAGTCAATTGTTCCGAATGAAGAATGGACAAAGATGAACACAAAACTTGATTACTTGGGTGGAATATATGTCTATCGAGATAGTATCAGAGTTCTCCCTTACGGAGACCATTCTTTCGACTGGTTAGAAGTCGAAAAGAGAAGAAATAAGGGGGCAGGGTATTACTTTTTTTCTTTTCGTCGCATGTTCGGCGCAGTCCTGATATCCAGGGACACCAATCCTGATCTACAAGAGAAGGCCGGCAGGGAAGGATTTCAGGCCAACTCAGCTTATCGTGACATGCGAGCTATAATCATAAATCTACTCATTAACTTGGCGGCCGAGTTCTTCCGAAAAGGAGGAGCGCATTCGGAGATCTTTGAACGAGATCAGGCTGAGTCTAAGAAGCGCGCCGAAGCACTGGAACGGCAGCAGAAGCAATCGACGCAAAGGCGAAAGAGCTTTGAACTGGCGTTGCAAACATTTACGGATAGTCTATCAAATCAACTACCAGAATCACAGATTGCTCAGCTGAGGCAGCAAACCAAGATGAGAATGAAAGCCGCCTCAATAATTCCTGATCAAGACAGGGCTGCCTTGAGCCTTGTAAAGGCTGAGCAAGAAGCAGTTGATGCACTCGCAAAGCTGAGGAGCGATTATGACCGAAGGAAACCACCTGGAGTGGCCTTAACTAAAACTCTAACAAATGATTGGAATCTATATCTCCGAGAACGGAATCGAATCGAGGATGAGCTTTTCGCGCCATTTGAGAAGGAGATTTCAAATACCTTGGGTGAGGTGGCTAAGCAGGCGAAACTATACATCGACCAGCGCAAGCGCTTGGACGAACGAATCAAGGTTCTAGCAGCCGAGAGAAAAAAGCAACTCCAAGAAGCCTCAGAGCTAGTGATCGATTCGGCGTCAGAGACGCGAAAAACCGTATCGTCGATTACAGAAAAAGCCCGGTTGGCCTTGGATGAGACAATACGAAGTATCCAGGCAGATATGAATAGAACGCCAATTCAAGAAATGAACCCAGACGATGTGGAGAAGCTACGCACGAAGTGGGAAAGCCAATTAACTGAAATCGAAACCAGACATCGAGATGGTCTGATGGCTGCAAGGGATATGCTGGCCTCACTTGCCGAGAACTTGCGGTTTTCCGACGGTAACGAACCTGCAGCGGTAATGGAAGCGCTTGAGGAGCGGATGATGGACTTGGAAGAGCAAGCAGATCAGGATTTTGAGATGGTTCAGTTGGGTCTTGCCGTGGCAATTATCAATCACGAGTTTGCAGCTGCGATTAAGCAAGTTCGACGTAGCATTCAGAGCTTGGGGCAGCTTTCTAGACGTGCGGAAGGAATTAGGCCTATCTATGAATCAATTAAATCAAACTTCGAGCATTTAGACGGACACCTCAACCTTTTCACCCCATTGCAAAGAAGACTGTATCGGAAGGTTCTGAGCATATCCGGTAAAAGTATCTACAACTATGTAAAGGAACTCTTCTCAAACCGAGTCGAAAGACATGATGTTAATCTGCAAGCAACTGATTCATTTCTTGCTATAACTGTTTCGTGCTATCCATCTACTCTTTACCCTGCAGTTATCAATATTATCGATAATGCGATTTACTGGGTGTCGAGCACTAAGGGTGAGAAACGAGTTCTTCTGGACGCTGCTGATCATACCATCAGCATCTCAAACAATGGCCCAGCGGTTGAGGATCGAGATAGTGATAGCATCTTTGCCCGTGGATTTAGCAGAAAGCCGAGTGGCCGTGGCCTCGGCTTGTACATATCGAAGAAGGCTTTGGAATCAGAAGGCATGCATCTATCTGTTGGAAAAGCGCAAAAAGACTTTCATGCATCCTTTCTTATCCAATCTGAATGCATCACCTTTGAATCATGACTTCTCTCGATCAATTTATTTCTGAATCGGCACGTAGCTACCTGCAAAGCGTGGTCTACGTAGACGACAAAATATATGTGACCAATACGGGTCTGGATGAAATGTCGCCTTCAGGAATTCCTGTTGCTCGCGACCCTTTTGCCGCTACAGAGAATTTGAGTGATGGTGAGCCTCCAACGAGCTCAGATGGCTCAGCAAGCTCAGAGGATGCCAATCAAGACTTTGACAGATCTGTGGCGGACCTTGCTGAATTTCATCCGAAGGAACTGATGGACAGCTTCGCGAAAATGGGAATTGTCTGTGCGCTGTATGAACCATCTGAGGGAGAACTCGTAAACACAGATTCTCAAATCTATAATCTATGCCAAAAGGCTGATATCGTGGTTCTTGATTGGGATTTGTTCAATGATGGCGGCTCGAAAGTCTCAGAGCTTATCTCAATTCTAATCAAGCAAAGTGCTTCGGCTAAGCCTCATTATGTCCGTTTGTGCTCAATCTACACCAATCAACCGGATCTTCTTCTTACGGCTAGGTCCTTGCTGGAAACACTTGTCACGACTTATGGTTGCACAGATGTTCAATTCGATGAAGATAATCTTCAATTGGTCTCAGGTGCTACGAGGATTTCGATATTGGGCAAGCCTCGGGTCCCCGGTAGGCCTCCTGAAGTCGAATCACAATTTGTCGTCGAAGAGCGTAAGTTGGCGGAAAGACTTTTAAGAGATTTTTGTGAGATGCACAAAGGCCTACTATCTGGTCTTGCGTTGAAAGGTCTGGCTTCAATTCGAATGAATACTAAAAGGTTGCTTGATAAATTTTCCTGCAATCTAGATGGCGCTTTTCTGCTACATCGCGCACTAGTTAAACATGATCGAGAGGCTCTCGACGAGTTGCCGGAGCTATTGGCTGACGAGCTATCGGCAATTATAGAAGATAGCCTTATGAGAGACTTTGATTATGAATCGGTGACGAACGAGATAATTGATTCTCTACATCTTGCGGATCCAGGAGATCGGAAGCCTTACGACGAGGCCGCCATACGTCAGGAACTAAAAGACGGACTAGGCCGTAATGTAAAAAAGGCAGCTGTATTACGCTACGGCGTTATGGTAGGTGATTCTGAGCACTCCTCTTCTGAGAAGCTCGGACACCTGTTCATCAATCGTACCCAGTACCTGGAGGATTCGCCGAGTCTTAAATTTGGCACTGTAGTAAAGCATAAGAAGAGTAGTGATGAATGTTGGGAATATAGTGTGTGCCTTATGCCTATCTGTGATTCACGGAGAAGGTCTAGTCCTGAGACAGTCAACCCAAGCATGTCATACCCCTTCTGGCGTTTGAATAAGGCGATCAAGAGTACTGCGTCTGGCCTTCAACTAAAGTATGCAATTGTTGTGGAAGACCAGGCTATGACTATCAGTCTTGGTATGGGAGGAAAAATAAGAGATATGCTTTGGCTTGCTGATGTGAGGCTGGGCGAGGATGGTTGGGCGAGGGCTTCAGCATCTTCATTAAAGTATGAATCTGTTGACGCAGCGAATGATATTCAATGGGTAGCTCAGCTTAAACCCCTCCACGCCCAAAGAATTTCTTCATATGTTGGATCTGAGGCATCCCGAGTTGGCCTGATAGAGTCAGACTGGCTCCGGCGATTGTGTGACAAGAATTAGAGGTTCAATTTTCGATTTAGCTTTTACGGGCCTGCTTTTCACTTTTTTCTTTTCGGCATTGTGTCAGGGCTTTGATGTCTCCTTGCCTTTCCGATTGCAGGCGCTCGGTAACTGCTAGTCAAGTCAGTGCGTCTCAAGACTTGACTTTGCGATTTAAGCTGTACAGAGCTTTTTCTTTGAATCCCAGGGCTGCTGAGGGGATTTGTCATCACCTGCTCGCCTCGGGATCAGATGCCAGTGCGCATGAAACACCGTTTGCCCCGCCGCCTCGCCTGAGTTCAGCCCCCCCTCTTGCGTTGAGCAATCAGCCCAGCCGCTGATCGACGCGTCCTGGGCACTCAGCCGCTCCCGCCGCAGCTTCAGCAGCTCCACCACGGCGTTCTACTCCGGCTGGTGCAGCTCCAGCCCGTCGGCCCCATGACGACGCGGGATCACCAGGCTGTGCCCCTCGTTCTCCAGCAGCACCCGGCCGCTGTCCTCCAGCGCGCAGAACACACAGCCCGCTTCGCGGTGGCCGTCGCTGGCCTGCACACCGCGGAAGTCGGTGCGCCCTCTTGCGTAGACAAACAGCCGTCGCGCTTGCCGACGTTGCAGCGGAAGCAGAGGGCCTGCAGTTTGCTGATGCCGTTGAAGCCGCCCTGGTTTTTCGGGATGATGTGGTCCACCTCCAGGGCGCCGCGCTGCTCGCGCAAGGTATCGAGGCGCTGGCGGCAGAGCTCCAGCAGCGCGTCGCGCTCGCCATCGCTCAGGTCGTCGCCGCCGATCAGGCTGTCGTGGCCATCGCCATAGGCGGTGCTGCCGTTGAAGGTGAACCCGGGCCACCATGCGCTTTACAGGATGCGGAGGGCCACGTCCTGCGCTTGGGCGGGGCATAGGGGAATCCTGGCGGGTGTGACAGGGGTGGCACTTGTGAAAGAGAAGCCCCGGCGATCACCCTGGCCCACGGATGCTCCCCCATGCAGACCACGCGATCATTGACGAAGCCAAAATCTGCGACTACCTGCTCTCAGATACGCATCCAGTGGGTCGCTTCAAGGCCAGGGTATTGCGTTCACTCGGCTACACCGTTGAATCCTGGACTGGACTTCGTGATGATCTGCTTCACCATGGGCAGACTGGTATGGTTCAGCGGATTGAGATGAGCGCCTATGGGATGAAAGTTGTCATCAGTGCTACGTTGAAAGGCCCCAACGGAGCATCCAGACCATTCAGAACGGTCTGGCTGATCCCCGATCATTCCAGGCAGCCAAGGCTCGTCACCGCATTTCCAGAGTAAGTCATGTTCGTCTTGCACCAGACAGTTGCTCTCACCCACGACATACCTGATGCTGGTCTGCAGTTGGGCGATCTCGGTGCTGTCGTCGCTATTCACGATCCTGAAAATGTCGAGGTTGAGTTTGTTGCCGCATCGGGACGCACCCAATCGCTGTTGACGCTTTCAAGCAGCTGCCTCCGAGAGATTGGTGATCAGGATCTGATCGCCGTCCGTTCACTGGCTACGGCCAATCCCTGAGATTCGACATCGTTCAGCTCCTCGCTTCCCAGGATCCGCTTGCCCACGTCCTGCTCCGGAGCGGGGGCATTGGGGCATCCGGGCTGGGTGAGACGGGGGGTGGCACTTGTAGGGAGAAGCCTTGCTGCCGTGTCTTCGATCCATCCCATCGCGTCGTCCGCCTTGGAGCGTGCCTACGCTGAGTTCTCAGCCGTCCGCCGTGGCGATGACTCCCATGTCTGACCTCCTTCAACTGCCCCAGAGCGAGCGCCTGGCCCTGGCGATCGCCCTCTGGGACAGCCTGGATGACGAGGCCAGAGATGGGGCGCTGTCGCTCAATCCCGACCTCTGCGCTGAGCTGGATCGGCGCTGGACGGCCCATCTCAGCAACCCTGACGCAGCTCTTGGCTGGGATGAGGTGCGCAGCCAGCTCGGCATCGGATGACGCTCCCTGCAGTGCGCTTCCTGCCGGAGGCGCTGGAGGAGCTCTTGGAAACCCAGCGCTGGTACGGAATGCGTGAGCCGGAGTTGGCCAACGACTTTGCCCAAACCGTTGCTGCTGCGGTGGAGCGCATTCGCCACAATCCCCAATCCTTCCCCTTGATTCACGGCCGGATCCGCAGGCTCGTGCTGAGTCGATTTCCCTATGCCGACTATTTCCGCGAGCAGGGCGCTGAAATCTTCGTGATCGCTCTGCACGGCCGCCAGGATCCCGACCGCTGGCTGCAGCGCTCCTGAATGGGCGTTGCCTGCCCAGTGCTGGCATAGGTTCTGGCACCGGGAGGCACGGGGAAACCAGCGGGAGCCGCCGCAGCTTCAGCAGCTCCACCACGGCGTTCCACTCCGGCTGGTGCAGCTCCAGCCCGTCGGCCCCATGACGACGAGGGATCACCAGGCTGTGCCCATCGTTCTCCAGCAGC
>Ga0247843_1008021_pt1 | contig 12582 bp, 13 predicted proteins | sample LaCruzMarch2017__FD_192420 | JGI IMG/M metagenome (GOLD analysis project Ga0247843, IMG submission 192420) | Freshwater microbial communities from meromictic Lake La Cruz, Castile-La Mancha, Spain - LaCruzMarch2017_8m | ecosystem: Environmental > Aquatic > Freshwater > Lake | place: Spain...
TCGCTGCGCCAAGGTAAAGTGACGGGTCGTGCGGTGTTGACCGCGTAATCGCCTAGAAGGGGCGCGAAGGCTTACTTCGCGCCTTGATACCGCTGCAACGCTAACAACACCTGCCGAGTGGCCAGAGGCTTACCGGCCAAGTGCTCTGACAGGCGTGCGCGCAAAGACGCGCGTAGAGCGGGCTCTTGTTTAGCGTCGTCAAAATCCGGTTGCTCGGCATCTAAACCGTAGCCCGTTTCTTGCAGCAACATCCATTCAAATTTACGCAAAGCGCCGGCCGCGGGCGAGCCAGTGGCCAGACTCTGTAGAGCCATCACATAGGCATCAAATAAACGAGGGTGGGGATCTTCACGCGGCAGCAAACGAAACAATAGTTCGTTCATGTACCAGCACGACATCATTGCAGGACCAGGTAAGGCGTGCACGCCCGCGCATTCGGCCCGCGTCAGCGTTTTGATTTCGCTGGCGCCTGTCCAAGACAACAATAAGGGCTGAAACAAAGACAGTGCCGAGCGCAGCACCGAGTGTGGGCGCTTTGCGCCCTTAGCCACCATGCTCACCCAGCCATGATCGCGTGAAAAAGCTTGAACAATCAGAGAGGTTTCTCGCCAGGCCGTTGCATGCAACACATAGCCTGGGGTTTCGTGTACGCGCGCTGCGCGTTTACTCATAGCCTAGATCGCGTAGGCTGCCCTCTTTTTCGGCCCAGCCTTTTTTAACCTTGATATACACCTCAAGGTGAATCGGTTTATCCAATAACTTGGCGATGTCTTGACGGGCCTCTGAAGCAATGCGTTTCATGTGGCTGCCGCCCACGCCAAGCAAAATCGGCTTGTGACTATCGCGCTCGACAATCACACAGGCTGCAACGTGTGCGCCTTTGTCGGTTTCTTCCCACTGCTCGATCATGACCGTACAGCCATAGGGCAGTTCATCACCAACTAAGCGAAAGATTTTTTCGCGGATCAGTTCTGAAGCGATAAAACGCATCGGGCGATCAGTCAGGGTATCAGCATCAAAATACGCTTCGTTTTCAGGCAAGCGTTTGGCGACTTCATCCAGCAACTGATCAAGCTGATGTTTTTTGGTTGAACTCACTGGCACGACCGCGTCAAACTGATATTGCGCTGCAATTTTGGCCACAAAGGGATATAGCTCGTCGCGATTTTTAAGCTGATCAATTTTGCTGATCACTAAAATTGTTCGCGCGGGGTCATGCAATAGTGATAACAGCTTTGCATCACCGGGCGACCACTTACCGGCCTCAACCACAAAGAGCACGACATCTACACCAGCAAGCGTTTGCGTGACCACGCGATTCATCATGCGATTCATGGTGCCGCCATGACGGGTTTGAAACCCGGGCGTATCCACAAACACAAATTGCTCGTGCTCGCGCGTGAGTACGCCTTGAATACGGTGACGCGTGGTTTGTGCCTTACGCGACACAATGGTGATTTTGCTACCAATTAAGGCGTTGGTGAGAGTAGATTTACCAACGTTTGGGCGCCCAACTACTGCGATAAAACCACAGCGATAGGCTGCTTCTGTCATTTAAGCTCCTGGGCAACCGCAACCGGCAGCGTGAGTTGTGCCGTTTTGCGCGCCCGGGTTGAACGCTTTTTAGCGGGGGCTGGGCTAGCTGCCTCAGCTGCAACAAGTGCAAGTTTTGCTGCCGACTGCTCGGCGGCGCGACGACTCGCACCTGCAGACACCACCTTGATATCAAGCACCGGAACCGAGCACTCGACTTCAAACTGCTGACTATGCGCCGCGCCATGAGTGGCGACGACACTGTAGACGGGTAAGGCGTACTGACGACTTTGCAAGAACTCTTGCAATAAGGTTTTAGCGTCTTTACCTAAGGTTAACGGGTCAACGCTCGCCAAAATCGGAACATACAGACGTTCGATTAACTGTTGAGCGGCAACATAGCCACCGTCTAAAAACACCGCCGCCAAAATCGCTTCAAAGGTATCGGCCAAAATCGAAGGCCGTCTAAACCCACCGCTTTTGAGTTCGCCCTCGCCTAAGCGCAAGTATTTTGAAAGCTCAAGCTTTTGCGCGATCTCGGCCAACGAGGCTTGCTTGACTAAATTTGCCCTGACGCGCGAGAGATCACCTTCATCAAGCGTGCCGTAATGATTAAACAAAAGTGCCGAGACTGACACGCTCAGTACCGAGTCACCTAAAAACTCGAGCCGCTCGTTGTGACGCGCGCCATGGCTACGGTGCGTCAAAGCCTGCTCAAGCAAAGCCGGTTTGACGAATTGGTATCCAAGCGAGATCTCAAGTGCAGAGGGTGACATGAACAAATGACAATTATCGGTGACAAAAAAATTAACTTAGTGGAAGCGACCAATGCGACTAAGGTGACTAAAGTTCATCCAAATAAAGAAAGCTTTACCGACGATATTAGCTTCGGGTACAAAACCCCAGTAACGGCTGTCCAAACTGTTATCGCGATTGTCACCCATCATAAAGTAAACACCGGCCGGAACGGTGCACCGTACACCATTTCTGAGGTATTCGCACTTTTCACGATATGGGAAGTTCATAATCGGCCCTATTTCTTGCGATCTTCGCTCATCTAACAAGATTTGGTGGGATTTTTCACCTAGTTTCTCTGTGAACTGGGCCGTATACGAAACGCGGTCTGGTTCAAAATATTGACCATCAGCGATTCTAGTCACTTCTTTACCATTAATAAACAGTTTTTTATCAAGGTAGGCCAGTTGATCACCGGGCAAACCCACCACACGCTTGATGTAATCAACCGATGGATCGACGGGGTAGCGAAACACCATCACATCACCACGTGCCGGCTCGCCCAACGGAACAATCTTTTTATCAATCACAGGCAAACGCAAGCCGTAGGTAAATTTATTCACCAGGATCAGGTCGCCGGCTTGCAAAGTCGGCAGCATCGAACCAGACGGGATCCGAAAGGGCTCAACGATGAACGAGCGCAACACAAACACAAACAGAATGACCGGAAAAAAACTGACGCCATACTCAACCCACCACGGCACATGGCCGACCTCGGCGCGGATTTGCTCTTCGCGATTTTGCACCTCGACCTGAGGCAAGCTGACCCAGCTTGGTCGGGCTAAGGCTAAGGCTTCGGCAACACGACGCTGGCGTGCCGGACGTAATGAAAACTTATCGAGCGCGTACACCACACCCGTGACAAGCATCAGTACAAAGAGTATCAGGGCAAAATTCCAGCTCATCAGCTCAGCCTTGTAGAAAGATTATTTATCGTCAACTTGCAAGATTGCCAAGAACGCTTCTTGTGGAATCTCGACGCTGCCCACTTGCTTCATGCGTTTTTTACCGGCCTTTTGTTTTTCAAGCAGTTTTTTCTTGCGGCTGATATCACCGCCATAACATTTGGCCAACACGTTTTTACGCAAGGCTTTGACGTTTTCACGGGCGATAATCTCGGCGCCGATCGCGGCCTGAATCGCCACGTCGTACATTTGGCGCGGAATCAGTTCGCGCATGCGCGCCACGACGTCGCGTGCACGATAGCGCGCGTTTGAGCGGTGGCAAATGTTTGACAAAGCGTCGACCTTATCAGTGTTGATTAAGAGATCAACCTTCACCACATCAGCCGTACGATATTCTTTAAACTCGTAATCCATCGAGGCATAGCCGCGCGACACTGATTTCAATTTGTCAAAAAAATCGAGCACGATTTCAGCTAATGGCATTTCGTAGTGCAAATGGACCTGGCGACCGTGATACGTCATATCGAGTTGCTGACCACGCTTGTTATTGCAAAGCGTCATGACGGGGCCCACGTACTCTTGGGGCATAAACAAGGTGATCGTCACGATCGGTTCGCGAATTTCAAGATATTGCCCAACCTCAGGCATGCGCGACGGGCTTTCAATCTGGATGACACTGTTGTCTCGTAGAACAACCTCATACACCACCGACGGCGCGGTAGTAATAATGTCCATATCAAACTCGCGCTCAAGACGCTCTTGTACGATCTCCATGTGCAGCAAACCCAAAAAGCCACAGCGAAAGCCAAAGCCTAGCGCCTGCGACACTTCGGGCTCGTACATCAGCGATGAGTCGTTGAGTTTGAGTTTTTCGAGTGAGTCGCGCAGCTGATCGTATTCGCTACTTTCAACTGGATATAAACCGGCAAACACCTGCGGCTTAACTTCTTTAAAGCCAGGCAAGGCCTCAGAGGCAGGCTTGGATAACAGCGTAATCGTGTCGCCGACTTTGGCGTCAGCAAGTTCTTTGATACCGGCAATGACAAACCCAACCTCACCGGCCGACAGGTGGGGACGAGACTGAGACTTGGGCGTAAACACACCCGTTTGCTCACACAGGTGAACAGCACCCGTTGCCATAAAAGAAATTTTGTCTTTGGGCTTGAGTACGCCGTTGACCACACGCACCAGCATCACCACGCCAACGTAGTTATCAAACCAAGAATCGATAATCAAGGCCTGCAAAGGCGCTGTGACATCACCCTTTGGCGCAGAAATCCGTGCGACCACTGCTTCGAGGATTTCATCAATCCCCATGCCGGTTTTGGCGCTCGCCAAAATAGCGTCTGAGGCATCAATGCCAATTACCTCTTCAACTTCAGAGCGAGCACTTTCTGGATCAGCCGAAGGCAAATCCATTTTATTTAAGACGGGTACAACCTCGACACCCAGTTCGATCGCGGTGTAGCAATTGGCAACCGTCTGGGCCTCGACACCTTGTGAGGCATCGACTACGAGCAATGCACCCTCGCAGGCCGATAACGAACGACTAACTTCGTACGAGAAGTCGACGTGACCCGGAGTATCAATCAAATTGAGATTGTAAATTTCACCATTCGCGGCTTTATAGTGCAACGCGGCGGTTTGCGCTTTAATCGTAATGCCACGTTCACGCTCGATATCCATCGAGTCAAGCACCTGCGCCGACATTTCACGGTCGGCTAAGCCGCCGCAGCGCTGAATCAGTCGGTCTGCTAGGGTGGATTTACCGTGATCAATATGGGCAATGATCGAGAAATTGCGGATGTGCTGCATAACGCCTAAAAAGTAAGATACCAAGCAAAAGGGGCGCCCTGCGCCCCTTTTGCGGCAAACCGCTATTCTAGCCTGTCTAGGCCAACTTAGCCGTACCCAAGACTTACTTCACCGTTCGCACGGCGACCCAGCGGGTTTGATCGCCTGTTCGTACCATCAAACCGACTGGGCGAGACTGATCCAACCCTGCAACGACCTTGGCAAATTGCGCCGGGCTGGTGATGTCGGTGTCATTGACCGCCAAAATGATGTCGCCCTCGGCCACACCGGCCGTGCTGGCGGGCGCTTGAACCGCAGTCACTTGTACGCCACCCTTAATACGCAGCTTTTTCTGAACATCCTCTTTAACAGGCGTCACTTCCATCCCTAAGACCGTTGTGACGGCCTCGGCAGGCTTGGAGCTTGCTGGTTCAGCGGCGGCAGCGGTTTTTTCAGGTTTTAACTCAGCCACAGTGACTTTCAGGGTCAAGGGCTTGCCTTTACGCCAGACTTCAAGGGTTGAGGTCGTGCCAGGCTTTGTTTCGCCCACCAAGCGTGGCAAGTCAGACCAGCGACCAATCGGCTTATCGCCAAACTTGGTAATCACGTCACCGGGCAGCACCCCTGCCTTGTCGGCAGGCGCATCAGGCTCAACACCGCCCACCAAAGCGCCCTCTGCCTTGGGCAGGCCAATCGCCTGAGCCACGTCTTTACTGACCTCGCCAATCTGTACCCCAATCCGACTGCGAGTCACCGAGCCCGTGGCACGCAACTGATCAACCACAGACATTGCCTCTTCGATTGGAATCGCTAAGGAAATCCCCATGAAGCCACCACTGCGAGAGACGATCTGGGCGTTAATCCCAACCACCTCGCCTTTCAGGTTGAGTAGGGGGCCGCCTGAGTTACCAGGATTCACAGCCACATCGGTTTGGATGAACGGCAAGTAATCGCCGGTTTCACGACCCAATGCACTCACAATTCCTGAAGTCACCGTCGACTCAAGACCAAAGGGCGAACCAATTGCCATCACCCATTGCCCTTTTTTAAGCAACTTGGCGCTACCAATCGGCAAATATGCCAGGCCTGTGGCTTCAACTTTAAGCAGAGCCACATCGGTACGCTTATCGCTACCAATGACCTTCGCTTTAAATTCACGCGCATCGGTCAGTGTCACAAAAATATCGGTGGCACCTTCAACCACGTGATGATTGGTCAACAAGTACCCGTCCGCTGAAATAAAGAACCCCGACCCGACGCCGCGCGGAACTGAGCGCTCTTCAGGTTCAGTACGAGGCTTGCCACGCGGATTCTGCTGAGGACCTTGGCGCCCACCTGGGGGCTGAAAATCAGGACCAAAAAAATGGCGGAACATCTCGTATGGATCTTGCCCTTGCGGCCCAGAACGGGGCGTGACTTTTGCCGTCGTGCGAATATTGACGACCGCGAGTTCAGACTTTTCAACAATGGTCGTGAAGTCAGGCAAGCCCGCAGCTTGCGCTTGCACGTTAACGTGTTGCATACCGCCTGCAATCAGTATCACGGCCATCAAGAGCGCAAAGGCAGCACGACGGGCACGACTCACAGACTGGTACGCAGAGAAATGAAATTGTTCTTGCATCATAGACTCCAGTAAAACATTCTAAGAAGGCTCGCTAGCGCGAACCCACCGGTGGAACGTATCGAATCGACTGCGCCAAGAGTTCTAGGGTGGTAGCCGGCACTTCACCCAAAACAGTCAACCAGAAATTTGCAATACGGATCCCAAAGATATTGACAGAACCGCTGCGTGCAGCGCCTTGGGATAGATACTCAGACCGCTCTGCGCGATAAGGTTCAATAAAAATTGAAATTGTTGCAAGCCCATCAGATAACACGAGTTGATTGACCGTGCGTTGATCGGCAAACGCGCGCGCGAGCTGTGAGGTTGGCAAGTAGCCTGGCGGTGCAGGTACGCGCCAGCCCAGTGCTCGTAAATCAATGACCTGCTGCTTGGTGTGCTGTGTTGACCAGTCTGTGAGCGGCCAGGAAGGCTGCAACGCCTGCTCATTGATTGGTTGCCCAATCGTCACGTGTGTGAAGGCAACCTGCTCGAGCACAGCGCCTTCATTCGTAATGGTTTGTGCCTTCAGTAGCAAATTAGATGCACTGTCTGCACACAATCGGTAGCCATAACGATGCGCATCACGCGGCGTAATCTCAATCACGCGACACGAGCGCCCCGCCACCCGATAGAGGTCAGTTGAGGTCCGTAACTGATAGTGCGCCTCGAGTGCGGCAGGGTCAGCCACGAGCAAACCCGGAAAGCGATCGCCCCGTTGCTGCTCGCGCAAGATCAGTTTTTGCTCGGGGAACAAACTCTGCACATCATCGTTACGTCGAAGATATTCACGCGGCGGCCCGTCAAGCACTTCAATGCGTTCTTTTTCGTCCTGTCCATCAAACACATGAATCATGCGCGACGACTCGATCGACTCACCTTGCTGAAACGTAAAGACGCCTTCGTAGTTCAAGTGCCGCGCCGCTTGCTGTATTTGCCGCAAGAGTGTGGCCTCGGGCGAACTTGACACAACACTGAGTGTCGCAGTGGCGGTAGAACTCGCCGCCATACCAGTTGGCGCCAAGGCACCAGCAACGGGCGCTGCACTCTGCGCCCCTTGGCCAAACGCCTGCAGTGGAAGACCGACACAACATCCTACGCAAACCACTCGGATCAGCTTCTGCGAAGCCGCGGTCGCTGCACGCTTAAACCAAGCTGCGCTGCGCCCTCGTTGTGCGTGCCCGCTACCCATTAACGCGACGCACCGAACGACGCGGGCCGAACGTTAGACGGCCCAGAAATCTGACGATGTGCCGTCACATAATCACGCACTGCCGAGGCCTCAAGATTGGTCGCAACCGGGCTCGGAGTATTCGCTTTGGCAGTTTGCGTAGAGGGCGCTGACAATTCGGGGACGAACAACGGCTTCGCAACCCACACCACCGAAGCTACGGCAGCAGCCATGGCAACACTTGGCCACACCACGCGGCGTAACAGTTTTGACATCGGAGTGAGTTTGCGTGCCTCAACCGGCGCTGCCACACGGCGTGACGGTTCGACCGCAACGGGCGTTGCCAAGGTTTGTGCCGCGTCTGCTTGACTGTTGTAGCGCGCAGCCAATTCGGGCGCAGCCGCACTCAAGACAGGCTCAGTGGCTAGAGCCTGCGCCACGCGCTGAGACAAATTCGCTTGGGTCGACAAGGCTAATTCGGGTGTGCGTAACGTATCGCCAATCAAGTGATACACCTGCCACGTGGCGTGCCCTGAGGCTGTAAACAGTTCAGAGGGCAAACTTGTTTGCGCGTCGCCATCCATCCACGCCGAAATCGTCACAGACACCTCGTTTGAGGCAAGGCTAACGTGTTCGCTCGCAGAGGCTTCGTTCAGAAGACCAGCGCTCGACTGAGGGGGTGTGGGTTGCTCTTTCATGGATTCATCCTTACCAGCGCCGGTCGCCGGTGTCACCCAGCAAAGGACGCAAACGTGTCGCAATAGCCTCGCGAGCCCGGAAAATCCGAGACCGAACCGTACCGATTGGGCAATTCATACTTTCTGCAATGTCTTCGTAGCTCATACCGTCAATCTCACGCATCACAATGGCGTTACGCAATTCTTCGGGCAAATCGTTGATCGCTTTATTCACTGTTTCGGCGATTTGGCGACTCGCCATCTCAGATTCGGGGTTACTACCATCGGTTAGTACGTCAGATTCATTAAAAGTTTCACCTTCTTCGTTTTCAAAGCCAGAAGGTGTACTCGGAACACGCTTATTTGCGGCTAACCAGTTGCGCGCCGTATTGATTGCAATGCGATACAACCAGGTATAGAAGGCACTATCGCCTCTGAATTGCGGCAAAGCCCGATAGGCCTTGATAAAGGCCTCTTGCGCGACGTCTTCGATTTCAGCCGGGTCGCGAATCATGCGAGACAGTAAGCGCATGATTTTTCGCTGATATTTGATGACCAGTAGGTCAAAGGCCTGCTTATCGCCGGCCTGCACTCGGGACACTAACTCGGCATCGACATCGCGTTCACTCACGCGGTTTCCCCTTTGGATAACGGCGTGCAACGAGCCGACTGCCACGAGGCCCAAATATTGAGGCGTCGGTAGGTTTGAGCAGGCAGCTGACTGCGCCAAAGCGTCAAGGTGACAACTTCAGGGTTGTTATGGGGGTGATTGTGCAAATTCAAGCGTAGCGTCAATCCAAAAATGTGCGTCCAGTGCTGTTGCAAAGTAACAGGTGTGAAACTGGTCTGACCGGTAACTTTAGAAAAAGTGCCCAAAAAACTGCTGGGAGCAGTCGCAAACTTGCTTGTTGACGGTTGAAAAGACAGGTGATGATTTTTTTGCCATGCCTGCCGGCGTCGTTGAACACGAGCTTGAGCAAGCCCACCCAAAGCAGCCCCAAACGACAGTACCCAACTTGGCACGCCCTGCCAATACCCACTAAGTGCCAAAGCAGACCAGGCAAGCGCTAAGGCGACCCAACCCACTGCCTCCGCCCAGCGAGGGCGGGTCAGTTGCAACTGCAGGGGTAAGGTCGGGTACTCAGGCCACGCACGGCGAAACACTAGATGCGACGCACTGCCATTGAGCCGTTGGTGCCACCAAACCCAAAGGAATTGGAGAGCGCCACGTCAATGTTGAGGTCGCGTGCCGTGTTGGCGCAATAATCCAGATCGCACTCAGGATCTTGATTAAAAATATTGATCGTGGGTGGCGAAATCTGGTGATGTACCGCCAACGTAGCAAAGACAGCTTCAATACCACCGGCTGCACCCAACAAATGGCCGGTCATTGACTTGGTTGAGTTCACAACCAGTTTTTTAGCGTGCTCACCGAAGGCGAGTTTCAAGGCTTCAGTCTCATTTTTGTCACCCAAAGGCGTCGAGGTGCCGTGGGCATTAACATACTGAATCTGATCGGCATTGATACCGCCGTTACGCAAGGCGTTGATAATGCCGCGGCGTGGACCATCGCGATCGGGTGCAGTGATATGGTGGGCATCTGAGCTCATGCCATAGCCAGCAAACTCGCCATAGATACGCGCACCGCGCTTTTTAGCATGCTCGTACTCTTCAAGCACCAACACGCCTGCACCTTCTCCTAGCACGAAGCCATCACGATCACGATCCCAAGGGCGCGATGCCGTGGTCGGATCATCGTTACGTTGCGACAGCGCACGCATGGCTGCAAAACCACCGATCCCCAAGGGCGATACGGTCGACTCAGCACCACCGGCCATCATTACGTCGGCATCGCCATACTCAATCATGCGTGCGGCGTCACCGATCGAGTGCAAGCCCGTTGTGCAAGCCGAGACCACTGCATAAGACGGACCTTTGAGGCCGAGCATAATCGTGAGCTGACCTGAAATGAGATTAATCAGAGAGGCCGGCACAAAAAATGGCGAGATCCGACGTGGACCGCGTTGTAAATATTCAGTCTGAGTTTCTTCGATACGCTGCAGACCGCCAATGCCAGACCCAACGATCACACCGACCCGCTCGGGGTCAGTTTTTGCAATATCCAGGCCAGAGTCTGTCCAAGCTTGCAAGCCTGCTGCAATGCCGTAATGGATGAAGGTGTCCATGGTTCGGGCTTCTTTGGCCGGAATAATCGAGGTGACGTCAAAGCCTTTCACTTCACCAGCGATGTGCGCATTAAAAGCGCTGGGATCAAACCGTGTAATCCGCCCGATACCCGATCGTCCGTTCACGATATTGTCCCAAGCCGTAGCAATATCATTGCCTACAGGGCTCACGATGCCAAGACCTGTTATGACGACTCGTCGCTTCACGGATCACTCCTTATATGTGATAACGGCGGCCAAGCCGTATGGAGCAACACAACGACAGGTTGTAAAACCTACGTCGCGTTTGCGCCAGACTTCTTAACCGCCTAACTGACCCTACCCTGTGCAATCTTTGTGACGGCTCGCGCCATTCACAGACACTGACAGCAGCCTATTACTTAGAACGCGAATTGATGTAATCAACGGCCTGTTGCACAGTCGTGATTTTTTCAGCTTCTTCGTCGGGGATTTCGGTTTCGAACTCGTCTTCGAGTGCCATGACTAGCTCGACCATGTCGAGTGAATCGGCACCGAGGTCGTCAAGAAAGGAGGATGCGTTCTTGATCTCGGCTTCGTTTACGCCGAGTTGTTCAGCGACGATCTTCTTAACGCGCTGTTCGATGCTTTCCATTCATATCTCCAAAGGGGGAAAAGTTCGCCGAATTATAGCGAACCGGCAGAAAAAAAACCTGTTACATGTACATGCCGCCATTCACATGGAGTGTCGTACCTGTAATGTAACCGGCTTGGGGAGACGCCAAAAAGGCTGCAGCATGAGCAATATCTGCTGAAGACCCAAGGCGTCCAAGGGGAATTTGGGTTAAAAGTGCCGCCGTTTGACCTTCGTCGAGGCCGCTCGTCATGTCGGTGGCGATAAAACCGGGGGCGATACAGTTGACGGTTACGCCTCGGCTGCCGAGCTCTCGGGCCAGCGCACGACTCATGCCCGCAACACCAGCTTTGGCCGCTGCATAGTTAGCCTGCCCTGGGTTGCCGCTCGAGCCCACCACCGAGGTGATATTGATAATACGACCCCAGCGTGCCTTCATCATGCCGCGCATGACAGCTCGCGACAACCGAAATACCGAGGTCAGATTGGTGTGCAGCACAGCATCCCATTCGTCGTCTTTCATGCGCATTGAAAGATTATCGCGTGTAATGCCGGCATTATTGACCAAAATGTGAGGGCCGCCCGACTCTTTAGCCAGGGCGTCAGTCAACGCATCGCAGGCCGCAGCATCAGTGACGTTGAGCACAACACCCCGACCACCATGAGCCGCTAGCGCCTCTGTGATGCCCGCAGCGCCGGCTTCGGTCGTTGCGGTACCCACTACGATTGCGCCGCGCGCGGCGAGCTCTAGGGCGATCGCCTTGCCAATTCCGCGCGAAGCACCTGTCACTAAGGCGACTTTATCTTTTAGATCCATGGTGTTGTCCTTAGGCCGCTGCCAGCGCGTCAAGCGCGGCTTGCATTGATTCGGGGTCTGTCATCGACAGCGCAACAAGCTCAGGATCAATACGTTTGACCATTCCTGATAAGACTTTACCGGGTCCGCACTCAATAATATGCGTGATTCCTTGCGCCTTCATGGCCTGTATCACCTCAACCCAGCGCACTGCATGCCAGGCTTGCCGTACCAAGGCATCGCGAATCGCGTCGGGCGACTGCTCGATCGCCACATCCACGTTGTTCACCACCGCAATCGCTGGGGTCGACACGTTGATCTTAGCCAATGCGCCAGCTAGTACCTGTGCGGCAGGCTTGAGCAAGCTTGAATGAAAAGGGGCAGACACTGGCAAGAGCACGGCACGCTTGGCACCCGCAGCCTTTGCAGTGACGATTGCACGCTGCACGGCCGTTGCATGACCCGCAATCACGACTTGTGAGGGCGCATTAAAGTTAACGGCTTCGACTACTTCACCTTCGGCTGCATAAAGG
>Ga0247843_1008022_pt1 | contig 12576 bp, 8 predicted proteins | sample LaCruzMarch2017__FD_192420 | JGI IMG/M metagenome (GOLD analysis project Ga0247843, IMG submission 192420) | Freshwater microbial communities from meromictic Lake La Cruz, Castile-La Mancha, Spain - LaCruzMarch2017_8m | ecosystem: Environmental > Aquatic > Freshwater > Lake | place: Spain...
TGGGAAGAGAGACCCCATCGATGTTATTAAGCAACAATCAACAAGAAAAACTTTACGACTCTTTGAGAGGGAGGGGTTAGACTAACAGATAAAGCAGACATCGAGCTAAATGTGGCCTTATATATAATTAGATCTGTGCGATACATGTGGCCCTTATTTGATACATGTTGTGGCCCTTATTTGATACATGTTGTGGCCCATTAAATGACAAAGCTCTTCGGCAGTATCATCATTCAAACAAAACTGAGTAACGGTTTAATACACCTCCTTTTTTTTCTTGTCCAGGTCCGTTTTGCCATATTTGTGATCCAATCTGTCATCTCCTTCATTTCATTTTTTAATACATGTCCTCGTAATAGTCACCAAGGAAATCAAGGTCCAACTCTTCCTCGTCATTGGGTGGATTGCCACCGCCACCATGAGCATGAGTCACACAGCCGCCCTGCATCTCATCATACGTTTCTCCCGATACTGTCCTGTACATCATTGGAGAGGTCGTTGCGTTGTCCTCCAAATCACCCAAGTCGAAGTGGGTATGTTGCATGACACATGTTGGACTGCTGCTCAATGCTGCCTGAGCAGCAATGCCGTCATCATCACCACCACCACCACCACCACTACTACTCACATCCGTACTATCGGGGGTTAGTGGCTGATGTAGGTCACAATGTCCCCCGGACCGCGCAACGCGCTTACACCCCGACTTACCGCACGTCCCGAGACTGAATGCCCCATGTCGACGACATAATCCACCACGTTTGGCAACGTTCGTGCAACCGCTGGGGTCGGTGCACAAAGAACGCGTCGTATGTGCTCCGTGACGGCAGCACACGCCGCCTTGCTGGACCTGCTTTAAACAGCCGGGATGAGAGCATAGACGCGAACGTGGAGAGCGAGTACCGGCAGCGTAGGACGATGAGCCGTCTCCTCCGCCACCGTCTCCATTGCCACCGGACGACGACGACGACGACGACGACGACGACGTAGAATACGGCGTAGTGCTCTTCTTACGAGAGGAGGCGCGAATAGGTGATGCCTTCATGGTAGACCTTCTTGAGTCATTCGGCCATGGCGCTATGGGCGGTCCGATCGATCAGCTAAACAAGAGAACATAAGAGAACATTAAACAGAACTAACAATGCCAGGACTGTTAATTGAATAAGTGTAACGTAATATTCAGATTGTGTCATAAAAACGTCATGATCCAGCAAATACATAACAAATTTCTCTCGTTTTCATCATAGTAAATGTATTGGGGAATATAATTAAAAAGTTAGTTGATCATAATGCAAGTCCAAAATCGCATTGTTTTCTCTCTCCCGAGCGTTTTCCCGCACAAGCAGATGTTCGGTGACGTGGACAGCTGGACGTGGATCATGGTGATGTTGAGCAACGCGACGCGAAGTCGAAGGAAGAGTGATGATTCAAGCATTCAAAGTCAAAAACCGGGTAACATGTGGAGCTGATGCTGTCATGGACACGTGTTGCCGTTTCTAATCAATACCGGATGATAGGAGGATATAGAGGCTAGGACATCTAATTTTGCAATCGGATGAAGTGTATAGACAATACTACTGGAATAGTGTACGTAAGAGCTCCTACACAATTGACAATTGAGACTATAGGTACGACTAATTCATGATCGGACTCTAACGCTACTATCGAAACAATTGGCATTGCCATTTCTCAGTCAAGCCACCTTTTGCTCGTTGAAAAATCGAAGTACCACGTGAACATTCAGCTTGACAATTCCCGACGCCACAGTATTCAATTTTGATCGTGTCTCCCACGCCTTCCCGAATATAATCTTCTCATCCGCGAGGCAGGGTGATGTACCAAGGAAGAAGGCATTCAGCTCATCGATGACTGATCCACTCGGTCGCCAACAGTGTATCTCCAACTCGTGATAGCCAGGATTCGTAGGCAAGTGCGTAAACCCATAACCCGACAATACCGACCGTCCGTAGTCGTCCAGTTCACATAGCTGCACGATTATACGTGGCCAACCCTGCATACTTGCCGTGGCAAAGTGAACGTCGATGGGATGATTCCATACTACTTCCTGTACACCGTCATAGTCGTCTGATGACGATGATGCCGCGTATTGAGTTTGACTTGCTTCATCCCCCGCAAGGAGAGACCATGCCTTGCCCCACTCAAGGTACCACTTGCATGAAATGAATTTATTTGCCTTGAAACCAATGCCCTCACTTATCTCACCTAATATATGAACCTCGGGTATACCATCGGCTGGACTACGAATAATATTCTTGAACTTTTCTCGGAGCTTTTCATCTGGCTTGCGAATATAGTTCGTCTGATTTATAATAGGCAATAGGATATTATTATTATCACCACCATGCTGAGTCTTTCGCTCCTCTGCCTTCTTGGTCGTCATGTTATTCACAACTGGCTGCGTCGAGGACGTTTCCTTCATGTTGCTATCAGATTTGGTTTGGAGAGTGTCGTAGTTGGATTCAGGGATCTCTTCTTTGTCAAGTGGAGAGTAGGTGCCAATCCGCGTCCCTTCTTCTTCATCTGGTTCTGAATTCGACGCGTTGCTTCGGCGTTGATACCGTCGTCTGAGATTGCCGAGAGCGCCTCCACTGGTGTTCCTTCTATCGTCATTGTTGAACGCATTGGTGGACGAATTGCTGTTGTCGGCATTCGTCGTCTGTTCACGATCTCCTCTTCGCACATAAGATGACCGCCGCTGATTTGTTGCTGCAGTCGATGAAGACGCATTCGCTGCAGCATTGATTAGGAACGGCTCTTGGTTGCTGGTCATCACCGCACGATCTCCGAAGAAGAATGAAATGGTTTAAAACTCAAAAAATTGGAAGCACTGCCTATCTCCCACAGCCTCCACTCTGACCTCGGTGGTTCAATGACGAAGCTGGGGGGAGATCGTATCGCATGCGTCCGCTCGGCTCATCGTCCGACGCCCTTGCTATTTGCGACGATGTCAATGATAACACTCTGCGTTGCTGGATCGACAAATGCGTTCATAACAGCGACAACAACGATACCCTCGCGAATTGACAAACGGTGTTCCTCCATCGAAAACACTCGGCCGTCGTTGTTTCAATATTCGTATTATCCAATTCGACATCGTCAGTACTCGATGCAGCAATTATCTCCGCAACGGTCATCGTCTGCCATTGCATCAAAACAATCGAATAATCTCAATGACGAACAAACTACTCGAACTTCAACAACTGATGATGGTGTCGTCACGTACTATACACCCGCAGACCGACCAATCCTCGCAACAGTTGACACGATGAGTCTGCTCCTTTTTGCGGCAATTGGTAAATCATCTCATTCCTCGGACTTGGATGTTGGAGGAATTGATGATGATAATATTGTTGGAATATTATATACGGCATTGCCCTTTGTTGTCGCATGGCTTACGACCTCACCACTAACGGGTATATACTCCCCCCCCGATACCAATCATCAACAAATTAGGTTGGTGAACAATAATGATGATGACAATAATGATAATAGTAGCTTACTTGTCACAACGGCAACAAGTATTGGCAAGGGATGGGCCGTCGCAATACCATTAGGGATTGGCTTACGTGGTACAATGAAGGGTTATGTCCCACCCATGCCTTTTGTTATAGTAACACTAATTGCGACATTCGTTATATTAGTTGGGATGAGAATATTGTACACAGTGTTAGAGGAATTTTATCTCGAGTGGAGAAATTTCAGTTGAAGGCTAGGACGATGAGGCAACATTGATCCTTCTCTAAAACTGAAGGACAGAGGCGGGATGATTTGATTTGAATAAGAAGAACATGTGATACGAATGAGAGATCTGGAAACAGGAATTTGTCAGGAATTAAGTATCGTCCTGTTGCATACGATCCGAACAACCACAACTCAATGCAATGAGATCGACCTTCATTTTTTTTTTGTGTAGACCAGGGGGGGGAATTGTTCTACCCATGCCAGTGAATAGATGGAACATGTTTGATTTGGTGTGGCATAGTCTGTGGAAAAGATTATCCGATACTAGACATAAACAATTTAACATCAATAGCGGGGATGTTTGTGCCCGAATTTGGTGATGAAGAAGAAGATGTTGCTTTTACTCCTACAAGGCGCAGTGTCGACTGTGGCAAAGTCACCGAGGAGGAGTTCAACGAAGTGTTTACTAGCTAGAAGAAGTTGTTCTCAAGCAAGAGTTGCTGGGAAAAGGTGTTGTGTGACATGACCTACATTACCACACTGTCGTACAAGATTTCCTTTGAGTATGCTGAGAAGTGTGCCGGTGTTGACCTTGACGTTCCCGAGTGTGTGTATGATAAGGTGCTTGACCTATTGGTCATGTTCAGTGAAACCAGCCCCCCCGAGAACTCCTCCTCGCCTAACTTCTACCTCGTGAGCACATACTTGATCACACCCGCGGTGGATCACTGTGATAACCAGCGTAACCGAACCAGACTATTGTTACATATCCATTGAACCGACGCTTTACACACAATTACTACTCTAGGGACATGTGATGCATCCTACACCGGTGTGGTCATTTTGCTCAGCAAGAGCAGCTCCAACTTTGCCCTTGTTGTCACAGGCGGTACAACATGTACCTCCTTTAAGTTTCGTAAAAAATTTCCACACCTTATACCTCCACAAGGCAATGTACCCTCCCTCTTGATATATTTTATCTTCTCTTGCCTCTTCTGTCTTTTCATCAATGTATGTCATAAATTGAGCTCCCCTTTTTTCGTTTATATTCATGTCGGAGGAAAATGACGAAGTTTGGTAAGTAATAATAAGTTATATCAATCGCCGTATATGTAAAAGATTATTCAAAACACTGAAAATTAATATACACCATGAAAAAACACACCACATCTTGGAACACTCACTGTTTCTTCGCAAGATGGATGAGAACATCTGTATGACTTGGTTGTACCGGAGGCTCAATCATTATTTGTACACCGCCAATGGATTAGCGTTCACGACGTTAAACAACTCTCTGTGTGTGTGAGTCTCCGTTAAGTATCATCTACATAGATATCTACCTATGAAATCTGCGATTTCTTCTCATTTCAACCCTTCCAACGCATGCTGCTCGCGAGACGTTCTCTCTCTCCCTCAATGGATGGATGTCTCTCCACCTGGAGATATCATCAAATAGAGGAACAGATAGCAGGTATGGTCAGATTCACCTTCATCAATCCTCGAATCATCGGTAGTAGTCAAGATGATGGTGAGGAATTCATAGATGGCGAAACATCATCATTCACTAATGATGTGAATGAGGAGAAGGTTATGGAGATGATTGTAACCGAAGAAGGTAACGCCTTCATCGATACTCGATTCATCGGTAGTATTAGTAGTCAAGATGTGTGTGACGATGAATCCATCGACGTGGGCAATGTTTTGGAGACGACCACGTCTGACGCGAAGGACGACGAACGATCGGCTAATAACGGTGCTAGCATACTATTATTATCGCCACTGGCAACGAGTTGGAAAAGCTCCGCAGTCCGAGCAAAAGAGAATCTAAATCGTATACTCAGCGATATTGAACAATTGGGTACCGATGTAACCTTCCCTCCTACCCCTCGAGGACGGCTACCAAGTAGTAGTAGTAAGCAGCAACATACTCCTGCGTTTGCGAAAGGTGTTGCGAAAACAATCAGTAGCAGTCGAAGCAGTAGTAGTGACAAGGAGCAACAATTGATGGGAGAGGAAGAAGTAGGAGTGAATTATGATAGAAATCAACTCATTGAATTACGTCGTACTGTCGCCGAGAAGCAAAGACGTATTGAAACTGCATTTGCCGAGGCAGATCGTGTCCTTGGTACGAAAGGACCACAGCAGAACAAAGAAGACAACGAAAAGAGTACATTAATCGGTAACGATAAGAAGTCTACATTGGTAGAGAGGATTTTATTAGCACGAGGACAACGTATGCAGCAGCAGGGCAGGGGTACAGGAGGAAGAGCCATACAAGATCGAAGGAACAAGGCACGACAAAAGGTACAAGAGGGTAAATTGAAAGTTAGAAGATCGAAGGAAGGTGACAAGCTTATCATCCATGACGACGAAGTTAGAAGATCGAAGGAAGGTGACAAGCTTATCGTCCATGACGACGAGGAAGAGAATGTAGATCAAAAGAAGAATAAAGATATGGCAATGATAACACCCAAGGAAATATTCGTTGAAGAAGAAGAAGTTGATCAAAAGATGGACGAGAAAAAGGCTGATGACAAACATCAAAGCGAAGGTGACGATATTGTAACTGATGAGACGATAGTTGATAAATGTGAGGATAGAGGGGTCGAAGAAGCAAGAAGCATTGATGTAAATGGTGACTCTAAGAGTGCTGAGATTGTAACTGATGAGACGGTAGTCGACAAATGTGAGGATAGAGGGGTCGAAGAAGCAAGAAGCATTGATGTAAATGGTGACTCTAAGAGTGCTGAGATTGTAACTGATGAGACGGTAGTCGACAAATGTGAGGATAGAGGGGTCGAAGAAGCAAGAAGCATTGATGTAAATGGTGACTCTAAGAGTGCTGAGATCGTAACTGATGAGACTGTAGTTGACAAATGCGTGGATAGAGGGGTCGAAGAAGCAAGAAGTATTGATACAAATAGTGACTCCAAGAATGCTGAGATTGTAAATGATGAGACGATAGTCGACAATTGCGTGGATAGAGGGGTCGAAGAAGCAAGAAGCATTGATACAAATAGTGACTCCGAAGTTGGAGAAAGCTCTGTTCACACAATAAATGAGAGAATGAACAAGGAGGAAAGAATGTGCAATCCCTCTGTGGAGGATGAAGTGGAAGAGGAAAAGACTAAGGAATTTGATGTTCTTGTGACAGACGAAAAGATGAGGGAAGTGTTGATAATGGCGGAGGAGAAGGATATTGAGATTACCGTAGTTTATGATGCCATGAGGGGAGTGGAAACAGCTGCTTCGGATTCATCAACTGTTACCGCTGACTTGTTTGCAGCTGTGGATGATACTGTTGCTGATATTGAAAGTCGAAGTTCAAGTACAAGTGAAGCTAAACAAGCTGCGGCAAGGAAATATTTTGAGGACGAGACCAATCGACTCCTCGTGGAAAGGCAGCAAGCTGTTGAGGCGGCAGTATCTGAGATTGAGAAATGGAGTAAAGGAATCATGTCCCACAATCGAAAGTCAGAGGAAGCGATTGTTGACAAGGATAGAAGCAAGGAAGTCAAGACCATCACAATGACTGTTGTAACAGAAAATGAACCCAGGATGGAAGTTGAAGGTCTTGATGAGATCGAAGAGACGAGGCAACAGGAGGAGAATGAGGAAGCATGTGTAGAAGAAAGTCGTCAAAGCACCGATGAGATCGAAGAAAGTAGACGACTGGAGGAGAACGAGGATACGAACGAGACGATTAAAGTTAGTGGTAGAAAGAAGAGGGAGACGGCAGCCAGCATGGTTGAAGTAAAAGTAACCAGGAAAACAAAGGTGGATACTATTATCGCCGAGACTGATCGTCGACGAATAGATGACAACGCGGAAAGTGTCCATCATAACGAGGAGAAACAACGCGTCGAGTCAGCAGTTGCAGAGATTGAGATTAGACAAAAGGCCATTAAGGAAGCTCATGATAACAAGAGGAGGGAACACGAGAAAGAAATGAATCGTCTAGTCCACGAAAGAGAAAAGGTTCAGGAGCAAGCCAAGTTAGTTGAAGCAGTTATGCGGGCTGCTGTCAATGACGCCAAGGATAAAAACGCTTATTATAATATTCTTGACATAACGTCTACTGCAACGCCGGTCCAAATTAAGAAGGCATATCGGAAACTAGCGCTAAGGCTACACCCTGACAAGTTAGGATCATACTCCACGCCCAACTCTTTGGAGGCTTTCAACGCTGTAGCGTGCGCATACGATGTATTGAAAGATGTATCATCACGGAGGGAATACGATCGACAGCAGAATCAATGCGTGTTGGTGTCGAGAGGACCGTATACTGTAATCCCAATTGGGACTCACATTACCGTCCAAAGTACCGATACCAGATTTATGAAACTAAACGGTCAGCAGGGTAGCATCATGGGATACAATGCTATTTCTGACCTGTACCTAGTCAAGGTGGATAATCTAGCTGAATCAATTTGGTCCAAGTCATCTGCATTATTCCAAAACGTCGTTGTCTGTCTCCGTGCCATCAAGGCGAAGGAATTGGGTGCATTCCTTGTTACATTAAAGGCATACTACAGGGATAGTAGAGGTGGGTGTTATGAAGTAATCTGTCACGATGACATGACAGGTATGATTATGCGAAGTCGAAGAGCATATCTTTTGCCTGATCAATTTATCATCCCGAATGGGACAGTGGTTCATGTTGAAAGTGGTGCGTTTGGCTTGGTTGTGGATTGGAAAGAGAAGTTTGATCACATTACGAAAGTGGATAGCAGCTATTATGAAGTCAGGCTGTCCAGTGATAACATTTGCCGTGTTCTTATGCGGAACATTCGCGTTTAATGATGACTTTACATAAGTCAGGGTCTCAGTATTTACGTGATCAAATCTTAGCCAAGAAATCATTATTGATGGTGTTGTTGAACTATGAATGTCTAGAGGCTCTAACGATGATTATCTAATTATCTTACGTTTGATTCGGATTGTTTCTAGACCAAGTTTCTCCTGTGAGTTTCTCCTTTAAACCTTTCCCTAGCTTCACATTACAAGTCCAAGACGATGGGAGTTGGTGAACAGTCAATGCATGCACATCCATATTTGTATCCAGCTTCTTCTGTAAATATCGCGCTGGGAGGAAGCGTCGAATATTATTAAACAGTAATTCATTCACCAATCCATCACGTACCGTTAGATCGAATACGCGATTAATCCATGCAATGTCCCTATTAACGTCAAGTAGATTCTCACATGCTTTCCATACGGCCGGCCACGTATAACTATCCGCAGATAGTTGAGGATTGTTCTGCAACTCTATTAGAGCGTTTAAAACAGACTTGAACGCACCGACCTTCTCTTCGACAGTGCCTTCAGTCATGGCACAAGCGGAGAAAAACTAAGAAACGGTGAAGAAAGTCAAGTAGTAAGTATACTGTAATACAAGGGGTCGCAAAGTCCAAATAAAGGCAAATTTCTACTCACTGCATTGTAGGTATAGATGTTTGGCCTAACTCGGCCGACGCCATTTTCTTGCATCCATTTCATTCGATTTAACATTTCATTTGCCTTTTCATGCTTTGCTGGATATGTACTGTGACGTATAGCCTTGATAGCAACATTAAATGTCGTGGTGGTTGGTGCAGAATCGATATCACCACTCATTGCTCGATTGATCATTCTTTCAACGATTGCTTCGACCATGTCAAGTGATTCTGGCTGTCGACTAATAATCCAAGCTTCCATTGCATTCGTAAATGCAACAACATTTGGTTTTAGATTATACAACCCTTTTTTGTCGAACGATTCCATCTTCTCCAGTAATGCATTAGCACGCTCTCCAGCATCTGGTTGTCCAGAGTTTTTCCATGCTAGGATGCAGGTAGAGTAGCAGATAGTATTTGGTGATACATTACCAACTTCAGCATCTTCTAAATCATGCATTGTTTGTAACAGTTCCTCTGCTTTCAGCGCCCCCCTCCGATCATTCAATCGTGCCCAGGCCAATATCGTCGTTGAGAATGATTGTGTTGTGGGAGTGAGGTCTGTATCTCCTGCATAATAGCTGTCTAGCATACGATTCAGGAGCGCTTCCGCTCGTTCCGGTGCATTAGTTACTCCACTCTTGGCAATTGCATTAATGGCCACGTTGTATGCCATCGTATCGGGCTTGCATTCATGGTAGCCAATATCATACCGTTCGTGAAGAGTATTAATAATTTCCTCTGCTCGGTCTGGTGCTCGTAGCTTACCACTTTCACTCCAGCATTTAATAAGAGACGTGTAGGTGACAACATCAGGTCGTAACGCATCGTCCTTATTACTTTCCATAAGTTCAATGATACGTTCAGCTTGGATGGGGGCCATGCTATTCCGTTGAACCGTGGAAATGATAGCATTAATAACAGTTGTCATACTTGTACGATCTGGTCTAACATTGGCATCACCTTCCATTGCAAATCTATGCATTTTGTCTAATATTTGTTCCGTCTTTAACCGCCCTTTGTCACTTTTGGCCTTAGACCATGCCAATAGTACTGTGTTGAAAGATATATTATCTGGCCGTACACCATGTGACGACGTTCCATTAATCATACCATTGAGTAACTCCTCAGCCTTTTCTGGTCTATTTGCCCTCGCGGCAATATTAAGAAGGGTGTTGTACGTGACAATGTCAGGGGCACTTCGCATCATTGTCATGGACACCATCCGACTTCCATTCCATCTAGGGTCTACATGCCGATGATTGTCATAGTGCACACTATCATCGTCGCCATCAATGTAGACATTGTCACTATGTCTCTGGGGCAAATCATCACTCGCTAATCCACCATCCATCATCTCATCACGTCGGAGTAATTCCATGATATTAACATATTTCATTGCATGTTCCAATGTCTCATCGGTAACATGACGTTTATTGGCCATTAATGCAAGTACGACATTAAAATGCTTATTCCTTGGTCGGACATCAAATTCATATTTGGTACCATGTGGGTATGCAAATTTGGCAAATTTACCATCGTCATGTTTCCCCCCCGCTAATATGGCATTCCCTTTATCATCGGATATGCCACTTAGGTAGAGCATAATATCTAATATTTCACGTGCACGCTCTTCATCACCATCCACATCAACATCTTGTCCACTACTACTACTACTACTACTACTACTACCACGACCAAGTACATTCAACACTGTCGAGAATGTAATAATATCAGGAGCACATCTAACATCAGTACCATTATCCTCATAGTATAACTCCAACATACTCATAATATGATCATAGCATGCTTTACCCACACCACCACCAACATGATCTATTACTTTACGACCACCACCACCACCACCACCACCATCCATCCTCTGCCGATATATTGGATCATTGGATAATGATGAAATAGCTATATTGAACGTTAAAAAGTCTGGTTTTATACGTTGCATCCGTGATGGGTTGGAATGATATACTATCAACATGTGTCGTAGAAGATTGGAGCATGGATTGGGATGGTATACATGTGGCCATGTAGTAGTAGTCGATGATGATGATAATAATGATGAAGACGACGATGATAACGACAGTAGAAAATCATTGTACGATCCACTGTCACAACCACATTTACTCCAAGATGACATGACATTATTATACGTCTCAATAGTTGGTGGATTTGAATGATAATAACACCCCTTTACTGCTGCTGCAAATTCTTCTCGACTTGCATCATTTTCATCACCTCGATCCTCTCCTCTCCCGGCCCTTGTTGTTGTTGTTGAGGACAATATTCGCGATTCGAATCGGTCCAATATTAATTCGGCGGCCGCGGCACCATTCAATGATCGTAGGTCACATAATATGGCAATAATTGATTTGTACGGCACTTCCTCTCCTTCCTCCTCGACGACGACGACAACTTCTTCTTCTCTACTATTATTTCTACTCCTAGTACTACCACCATCATCGCTACTGATAATGCCATCGTTGATGCAATTATTAGCAGTAGTAACGGCATTATTAGTACGAGTGGTGATGTATTCTTGTTCAAATGTAACAACTATATCCAATATACGAGTGATAAATTCAATCCCTACATATAATGTATCGATATATTGTATATACGGACGTAATCTATACATATCCCACGTTATCACATCAATATTGGTAGTAGTAGTAGTATTGTTGTTATTTTGAGGATTTTGATGTTGATAATATCCACTTCCACCGCCACGTCCATGTTCTTTTATCAATCGTTGTATTAATATGAATGCCTGATCGGCACCCAATTGACCATGCTGCTGCTGCTGCTGCTGCTGCTCCTGCTGCTGTCCGGTGGTTGATAACCACGTATCAATCATATTCACAATACGCATAATTTGCGTTTGTGATAGCGATGACGACGACGACGACGATGCACCGTTCATCCCTGAATCAACATCACCATTATTATTCTCGACGGGAGGCGGATGATGATGCAATATAGAGCGCGTGTAGTGTAGTAAATTACGTTGACGACCCGTTATTGGCATTCCATTATAATGATAGTCTTCCACTACCACCGTCGTGGCGTGGTCATCATCGTGGTCATCGGCACCACCGCCACCGCCGCGAGTGCCGGCATTCGAATTTTTTACATTCGCAACATCATCCACCCCGATCTCGTCGGATTTCGGACGATTGCCGGCGTCATCGGCAATGCCGTAGTCCGCACGGCCTCCGTCATTACCACCCGCGGAGGAAGAAAATGCCGCGAGGGCAATTCGTCGCGGATCCTCGTGGTGGTAGCAGTCGCGATTCGCGTCCGCACATCCGGCAGTAGCGGCAACGGACGCGGAGGGCGGTCGTCGTCGTCGATCATCGAACGCCGAGGTCCTCGTCGAGAATATGAATGACGATGGCCTCGTTGGCGACGACCAAACGTCCCTCGTGGC
>Ga0247843_1008023_pt1 | contig 12576 bp, 11 predicted proteins | sample LaCruzMarch2017__FD_192420 | JGI IMG/M metagenome (GOLD analysis project Ga0247843, IMG submission 192420) | Freshwater microbial communities from meromictic Lake La Cruz, Castile-La Mancha, Spain - LaCruzMarch2017_8m | ecosystem: Environmental > Aquatic > Freshwater > Lake | place: Spain...
CGCCGCAAGGGCCCGCGAACTAATGGAGTCGGTGGAAATCGGCCACCTGGCCAAGCGGCCGTGGGCGGTTTTGTCGCAGGGCGAACGCCAGCGCGTGCTCATCGCGCGGGCCATGATGTCCGATGCCCGATTGCTCATCCTCGACGAACCCTGCACCGGGTTAGACCCTGTGGCCCGGGAGCTATTCCTGGAGTTCCTGGGCCGGCTTTCACTCAGGCCCAACGCCCCGACGCTGGTTCTGGTGACCCACCACGTGGAGGAAATCACCCCGATCTTCAGCCACGCCCTACTGCTGCGGGGCGGCACCGTGCTGGCCTCGGGACCGATCGGGCGGTCGCTGACCAGCCGGTCGCTGAGCCAGCTCTTTGACCACCCGGTTCGGCTGACCCGGAGCGGGGGCCGGCTTGGCCTGAGGGTGAGCCCCGGCAGCGCCGCGTGAACTCGCGGGAGTCTTTCCTTCGGCGGCCTTGCCAGCAGGAACCTTTGCACCGGGAACAACCGGTCGCCGCGGGCGGGTTCGCAACTCCTCCGGCACGAGCAGAGGATCGTAGCCATAGCGGCGGCAGAACGGTTCCGTCGGCGCGATGATGAGCGTCGATCGGTGCAGGAAGGGGTCGGGGTATTCCAAACGGAAAGCCCGCAGCGCCAGTCCGTGGAAGTCCTTACGGCCGTAGAGAATGTCGCCAGCGACCGGGCATCCGGCATGCGCCAAGTGCAGGCGGATCTGATGAGTCCGTCCTGTGACCGGCAACGCCAATACCAGCGCCCTGCCCTCGCGGGCACCCAGCACCCGGAAGGCCGTCTCGGCCGGCTTGCCTTCGGGCCCATGATCCACCCGGTGCTTGCCGTGCTCCGTCGGATCGGGCCCCAGCGGCTCTTGGCACACCCATTCGCCTAATCGAGGAACGCCGTCGGTCACCGCCAGGTAGGCCTTTTTAACAGTCCGCTCAGCGAACACCCGCGACAACGCAGGCATGGCTCCTTGGCTTTTGGAGAAGAGCAGGACTCCGGTGGTCGGCGCGTCCAGACGGTGCACAAAACGCAGGAACTTCAGGTTCCGGGATCGAGCCCACCAATCCCCCGCCTCGATGGAATCAACCAAAGCCCGATGAAGACTACGGTCGACATGGTCCCCGTCATCCGGCCCCAGCATCCAGCCGGCAGGCTTATCGATGGCCAGCACCCCACGATCCTCATAGAGGATGTTCACAATCGACCCATCGTGCAGTTCAAAGCAATCCGGCTTGGCCACGGCCCATACAACCACATTCCGGAGGCAACCTCACGCCATTCTTGATCCGTTTTACCGTTGATCATCGGCCACAAGGAGAATCCAGCGTCCACGACGTACGAGATCCACTCGGGCGGCTACCCGAGTCGTGGATAGGGGGGATGGCAGACCCAAAACAGCAGGCTTGGTAACTGTGATAAACGGACCCCTTTTGTGTAAATATGATGGACCGACCCCTTTTGCGCTCCTTTTTAGAGGAAAAATCCTGATGGCAGATGGCCAGTTCGCAGTATCGTACCTCCGTGCAAATCGAGTCCTTCAAAGTTTTTTGCGACCTCGCCGAGACGGAATCGTTCACCAAGGCGGCACTGATCAACAACATCACCCAGAGCGCGGTCAGCCAGCAAATCACCTCTTTGGAACGGCAGCTCAAGGCCCTACTCATCGAGCGCAGCAAGAAGAAGTTCCGACTCACCCGCGAGGGCGAGATGCTCTACGAACACGGCAAACAGATCATTCTGACTTACGAGGGCTTGGTTCACAAGCTTCAGGAAATGCGGGACATCATCTCGGGCACCATTCGCATCGCGGCCATTTACAGCATCGGACTGCACGACTTGCAGCCCTACGTGAAGCGCTTCCTCAAGCTGCACCCGTCGGTGAAGGTCCACGTCGAATACCAGCGCGCCAACCAGGTGTATGACGATGTCCTGGGCAACGTGGTCGACATCGGTCTGGTGGCCTATCCGCAGAAGGAATCCAAGCTGGAGACCATCGCCCTCAAGCCGGAGAAGATGGTTCTCATCTGCGCGCCTGGACACGCCTTCACCAAGTCCAAGGGCCTCAAATTCTCCCACCTTGAAGGGCAGAAGTTCATCGGCTTCGAGCCCGATATCCCCACACGGAAAGCGATCGACCGCGAACTCAAGGAACACGGAATCGCCATCAAGCACGTCATGGAGTTCGACAACATCGAAACCGTGAAACGGGCCGTGGAGATCGGTGCCGGGGTGAGCATTGTCCCGGCCGGAACGGTCGCTCAGGAGGTTTCCAAGAACACCCTGGTGGCCATGCCCTTTGTCGACATCGAACTCGACCGCCCCATCGGACTGATCCACAAGAAGTCCAAGGTGTTGTCGCCGGCCATGAAGCAGTTCATCGCCTCCCTTCAGGTCATCCAACCGATTAGCTGAAGGCCCAAGGGGCTGAGCAGGGTCTCAGTGGGGCTTTGCCCCTCCTGTAGCGATGCCACCGCCGGTCCGGCGATCGATCAGCAACTCGATCCGCTGGCGGTCAAGGCCGCTGGGGAGTGGGCAGCGATCAGTGTGGATCGGTGCACCCAGTGCTCAACGTGGAACTCCGAAGTGCGAAGCACCTCGGCGATCCAGACAAACTCGGACTCGAATGGGGGGAAGACCGCATCGCCAGTCGCGGTGACCGGCACCCGAGTCAGAAAAAGGTCACTGCATCGGGGCAGCAGCAGCCGATAAATCTCAGATCCGCCGCACACCCAGACCGGACGTGGGTCGTTCCGGAGCTCCTCCAACAAGGGCTCCACCTCCGAGGCAGTCCGTACTCCCGGAATCAATGCGGAGCTTCGAGTCAGGACAATGGTCTGGCGCCCGGGCAGCGGCTTCCCGATGGACTCGAAGGTCTTTCGACCCATCAGCAAAATGCCTCCCGAGGTCACTTGGCGAAACCAACGAAAGTCGGCCGGAAGGTGCCAAGGAATACGACCCGAGTCTCCGATGACTCGGTTCTCCGACATGGCAGCAATGGCACGCAAATGGCCCATGGTTTCATCCCCGGTGATCGGCGATCGGGCAATTACAAAGACGTCCATCAAGACGCAAAGCCAAAAACAGAGCCCTAAACACGGAACAAGGCCTGGGGAACTTGACCCAAGCCTTGATCGGAAGGTTCAGCCTTCTGTCGGGACCGACAGGTTCGAAAACGGATTCTGAACGAAGGATTCCGGCTGCGAGGCCGCATCGGTCGATACCCTCACCACTTTCGCCGTCTCCGGTTTGCCATTGGAAGCCGGCTTGGGCGTTTCCTTGATGACCGGCTCCGATTCGACTTCCTTGGGGTTCTTGGCCCGCTTGTTCTTGGGCAAGGGGCTGATCATGACGTTGATCGCCTTGCCTACCAATTTAGGCGGGAAATCAGGGTGTCCCCAGGGAGCCAACTGCTCCAGGAACTTGTTCATGACTTCCTTGCCGACTTCCGTGTGCGCCATTTCGCGACCGCGGAACCGCAAGGTGGCTTTGACCTTCATGTCTTCGCAGAGGAACCCGATGGTGTGCTCCCTCTTGATGCCCAAATCGTGAGGATCGATACGGGGAGACAACTGGACTTCCTTCACCAGATTGACCGCCTGGTGCTTCTTGCTGTCGCGTTCCTTCTTGGACAGTTCGTATTTAAACTTTCCGTAGTCGACAATGCGGCAAACCGGCGGAACGGCGGTCGCGGCTATTTCGACCAGATCGACAGCGCTCTGTCGGGCCAAGTTGATGGCGGCGGCCAGATCCATGATCCCCACCTGCTGCCCATCGATGCCGATGACGCGAACCTCGCGTGCTCGGATCTTTCCGTTGATCCGGTGCTGCGGCTGACCCGGCTGCGGGCGTGAAAAAGGGCGGCTCAAAGTGCCGCCTCCGGTTGAAAATGCATCATGCGTACGATCAAACCAACTCGCTGCTTCAGGAGACGTAGGTCGCTATAGGAAGCTCGAGCCTTCCGGGCAAGCCGAAATTCAAGGATTTTGAAATAAACCGCCAAAAACAGCGAACCAAGGCACTTCATCGTTGCAAACCCTCCGGTTGAAGCACTTCGAGAATGTCAACACCCCGAAAGTCAAACAATCGCTTGATGGTGTCCTCGATCAAATTGTTGGGGCAACTCGCACCCGCGGTGATTCCGACGGTGAGAAGACCTTCGGTGCGGTACCAATCGGCAGTGGTCACCTCGGCGGTGATGTGCTGATTCCAATGACGGATGAGGGCCGGCGACTGCATCATGGCCGCATTCTTGATGAAGTAGGTGGGCAGCACCTTCTCGCCCATCTCTGCCAGATGAGAGGTGTTCGAAGAATTGTACCCTCCAACCACGATCAAAAGATCGATGGGTTCGCGCAGCATTTTTTCCAAGGCATCCTGGCGATCCTGGGTCGCACCGCAAATCGTATCAAAAAAGCGGAAATGCTCGGTCACCTGTTGGGCCCCGTGCTTCTGTTGCATGGCCCGCTGGAAACGCTTCTGAACCTCTTCGGTCTCGCCGCGAAGCATGGTGGTCTGGTTGGCAACGCCCACGGCCACCAGGTGCAAATCGGGATCGAAACCCGGAGAGTAGGCCCCCTTGAACCGGTTGAGGAAGTCATTCCGGTCGCCCCCGAGAAGGATGTAATTGCAGACGTAATCGGTCTCGGCGAGGTCGAACACCACCAGGTAATGCCCTGTGCCGTAGGCGGTGGCCTGGGAGGTCGTCGCCTTGGTTTCCTCGTGTTTGGCCTTGCCGTGGATGATGCTGGTCACCGACTCCTTGCTGTACTGGCGCACCCGTTTCCAGACCGACATGACGTCGCCACACGTCGTGTCCACCGTCTGGCATCCAAAACTCTCGATGCGCTGGCGGGTGGACACCTCGGTGCCAAACGCCGGAATGATGACCACGTCGTCGGCGTTGAGCCGTAGGCCGGACAACTCCTCATCGCTGGGCTTGGGCGAGATGCTCACAATGCCCATGCCCCGGATCTGATCGTTGACCTCCGGATTGTGGATGATCTCACCCAACAAGAAGATGCGGGTCGGTTCGGGAAAAACCTTTCGCGCCGCATAGGCCAGATCTATGGCCCGCTCGACGCCGTAGCAAAAGCCGAATTCCTTGGCCAACCGGATGGTCAGGCCTCCATAGGAAAACGTTCCGCCATTGGCTCGGAGACGTTCCACCAACTCGCTGCGGTAGTGCGTCACCACCTGCGCCGAGACTGCCTGCATGACGTCCGGCCTGCGGAGGTTCACTTTCTTGGATGCGACGGGGGTGGCAGGCCCCGACGGGGCGTCGTTGAACATGACGGGTGGACCGTACCTGTACCCCGCCGAACGTCGAGAGTGGAGTGGTGGGCAAGAGGTCTGGGAATTGATCCCGGGCGAGACTTCTCCCGTCCTCGGTGGTGAGGTTCCAGGCTGGCCACCCGACGCCCAGCCCGTAACGTACGGTCCGTGTCCGCCGACTTCGACCTCGCCATCGTCGGTTCCGGGTTTGCCGGAACGCTTCTGGCCATGATCGCCCGACGCCTCGGTCTCTCAGTGCTGATGATCGAACGCGGACGGCATCCGCGCTTCGCCATTGGCGAATCGTCCACACCCTTGGCCAACCTTTGGCTGGAGATCCTGGCTGACCGCTATGACCTGCCCCGCTTGCGCCCGCTATCCCAGTGGGGAACCTGGCAGGCCAGCTACCCTCACATGGGTTGCGGTCTCAAGCGCGGATTCAGCTACTTCCATCACGAACCCGGGAAACCCTGGCAAGGCCGTGACGACCGTTCCGATCAACTCCTGGTGGCGGCCAGCCCCAACGACTTCGTGGCCGACACCCACTGGTATCGACCCGACTTCGATGCCTTTCTGGTCGAGGAAATGGTTCGGCTGGGTGTGGAGTACCGCGATGAAACCACGCTCACTGCCTGCGATGTTGAAGCCGGCGGCGTTCACCTGGAGGGAAAATGTGGGGGGCAAAGCTTCCGGGCCCATGCCGGCTTTCTGGTCGATGCCAGCGGCCCCCGGGGCTACCTGCATCAAACCCTCGGTCTACCGGAGGCTCAGTACGAGGACTTCCCACGAACACGGGGTCTGTTTTCGCATTTCACCGGAGTCGGCTCCTGGTCACAAAACAACCCGGTGTTCGCCGAGGCCCCCTTCCCTCCGGACGATGCCGCCCTGCACCACACCTTCGAGGGGGGCTGGATGTGGGTGCTGCGCTTCAACAACGGCATCACCAGCGCTGGTTTTGCCGAAGCGGTTGGCTCCGCCACCGAGTGCTCCAACGACTTGGCCGCCGACCCAGCCAAAGCCTGGAACGCGTTTCTCAAGCGATTTCCCTCGATTGGGAGGCAATTCGCCGAAGCCCAACTCATCCGGCCCTGGACAGTCACCGAACCCCTGGCGTTCCGCACCGCTCGCTGCGTGGGGCATCGATGGGCACAATTACCCATGGCAGCCGGGTTCGTGGACCCACTCTTTTCCACCGGATTTGTGCTGTCGCTCTTGGGGATCGATCGACTGGCCCGGGCGCTGGAGGCCGGCTGCCCGGAGGGTGCGCTTGCGGCCTATGAGGCCGACACACTGGCCGACCTCGACGCCACCGCTCGGCTGATCGGCGGAGCCTATCGAGTGCTCGGCAAGCCCGACGCATTCAAAGCACTCACCATGCTGTACTTCGCCAGCGCCAGCTTCTCCGAAACGGCACTCCGGTTGGGAAAGCCCCATCTGGCCCCGGGATTTCTGCTGCGAGGGCATCCACGAATGGGCCCCGCCTTCCGGTCCCTCCTTGCTGATGCCGGCCGACAACCCACCGCCGACTGGATCGCCCGAGTGTCTGACACGGTGGCACCCATCAACATTGCTGGCCTGTGCGACCCAAAAAAACGCCATTGGTATGGGGTGGAAGCCGCAGACCTACTGGCCGGAGCCACCCTTTTGGAGTCCAGCCCAGAAGCCATTCAGGCCATGCTTCGAAAGTGCGGCCTCTGAGCTGCACACAACCTGCACACGGGCCGGCGTTGGCCCAAGTTCGGTCGAGCGGGAGCCTGCCCGGAAAGGCCCTGAGATTTCCGTCGCCCGCCGGGCAAGGACCGTGTTTCATCCGCCAGCTTTTCTGACCATGCCGAAGCGCACCGACATCCACTCTGTCCTCATCATTGGCGCGGGTCCGATCATCATCGGACAGGCCTGTGAATTCGATTATTCCGGAACCCAGGCCTGCAAAGCCCTACGGGAAGAGGGTTACCGTGTGATCCTGGTGAACTCCAACCCGGCCACCATCATGACCGATCCGGAGTTCGCGGATCGGACCTACATCGAGCCGGTCACCCCGGAGGCGGTGGAGAAGATCATCGTGCGCGAGCAGGCTGAAATGAAACGCCTGGGAGCCACCGGCAAGCTGGTCCTGTTGCCGACCCTCGGCGGCCAGACAGCGCTGAACACGGCCATGAAGCTGCACCGCTCCGGTACGCTCGAGCGACTGGGCGTAGAGATGATCGGCGCCAAGGCCGAGGCCATCGAGAAGGGCGAAGACCGGCAGATTTTCAAAGACCTGATGCTCTCCATCGGTCTGGACGTGCCCATCAGCGGCACGGCCCACACGCTGGACGAGGCTCGCGCCATCGCCGTCCGCATCGGCCGATATCCGCTGATCATCCGGCCGGCTTATACGTTGGGCGGCACCGGCGGCGGCATTGGCTACAACCGCGAAGAATTCGAAGAGATCGCCAAGCGCGGACTCGACCTGTCCCCGGTGAGCGAAATCCTGGTGGAAGAGTCGCTCCTCGGCTGGAAGGAGTACGAGATGGAGGTCATGCGCGATCGCGCCGACAACTGCGTCATCATCTGCTCCATCGAGAATTTCGACCCGATGGGGGTCCACACCGGTGACTCCATCACGGTGGCCCCGATCCAAACGCTCACCGACAAGGAGTACCAAATGCTCCGCGACCAGAGCTTCGCGGTGATCCGCGCCGTGGGTGTTGAGACGGGCGGCTCGAACATCCAGTTCGGCGTGCATCCCGACACCGGGCGCATCGTCATCATCGAGATGAACCCCCGGGTCAGCCGCAGCTCGGCCCTGGCGTCCAAGGCCACCGGGTTCCCCATCGCGAAGATCGCCGCCAAGCTGGCGGTGGGCTACTTGCTCGACGAGATCCGCAACGACATCACTCGCGAGACCCCGGCCAGCTTCGAGCCGACCATCGACTACGTGGTGACCAAGATCCCGCGCTTCGCCTTCGAGAAGTTCCCTCAGGCTGATCCGACGCTGACCACGCAAATGAAGAGCGTCGGCGAGGCCATGGCCATCGGACGCACCTTCAAGGAATCCCTCCAGAAATGCCTCCGTTCGCTGGAAATCGGCCGCAGCGGCATTGGCGGCGACGGCAAGCCCTGGCGGGTGGGCAACCACAGCTACGGCGACCGGGAAATCCTGCCCAAGGACCTCATCTCCAGGAAGCTCAGCGCCCCGAACGCCGAGCGCATTTTCTTCATCCGCCACGCCTTCCGCGCCGGATTCAGCATCGAAGAGGTGTTCCACCTCACCAAGATCGACCGCTGGTTCCTGATCCAAATCCAGGAGTTGGTGGAGTTCGAGGAAGTCTTGGCACAGTCGGTCAACTGAGTCGGGCAGCCCGACGATCGGTTCACGGCTCCGGGTTGCGAGGGCCTCCCGTCGGGACTCCGAGTGCTGAGAGCAATTCCGCGGGCAGGCGACGCGGTTTGTCCTCGAGATTGGTGCACACATGGTGGGTGTACCCTTCAACCCGCACCTGCCCCTCAGAACCCACGACTCGGTAGCCCACGTTCAACCGCACGCCCCGCGCCTCGAGTACCCCCACTTCGATTGTCAGCACCTCGTCGTAGCGGGCGGGACTCCGGTATTTCAGCTGCACCTCAAGCACCGGGAAGATCAACCCCTGGCCGTGGTGCCACTCATCGAAGGATTTGCCCATCGAGCGGAACCACTCGCCACGGGCCGCTTCGAGGAGGTCGAGGTAGCGGCTGTAGTAAACGTGGTTCCCGACGGTGCAGTCGGCATAGGTGACCCGGTGGCGATATCGGAAAGGCTCCATCGACCTCCAGCCTGTCGAAGAATTTCCGCCAACTCAAACCGACAAGCCTGTCCCCAAGAGGATTATGCCTCACAAAAGTCCCCCAAAAAGGTCTCTAAAGAGCCTGTCCCCAAAGGGTCACCTCAAGCGACCTGTGGGCAACGATCCCCATGAGGCTCACCGCCCCCGATTGCGAACCAGCAACCCTTTGACAGTCGGCGGGTTCGGGTCAGGCTATTTCGCAATGGTCCCAGTTCAGACGATCGCGACAGTTCCTTGTGAACTGTGTGGAAGCCAAAACGTAGAAATCGTAGCGACCCAAGACCGGGACGCCTCTCCCCTTCAGGTGGTCCTGTGTCCACAGTGTGGACTGGTCTGGAATGATCCAAGACCTAGCGCGGAGGCCTTGGCGGCCTACTACCGGGAAGAATACCGCCAGAACTACAAAGGAACCCTCGAACCCAAGCCCCGACACACTTTGCGAGCAGCGCGCGTCGCCGTGGAGCGATGCCGGCAGCTTCGGGACAATTTGCCTCGTGGAGAAGCGGTGCTCGACCTGGGGGCCGGTGGCGGAGAGGTCGTGTATATGCTCCGCCAGTTGGGATTCGACGCCCGCGGCATCGAGCCCAACGCCGGCTATGCACGGTTCGCCCGGGAGCGTCTGGAGGTTCCGGTGACCTCGGGCAGTTGGCAGGAGGCTTTGGTCGAACCGGGTTCCCTCTCGGCCGTGACGCTCTTCCACGTGATGGAACATTTGGACAGTCCTCTGCAAGCGATGCACCTGATCCGGGGATGGCTACGCACCGGCGGGTTGCTGTGGATTGAAGTCCCCAATGTGGAGGCGGTGTGTCAGGCCCCGTCCCATCGATTCCATCGGGCTCACCTCTACAACTTCAATGACGCCACCTTGGGCGCACTCGGACGCCAAGCAGGTTTCGAAGTCGTCCGCACGTTCACCTCAGCTGATGGCGGCAATGTCACGGCGGTGCTCCGGAAAACCGATGCCCCGCCCACAACCGCGCCGTCGTTGCCGGGGAATGCCAACCACATCCGAGGGATCATCCAAGCCCATACCCAACTCCGCCATTGCCTTTCTGCGGCCCCGTTCATCCGACCGCTGCAGAAACTGCAACAACGGGTGTCCGAGACGATCGGGCTCTTGGGGAAAAAGACCCCAAAAGAACTCATGGATCGGGCCATCCAAGAAGCCTTCCGCTCCGGAGTACTCTCGGTCGCCCTCGATCTCAGTGAACTGGCGGCCGCCGCGATCTGACTTTCGACGCCAGGCGATCGAATCAAGGCGCAGCCACAGGCCGCGGGCGCTGATCTTGGGGTCGCGGACCCACAGTACTGACATCAATGGGCCGGAATCCCACCGCATAAGCCGGTGAGTTTTTTCGGAGTCCCATCTCGGGATGCGCGTCATCGACGAGCAACGGATCCGCAATGCGGGAGTGGGCCTCTTGCCCGCGCTGCCGCCACTGCTCCCACGACTGTCCAGCGAATTGATAGGCCGCCACGTTGGTACCGTGACGCCGGTCGAACCACACATTGCCATCGCTCTTGAATTGGTTCGTGCCGCCGCTCCAGTCGCTCCCCAGTAAGGTGCCTGACTGGGTGATGATCACATTGTTCGTGAACCAGAAGGAACGGTGCGGCTCCGACCGGGTACGCATGACGGAGTGGTTGGTGTTCCAGGCCAGCAGATTGTTGCGGATCACGTTGTCGCGTCCGTAGTGCTGGTGGAACCCGGCATCGGTGCAACGGGTGACGATGTTGTTCTCAACAACGATGCCTGTGCTGCCCTCATCGGTGTACAGCGCCCATCCGCCGTAGCGGTAACTCTGAATGTCGCGGAAGATGTTGTTGCGGATCACCGTGCCGGGCTGGGGCCCGAGGGTGTAGAAACCACCCATGTCGCTGAGGCGACCTTGTCCTACCCGTTCGACCAAATTGTATTCGATGACGTTGGCGCGGCACGGGGTCTCCTGATAGCCCCAGTTCCAACCCACCGAGATGCCGGTGTAATACAAATCGGCGATGTGGTTGTGGGCGATGGTGTTGGTGCCCGACTGGAAGACAATCACCCCGCAACCGGCCGGGAAGACTCGGCCCAGCCGAAGAATCTCGTTGTCAGTGATCTGGTGGGAATGACAGGCATCTCGGGCACTGGGCTGAGTGTCGCCCGGTTCACCGATGCGCAGTCCACCGGCACCGATATCGCGCACCACATTGCCCGCCACCCGCCACCGCTGAGCACCCTGACCCAGCTCGAGGGCATACCCACCCAGGTTGGCGAAGGTGCAGTCCTCGATGACGCAGTCCGTCGCGTGGGTCGCCCGGAATGCGCCCCGGATGGGGACCGCCGACTGAGGCGATTGGAGGCCTTCGCTGGGGATGCCGTCGTCGGTCTCGGCAAAGGTGATTCCCGAAAACGTCACCCCTTGAACGACGCTTTCTGAGGCGGACTCGACCGAACCCGGATCGCCCTCGACCCGAACTAGTTCAGTGAGTCGGGCAGCGACGACCGGCACCCGATTCAGACGAAGCCCCTTCGGAGCCAAGTACCTCAGCCAGCCAGTCTGGGTGTCGAGATACCATTCACCGGGTTGGTCGAGGGCATCCGGCACGTTCTCCACCCAATAGCGGGCATCCGGCTCGTCCATCCACGAGGCTCGGGGGCCGCCCAGAAGTTCCGCGACTCCCTTGTCGGTATCCACAGCTACCAGGGGCAGGTGCCAGTCGGTCCACTTCATGAGCAGCACCACTTGAGCATCCGGATATCGGGCCCATTCGGGCTTCAGGTCTCCGGGGCGAAACGGCAGGTCGATGGGGGATTGAGTTCCCAGAGCAGCACGCGTTTGGAAAAACCCTCGGTTTGGCGTCCGGGCCCGCTGCGCCCGCTGGCCATTGACGAAGAGGTGATGGAAGGCCGGCCGGCCGTTGGTGAATTCCGGAAGGCGAACCTCCCAGAGGCCTTGACCTCCAGGAGCCTCCTTCCAACCGGTGATGCGGCGGCCACCGCTCACCACGGCCTGACCGGGGATCGCGGACCGCAGGGTGATTCCCGAGTGGGCCGGGCCGATCTTCAGCGTCTCCTTCAATTCATAGCGCCCGCGCTGCAACAGCAACGTCACTGGCTCATCCGGATTGGCCACACGCGCCGCTGCGGCCGCCTTCAACGCTTCGGGCAATGTTCGGAACGGGTGATGAGGCGCGCCATTGCCACCGATATTGGCGTCCGGTCGGACCACCAGGAAGGCCGCCGACAGGGGCAGGACCCAAGCAGGGAGCGACGACAAAAGGGCAATCCAACGCATGTCGGTGTCCGACGCTGTTCCCGGTGTGCGGCATTCGAACGATTTTGATTTGACTGTCCTAGTGTCCTATGACAGTTTTCATCCGTACCTCCGATGATCGCCCGAATCGACTTCCAATCCGGTGTCCCGGTCTACTTGCAAATCGTCCAGCAGGTGAAGGCGGCGGCAGCCACCGGGTTGATCCGCCCCGGCGACCCCCTGCCCTCGGT
>Ga0247843_1008024_pt1 | contig 12575 bp, 12 predicted proteins | sample LaCruzMarch2017__FD_192420 | JGI IMG/M metagenome (GOLD analysis project Ga0247843, IMG submission 192420) | Freshwater microbial communities from meromictic Lake La Cruz, Castile-La Mancha, Spain - LaCruzMarch2017_8m | ecosystem: Environmental > Aquatic > Freshwater > Lake | place: Spain...
TGGATGGCCGCATTGTCGTTGAATTGTTTCCAGAAATTGCGCCGCGACATGTCGCGCGCGTGAAGGAATTGGCGCGGGCGCGTTTCTATGACGGTCTGGCGTTTCACCGAGTGATCGACCGGTTCATGGCGCAGACGGGCGACCCGCGAGGCGATGGTCGGGGCGCTTCGCCGCTGCCAGATCTTCCGCAGGAATTTACGTTTAAGCGCGGTCCGGACCTGCCGTTCGTTTCGGCGTCCGAACAAAGCGGTTCATGGCAAGGCTTTTACAAGACCCTCGCCATCGCGACCTACCCCGATGCACAGATGGCGCTTACCGCTGACGGCAAGACACGCGCCTGGGCGCTGCACTGCCCGGGCGTCGCTTCCATGGCGCGGTCAGGCATCGTCAATGGCGTGGACCAGGTCAACAGCGCCAACAGCCAGTTCTTTTTGATGCGCGCGCCGTATCCGTCGCTCGATACCAACTATACGGCTTGGGGTCGCGTTGTCTGGGGGCAGGATGCGGTCATGAAAATCCCGGTGGGCGAACCACCGCCAAATCCCGGTCGGATGCAGACCGTGCGGGTCGCGGCAGACATGGCGGAAGCGGAACGCGCGCCCATTTATGTCTTGCGGACGGACTCTCCTGATTTCAGGGAGTTGCTGGACGAGACCCGTCGCGAGCGCGGCGCGGACTTTTCTGTCTGCGATGTCCAAATTCCAGTCCGTGTCCTTGACCAGAGCGGGCGCAGTGCAAGGGAGCGGCCCTGGTGGCGCAACATACCTCTGATACCCTGATCCTCACCCTCGAAGGCGGGCCCGTCGTTATCAAGGCGCGGCCCGATTTGGCGCCCAAGCACGTCGCGCGGATCACGGAGCTTGCCGAGAGCGGCTTCTACGACGGCCTGACGTTTCACCGCGTGATCCCTGGCTTCATGGCGCAGGGCGGCTGCCCACGCGGTCAAGGGACCGGCGGTTCGGGCCAGAACATTCCTGCCGAGTTCAGCGCCGAGCCGCACGTGCGCGGCATCTGCTCGATGGCGCGGTCCTCCAACCCAAACTCCGGCGACAGCCAGTTCTTCATCGTGTTCGACGACGCCACCTTCCTGGACAGTCAGTACACGGTGTGGGGCGAAGTGGTTTCCGGCATGGAGCACGTCGACGCGCTGCCAAAGGGCGAGCCGCCGTCAAAGCCTGGCAAGATCATTTCCTTCAAGCGTGCTGAATAGCGCACGCGCCGCCGGACGCGCGGGCGCTGGAACGCGCTCTGCGAACGTGCAGGATTGTCAGGCGTGGTCAGCGAGGGCGGTCGTTTGACCGCCGCCTACTCGCAGCCACACCGCAGCTACCACGGCCTTGCGCATGTGGCGTTCCTGCTCGACGAGATCGACCGCCGCGCCGACCTGCTGGGCGATCGCGAAGTCGTTACGCTTGCGGCGTGGCGCCACGATGGCGTCAATGATCCGCGCGGAAAAGATGACGAATTGCGTTCGGCTATATGGGCAGGTGCGGCGCTTGCGGCTGCGGGCTTTGCACCAGAGCGAATTCAGGCTGTTGAGGCGATGATGCTGAAGACAATCTCGCATCACGCGGGTGAAGCCAGCGTCGATGAGGCGCTCTTTCAAGATATGGACTTCGCCATCCTCGGCGCTCCGCCAGAGACTTACGCCCAATACGCCGACAACATTCGCGCTGCGTACGCCTTCGTCCCGGACGAACAGTTTCGAACAGCACGCCGCGGATTCCTGAGACCCGTCCTCGCCCAGCGGCGCATGTTGCGTAACGTGTTCTGAGAACACGAGCGCGGCGCGGGGGCGCGCGCCAATATGAAGGCCGAGCTCGAGCCGTTGACGGCTGGAGCAACATCCGATCTCGGAATTGCAGCCGCAATTGCGAGATCGGATAAAGTGGCTCTAGAACCATACGTGTAGAGCATCCTTATCCGACCATTCGATCGCCACAGCGATCGCGTTTGGTCGGGTGATGTTCTAGTCGCCGCTTGGACCTTTAGGCGCCGGAACATGAAAGCCCCCGACAGGGCGCTCGCGCAACACTTCACGGCGGAAGCGGAAGAGTTCAGCCGGGCGCCCGCCCGTGCGCGCTTCGAGTTCTCCGGTGCCGACGACGAGCGTGCCGCGCTCAAGCAGGCGACGGAAGTTTTGCTTATGCAGTTCGATGCCCGAAATGGCTTCTACGACGCGCTGCAGGTGCAGGAGTGTGAACCGCTCCGGCATCAGTTCGAACACCACCGGGCGATACTTCAGCTTGCCGCGGAGACGTGAAACGGCTGTTGCGAGGATGCGCCGGTGGTCAGATCGCATCGGCTCCCCAAGACCTGCACGCGCAGCCTTCGCCTCAACTTCGGTCTCGCGCTTGCCGCCAAACCGTTGCGCGTCGCGCTGCGCCTCAGGCGCAAGCCCGGCCTCATAGACAAGTTCGTAGCGTTCCAGAGCGCGTTCTTCGTTCCAGACCGCGCCATCGAATGCAAAGGCCAGTCGAGCGCGGTCACGTCGTTCAGCTCTCGCGCCGGCCCACTCGCCAAGGCGCGGCGCAATGACTGTATCGATGACCGCAGGGCGTCCTTTGCGCCAGTCTTCCCAGGGGAAATAGTCGTACCAATCCCGCCAGCCGGCGCCTGCGCCATCGACCGTGACTTTCTCCGGCGCGAGCGCGAGATAGCCGATCGAGAGTACACGATCAGCGTCCGCCGCCAGCGGGGCCTCGCGTCCCCGATCACCGAATGTGTAGAGCTGTTCCACGTAGCCGATCTCGAAGCCCGTCTGCGCCGTCACCCACTTGCGCAACGTGAGTTCGAGCGTGCGGTCTCCTGCGGGATCGAAGAGGCCGAAGGGCAAACTCGTCAGTGCGCTGTTGGGCTCGCGCGTGACCAGCACGAACGGCGCATCCTCCGTCATGGCGACTACCACCGCCGAGAGACCGAGGATGATCTGCGTCATGAGCGGACCTCAAAGAGGCTGGCGATCTCAAACGGCGTGTTCTCGCCCGCTTCTTCCCAACGAAGGCCGGGGCCAATGGCGTCAATGCCGCGCAACATGCGACCACCGCGGCCCAGTTCGGCGTCGGCGAGGGCGACCATGCGCCTGTTCGGCCATGCGACATGCGACGCCGCCCGCAGCGCCAGCGCGATCTCTTCTTCATCTATGCCGGGGTTATGCACGCATGCGGTAATGAAAGCTGTCGCCGTTGAGCGTGAAATCCCGGCGTAACAGTGGATCAGGATCGGGGCGCTGCGCTCCCAAGTGCCGATGAAGTCCAGGATCTCGCCCATGTGCTCGCGCGCTGGCGCGATGGCGCCTGGCGCGTCCTCGGTAATGTCGTGCACGCTCACCTTCAGGTGACGCCCGCCCGGATTGGGAAAGCGCGAATGCGGATCAAGCAGGCTGACCACATGAGAAGGTTGGCGGGCACGCACCATTTCGCTGACGCGCGACAGGGGGCAAACGAGAATGGCCATCTATGCCTCGGCGCTGAGTGACTGGAACGTCGCCACGAACTGCTTTTGCGCATCCGATGCGGCGAGCGGGGTGAGATCGAACATGGCTTCCATCGGTGGAATCTTGAAGAACCGGCGGCATTCTTGGTCGCTGAAGCCCGCGAGCTGGCGGGCCTCCAGAAAGGCCGACATCAGATCGGCGCGCTTGATCTGCGCCTTGAGCGCTGCTGCGGGTTCCACCGGCAGGCCGAAGCGAAGATGGATTGCCGACGCGAGACGGGACTCAAACGCCCGGTAGTCGAGGCCGAGCGCATTCTTGAACGGGCTTATCATGTCGCCGATGACATACTCCGGGGCATCATGCAGGAGGGCGTGAAGCTGTTGCGCTGGCGTCAGGCGCGGCGCCGTGATGCGCAGGATGTCCACGACGACAAGCGAATGCTGGGCGACCGAGAAAGGGTGATCGCCGCGCGTTTGTCCGTTCCAACGCGCCACTCGGGCGAGGCCATGGGCGATATCCTCTATCTCGATGTCGAGCGGCGACGGATCAAGCAGGTCGAGCTTGCGCCCCGACAACATGCGCTGCCAAGCGCGCGGTCCTGTGCCTGTCGGCGTTCGGGCGCCGCTCACTGCCGGTCTCGCGGTGATCGCCGGTGCGTCACGTTGGCTGTCCACCCTTCCCAATTTCGCTGCGTCCGGTTAGCGGACGGCCATGACGGACGTCCCAGCCAGCCCCGGCGCCGATCGTCGGGTCGATCTGGACTGGCTTCGGATCGTCGCGTTCGGCCTGCTTATCCTTTATCACATCGGGCTGTTCTACGTGTCGTGGGGCTGGCACGTGAAGAGCTCGCGCGCCTCTGACGCGATTGAACCGCTCATGCGCCTGGTCAATCCCTGGCGTCTCGACCTGCTGATGTTCATATCCGGCGTCGCCACCCGGTTCATGGCCGAAAAGGTCAGCGCAGGGGCGATGGCCGTCACGCGATTTCATCGCTTGTTCTGGCCGCTGGTGTTCGGCGTCTTCATCATTGTCCCACCGCAAGCCTACTACGAGATGGTCGAAGCCGTCGCGCGCGCTGGGCCGGCTGCGTCGCCCGCGTTTACGGGAGACCCGTGGGCGTTCTACCGAAGCTACATCACTGCGCAGTACGCGATGGCGGCAGAGGGCGGTCGCCTCGTCATGCCGACTTGGAACCATCTTTGGTTCGTGGCTTATCTGCTCGTCTACACGATGCTCCTCTGTCTCGTGATGCCGCTCGTGCGGCGCATCCCGGCAGAGATCGTGTCCGCCACGACATTTCTTGTCGCGCCGTTCTTCTTTTTGTGGGCGACGCGCGCCGTGCTGTTTCCGACGTTCGGCGACACGCACGCGTTGGTCGACGACTGGTACAACCACGTCACATTTGGCGGACTTTTTCTGCTGGGATTCGTCATCGCGCGTGCAGATGCGCCATTCGAGACGGCCATGCGCTGGCGCTGGCGGGCTCTGGCGATCGCTGTGCTCGCGTGGCTTGGCGCCCTCATGTTTGACGCGCATTCGGACATTGCGATTGTGCACCAGGGCGCCTTCTTCGGCCGCGGCTTCAGGTCGCTACAGACGTGGGCGGCCATCATTGCGCTGCTCGGTTTCGCCCGCCGGCATTGGAGCTCAGACAGCCCGGCGCGCCGCTACCTGACCGACGCGATCTTTCCCTTCTACATCATTCACCAAACAGTGATCGTGGTGGCCGCGCACCATCTCGATTCTCTCCTGTGGCCCGTCGCGCTGGAAGCGGCGGTGCTGATTGCGATCACGGCAGCGGCGTGTCTTGTCGGCTACGAGATCGTGCGAGGCAACGGCTTCCTGCGACCGTTCTTCGGCTTGCGGCCGGTCGCCAAGGCGACTTCCAGGGGAACGGCGTTGCCATCAGACACGAGCGGCCCCACCTAACGGCGTCATATGCGTTTGGGAGGCGACGATGTTCTGGATCGTGGTCGCGGTTAGTGTGTTGATCATCTTCGTGCTCACGTGGTTTGGCGCCACGATGACCAGGAAGGGCCTCCCCAATGGCTGGGAAGGCAAGGGCGGCCGCCGCCGCAGGGGCGATCATGGCGCGCCGATATACGGACCCAACGACCACGACCCATTCGGATAGCTGCCGTCAGTCTGCGAGGCTGCTTCAACGCGTTGTCAATTTGCTGGAGTTCCGGAGAAAGACGCCAGACGCGTCATAGGCTTTGGCATGGGGGCGCTCGCGACTACGACGGGCGCCTAAAGCGCCGCCACCGCCAAAGCGGACTGATTATATCGGCTTGTTGGTCTCCGGCGTCTTCGGCGCCAAGTCCGACGCAAGGGCGGCTGGCTTGGCAGGCACGACCAAGCGGTCTCCGGCGAAGAGCAGATTGCTGCCGGAGAGAATGCGACCATCGGCAAGCAGAAGCTGGCGTGCATCAAGACACGAGGCGTTCCGCTTGGCGATGTGCTCAAGGCCTTCCGGCGAATCCATGAACACGCGACCGGCCACGTCGAAAAGGCGTTCGCCTTCAAGCACTTCGACCGCGAGTTCCTTTTCCGTCGGCGCCAGTCGGCAATAGCGGAGCCTTGTGACCTGCGTCGGAAGCATGTCCTGCAGCGGACCGGCCATGATCGTCGACTGCGTCGGCGCAGGCGCGATAATCGTGGGCGCCGGGGGTGGGGGCGACGGCATTGCTGCAGGCGACACCACCGGCGACGGCGCGGGCGCTGCAACCGTGCTTGACGCCGGTGTGGGTGCAGGAGGTGGAGGCGTCACCACCGGAGGCGGCGCGGATGGCGCTGGGGTGACGAGCTTGGCGGGTGCGGTCTGGTTGGAGGCGATCTCGAAAGGCGAACCCTCTGGCATCATGCGCTGTATCTGCGGGCCGGCGACAAGCAGCCCAAGCCCGACCGCGACGGCCGCGATGGGCCAAAGCATAAGGCCCCCGCCGGCGGCCTTGGCGCGGACGCGGCCGAAACGTTCGCCATGAAGTTCTCGCAGGTCGCGCGGGTCAAGCAGATCGGCGACGACCGGCGCGGCTTCGCCCGAGCGCTGGAGCCCCGCCGCTGCGAGTAAAGGTGAAAAGGGCAGCGCGAGACGGCCGACATGTCCCCAGAACTCGCGATCATTGCGCGACAGCGCCTCGGCATAGAGGCGCGCCAGTCCCTTCCGGGCGGTCGCTGCATCCGAAAAGTCGATCAGCGCTGCACGGATGTCGCTGGGATAGTCCATCGCCGCGAGCGCTGTGTAGGCGGATCGGAATGCCGCCTCGCGCCGCGTCGCGGCCAGCGCAGGGAGGGATTTGCCGCCCCGCTGGCCTTGATCGGCGCGCGCATACGAGAACTGGGAGCCAAGCCGGCGTTGCGCCTCCTCCGACGGGAGGACCGCACCTGCGCCGGCGGCCGGCGCAGCGACGGGCCCGCGCGCCTTGAGTGCGCGGATTCGGCCTGCGACAGGCGCAAGTTTGCGGTCGAGCATTTCCGCAGCGTTCGAGCCCCAGCCGCTCGGCGCTATGTCGCCTTCGAAAATGTCTGTCAGTTCTATGCCTGGACCCTCGCGGTAGACGGCCGGGATGAAATCCCGTTCCAAGGAGGGGTCTGTGCGGACAGAGACGGTCTGGCCGAAGTGCGCCCCGATAGCGGCTTCGGTCGCCACCCAGTCGCAGCGCAACGAAGCACGCGACCAAAGGGCCACGACTGCCGTGCAGGCGTCGATCTCACCGTAAAGACGCGTCGGCCAGCTCGGCGCATACTGCAGGGGGCCCCGGGAGACCGAGAGCCCGGTCCGCTCCAGCGCCTTGGAAATCCTCAGGGCGAGTTCGCCGTCCGAGGGCGCGAAAGTCAGGAATACATCAGCCATGGGCTTGGTTAACAAAAACGAGCGGGCGCGCAAACCTTCGGTTTGTTCATGGCCCCCTTCTGCCGGCGATCGCGGGCGAGTGCGACTTCGGCGCCGCAGCGAAAAGGGTTCGCGGGGGCTCGAGAATCCCGATTGAACAAGGCGATGGCAGCTGTTCGAACCGCCCCGAAGGCCGACGTCCCGAGGGCCTTTCTGGACGTCACCCGGTCCTTGACCGGCAAGCTCTGGCGGACCCGGGAGGCGCAGGAGAAGCTGGTCGCCGACCACCGTCGACAATTCGGGCTGCCCGAGGTCGCGGCGCGACTACTGGCTGGGCGAGGCATCGGCTCCGCTGAAGCCAAATCCTTCCTCGAACCGACGCTGCGCGAGTTCTTTCCCGACCCGTCGTCATTTATGGACATGGATATCGCCGCGCGCGTGATTGAAGACGCCATCGTCTCGGGGCGCCCGACGGCCGTGTTTGCGGACTATGACGTCGACGGCGGCACGTCGGCGGCGCAACTGGTGCGCTATTTCCGTTCCCGCGGACGAAAGCTCACGATCTATGTCCCCGATCGCATGACCGAGGGATACGGCCCAACGGCAGGCGCGTTCGAACGCCTGAAGGCCCAGGGCATCGAACTGGTGATCACGGTAGATTGCGGCGCAGCAGCGCACGAGCCGCTCGAAGCCGCCGCCGCAATGGGGCTCGATCTGGTGGTGCTCGACCACCACCTCATGTCGGGTCCGCCGCCGCCGGCGCTGGCCGTCGTCAATCCCAATCGCCCCGACTGCACATCCGGCCAGGGCGATCTCACCGCGGCAGGCGTCGTCATGGTGACGCTCACCGCCGTCAACCGCGAAGCTCGACGCCGCGGATCTATCGGCTCCAACAATTTGCCGGATTTGCTGGCGAATCTGGACCTGGCCGCGCTTGGCACCGTGTGCGATGTGGCCCCGTTGACGCGGTTCAACCGGGCGATGGTGGCGCAGGGCCTGCGGGTGCTCGCACGTGGCGAAAACATTGGCCTTAAGGCGCTCGCGGCGAGCGCGGGCAAGCGTGAAGTCGGTTCGGTCTACGACATCGGATTTATCCTGGGACCACGCCTGAACGCGGGCGGTCGCGTCGGCGACGCCTCGCTCGCCACACGCCTGCTGTCGACAGAAGACCCCGCAGAAGCCGCCGACCTCGCCGCACAGCTAGAGCAGCTCAATACCGACCGCCGCGCGAAGGAAGCACAGATGCTGGCGGCTGCGCAGGAGCAGGCGGAGACCGAAGCGTTGACGCGCGCTGTGGCCGTTGTCGGGGACCCGTCGTGGCATCCCGGCGTCATCGGCATCGCGGCGGGCCGCCTTAAGGACCGCCTCATGAAGCCCGTCATCGTGTTGGGCGGTGGTGGAGAGGGAGAGCCGGCGAAGGGCTCGGGACGGTCCGTCCCGGGCGTCAATCTCGGTCGCGCCGTTGCGGCTGCGGCAAAGGCTGGAATCGCGCGCGCAGGCGGCGGGCACGCGATGGCTGCGGGACTGACGGTTGACTGGGACCGGGTCGATGATCTCAGAGGCTTCCTGTCTGAAAACCTCGGCGCTGAACTCGCCGGCGCAGACGGGGAGGCCCGTGCTCTGTGGATCGACGCAACGGCGTCCATAGGCGCCGCCACCCCCGATCTCATGACCGCCCTCGAGCGAATTGGTCCCTTCGGCGCCGGCCACCCGGAACCGATTTTCGCGCTCCCTGAGGTGCGGGTGCAGTACGCCAGCGCGGTCAAGGGCGAGCATGTGCGGTTCGTGCTCCAAGATGCCCGTGGAGATCGCATCCGGGGCATATCGTTTCGATCGGCGAGGGCGCCTTTAGGGGAAGCACTGCTTGCGCGAGAGGGCGTCTTTCACGTGGCGGTGAAACTGAAGCGCGACACCTATGGCGGCGGCGACAAGGTCGAGGCGGAGTTGCTGGACGCTGCGGCGCTTGGTTGAACCTGGTGCTTCGAGCGCGCTTGCCACCGGCGCCGGAGCCGACTATATCCCCCCGCTCGCGTGCGGACGCGCCCTCGGGCCGCGTTCCGTGGGCCCTTCGTCTATCGGTTAGGACGTCAGGTTTTCAACCTGAAAAGAGGGGTTCGACTCCCCTAGGGCCTGCCACTGCTTCGCCGCGTCCATGCCTTCAAAGGGCGCTCTCCCCAACCGTATCTGCGGCCTTTGGCGGCGTGAGCAGCCGTGGACACGCGCGGGGCCTTCGGCTCTAGTCCGCTCCCGCGACGGCAGCCACCCGCCCGGGATCGAGACGCAGGCTTGTTTGATGACCATGGATTTCACCCGTCGCGCGGTGTTCGGCGCAGTTCCGCTGGTCGCGCTTGGCTCCCCGGCGTTTGCCGACGGTCTCATCGAGCGGCGGGAGTCGCAGTACAACACCATCTACATCACGCGCGAGGGTCCCTACGTGGCCATGATGTTCGGCGTGAACAATCAGCTCTTCACGGAGAACCTCTACGATCCCGCGCGGCCGAGATTTCTACCGATGGAATACACGCGCGTGATGACGCTCTCGCTCGCGTATGCGGCCAATCCCGCGAAGGTGCTCGAGATCGGGCTCGGCGGCGGGCGCACCGCCGTCTATCTCACCGATCATGTGCCGACGCTTTCGGTCACGGCGGTGGAGCTTGATCCCGAAGTGGTCGCCATGGCGAACAAGCACTTCGCCGTGCGCCCGTCGGCGCGTCTGCGCATCGCGACAAGCGACGGCCGGATTTTTCTCACGCAATCGAGCGACCGCTATGACATCATCATCGTCGATGCCTATCGCGGCACTTTCGTGCCGTTCCACCTGACGACGCAGCAGTTCTTCATCCTCGCCAAGCGCAAGCTCAATCCAGGTGGTGCGGTCGTGCAGAACATTGCGCCAAACGTGATGCTGACGGAGTCCATGATCGCGACGCTGCAGGCGGTGTTCGACAACGTCGACACCTACGAGATCGCCGGCAGCGTGATCGCCATCGCTTACGACGGCCCGGCGAAGACGCAGGCTGCGCTGCTGGCGCGAGCGACGGCGCTGCAAAACCAGTACCGCTTCACGCACGCGCTGCCCGCGCTTGCGCGCGGTCGCAGCACGCCGCCAAAATCGACGCGCCGCCCGTTGACGGACGATTTCGCACCGGTCGAACATCTGCGCGGCATCCAGGCGCACAACGCGAGACGCAAGTGACCCGCAACAAGTCGATCCTGATCCTGGTGTACGGCTTTCTCATCGGGATCGCCGTGATGGGGCTGCAGATGGCGACCAGCCGTCCGCTGACGCCGCACTTCGGCAGCGACATCTTCGTGTGGTCGTCGCTCATCTCGGTGACGATGCTGGCGATGATGGTCGGCTACTATGTGGGCGGGCGCGTTGCGGACGCGGCTCCCCGTTCGGAGGTGCTGGGTTTGTGCGTTCTGGCGGCGGCGGGGTATCTTGCGATTGTGCCGGCGCTGCTGCAGCAGGAGTTCATTGCGGATCCCGATCCGTTCTTTCCGGGATTGAAGCGTTCTGTACTCGCTTGGATTGCAGCGAGCATTCCAAGCTTGCCACTGGGCGCGATCCTCGCATCGATGCTGCTTGTGTTCGCGCCATTCACGCTCTTGAGCTTCTTTTCGCCGTTCTGCATTCGCCTGCTCTTGGCGGACGCTGAACACGGCGGGCGCATCGCGGGGTCGGTCTATTCGATCACGACGTTCGGCAACATCATCGGCGTGCTCGGCACTTCGCTGTGGCTGATGACATTCCTCGGCACTCGGGAGATCACCTATCTCTATGCGGGCTGGTTGGCTGTATGCGGCGTCGGGCTCGTGTTGCTGCGCGCCAAGGCCACCGATGACGCGCGCTAGCATCGTCGCATTGGCGGCGCTTTGCGGCGTGGCGCATGCCGAAGTCATCGATGCGACCGCGAAGTACCCCGAGGGTCCCTTGTGGCAGGGCGACAAGCTCTATGTCGCCGAGATGGCCGCCGATACGGTTTTCGTTCACCAGCAGGGCCGCAAGCGTGTGTTCTGGCGCGATGAAGGCTGTGGGCCGACATCGCTGGCGCCCTATGGCGATGGCGTGCTGGTGCTTTGTCATCTGGGGCGAGCCGTTGTAGCTGTCGACTTGTTCGGCGCAGAGCGACGACGCTGGCGGACGGACAATGCGGGGCTTGGCCTCCTTGATCCCAACGACTCCTTTGCCGACGGCAGGGGCGGCGTCTATTTCAGCGACCCAGGCGTATTCTCCCTCGACACGCGCCCGCACGGCGCCGTGATGCACCTCAGCGCCGATGGCGTGCTGCGTCGCGTCGCCGGCAACCTGCATTATCCGAACGGCGTGTTCGTCGATCGTCGCGAGAGTGCGCTCTACGTGAGCGAGCACTTACGTCGCCGGGTGCTGCGCTACCCCATTGTAGCCGATGGTTCTCTTGGGCCGCAGGAGGTGTTTTCGGATATCAGCGCCCTGACCGCGAAAGTCGGAACCTACCCGGAAGCCGGCCCCGATGGCCTCGAGCGTGGTCCGGATGGGGACCTTTATGTGTGTCTCTACGGGGAGGGACGGGTGCTGCGCATTTCGCCGCGCGGCGCACTGGTCGCGTCGATCACGGTTCCCACGCCCTATCTCACCAACATCGCTTTCGGTTCAGACGGCGCGGCGTATCTGACCGGGTCATACAACAATACCGAGCCGCCTTACCCGGGTGCGGTTTTGCGTCTTTTGCCGACTGCACTGGCGCCGCGCCGCTAGCGCTCGCGCGCGCGAGCCGCTACATCACCGCCAATCGGGGCGTAGCTCAGCCTGGTAGAGCACCTGCTTTGGGAGCAGGGGGTCGTGAGTTCGAGTCCCACCGCCCCGACCAATAAAATCAACGATTTGGAAGGCCCTTCAAAACCCGCCGAAAACGCCGTGCGCCGCCAGTGCCCCGCCAGTGCCCCGCCAGTGCGCCGCCAGTGCCCCGGTAGGGCGACCGGAACGGTCGCGTTCGATCTGGCTTGGTCCGCTCGGTCGGCATGCGTTGACGGAAAAAGGCCGCTGCGACGGCGGCGCGACTGAGGCGTCGGCTCAGCCGAGTTCGACGACCGACTGTCCGCCAGCCAGCAGATCCACCACGGCCGCGAACCGCGCTTCAAACAGCGCCATAAGGGCGCTGTTGGGGATGTCGCCGGTGGTGACCAGCAAAAGGGGCGGGGGCAGCGCCAGCGTCAGGAAATCGCAATCGTACGCGTCCGGTCAGTCACGCCTTCCCCTTGGCGGCCGGATCGGGCTCCTGGGCCAGCGACTAGTTTAGCGAGGCAGTCTTAGACTAGTCGTTGTCG
>Ga0247843_1008025_pt1 | contig 12572 bp, 9 predicted proteins | sample LaCruzMarch2017__FD_192420 | JGI IMG/M metagenome (GOLD analysis project Ga0247843, IMG submission 192420) | Freshwater microbial communities from meromictic Lake La Cruz, Castile-La Mancha, Spain - LaCruzMarch2017_8m | ecosystem: Environmental > Aquatic > Freshwater > Lake | place: Spain...
GTACCAGGGAGCAAGTCTTATCTGTACAAGAGTTAGGCGCGAAGGCTGTTCTCATCGGTGAGACTCTAGTGAAAACAGGTAATCCAGTTCATACTATAAAAGAACTTCTTAACCGGTAAAGATCTTATAAACTCCCACTATGGCTAATGACAAAGTAGTACAAAGTATGGAATCAAACATACTTGGACATTTTGGTCCTTACGGTGGAAGATTTGTGCCCGAGGCATTAATTGCTGCATTAGATGAGTTATCAGCTGCACATTTTTCTGCTCAGTCAGATCCAAATTTTCAAGCAGAGTTGCTAGAACTACATAAAACGTATTCTGGGCGACCAAGTATTTTAACTGACGCTAAGAGATTTTCTGAATACGCAGGTGGTGCTCAAATACTTTTAAAGCGAGAAGATTTAAACCATACCGGTAGTCATAAAATTAATAATGTACTTGGTCAGGCATTACTAACAAAGCGTATGGGTAAGAAAAGAATTATTGCTGAAACTGGAGCGGGTCAACATGGTGTGGCATCTGCAACTGCGGCTGCATTATTTGGCTTGGAATGTGTTGTTTATATGGGTGAGGCTGATACTAAAAGACAATCGTTAAACGTTGCTCGAATGAAGTTACTTGGCGCAACCGTTGTACCAGTAACACAGGGCTCTAAGACTTTAAAAGATGCAATTAATGAGGCAATGCGAGATTGGGTTACAAATGTTGAAACAACACATTACCTTTTAGGCACCGTTGCTGGACCACATCCATTTCCAACTATGGTCAGAGATTTTCAGAGAATTATTGGTGTTGAAGCTAGACAACAGGTGTTAGATCTAACCGGTAGATTGCCAGATGCAGTTTTAGCATGTGTAGGTGGTGGTTCAAATGCAATTGGTATTTTCCACCCATTTATAGATGATAAATCAGTTCGCTTAATAGGACTTGAAGCCGGCGGTAGCGGGATTGAAACTGGATTACATGCTGCCACTATTTCAGGTGGTACTCCTGGTGTCTTACATGGCACCCGTTCTTATGTATTACAAGATAAAGATGGTCAAACTATTGAGTCACATTCGATTTCTGCGGGTCTTGATTACCCTGGCGTTGGACCAGAGCATGCATATTTAAATGATATTGGTCGCGCCGAGTACAGACCAGTTACTGATGATCAGGCGATGTATGCATTTTCATTACTCTGTAAGTCTGAAGGAATTATTCCAGCAATTGAAACCGCCCACGCTTTAGCAGGTGCACTAGAGATCGGAAATGAATTAGGTAAAGAGGCGGTACTGCTTATTAATCTTTCAGGTCGAGGCGACAAAGATGTGCAGACTGCTGCTGAATACTTTGGAATGCCGCTTTAATGCCAACCGCTCTTGAACAGCTATTTATTAAAACTAAATCAGAGAATAGAGCTGCACTAATTGGGTATTTACCTGCTGGATTTCCAACTCAAAAGGAATCAAAATTAATTGTTAAAGCAATGATTGACGGCGGGGTAGATGCGATCGAAATCGGCTATCCATACTCTGATCCAATTATGGATGGGCCGGTAATTCAGGCGGCCTCTGAACAAGCGATTTCTAATGGTGCCGGCGTTGAAGAGGTTTTTGATCTACTTAAAACAAGTGTTAGCTACGGAGTTCCATCTGTTGTAATGAGTTACTGGAGTCCAATTGAAAAGTATGGTTCAGCAAAATTTGCTTCTGCTGTATCTGCTGCTGGGGGTTCTGGCGTGATTACGCCAGATTTAACAATAGAGGAGTCAGAACTTTGGAAGAATCAAGCAAAGAATGAATCGATAAACCGAATATATGTAGTAGCACCAAGCACTTCTGATGAACGCTTAGCAAAAGTTACTTCAGAGTGCTCTGGATTTATTTATGCCGCAAGTTTAATGGGCGTAACAGGGGCTAGAGCAACTGTTTCTGGTAATGCAAGTGCCTTAGTTGATCGAATTCGAAGTTCAAGTGATACTTCAGTAGCAGTTGGCTTAGGAGTTTCAAATAAAGAACAGGCTAGTGAGGTTGCCTCTTACGCTGATGGTGTAATTGTTGGCTCTGCTTTTATTAAAGTAATCCAAGAGCATGGAGCAGGTAGATCAGGTCTTAAGAAGATTAAGCAACTTGCTGAATCACTTTCGAAAGGAGTAAAAAGTGGCAGATAAATTTAAAGTAGCCCAACCATGGCTGACTCTTTTGGCTAGATTAATATTAGGAGTTGTTTTACTAGTAGCAGGTACTCTTAAAGTACCTAACTTACCAAAATCTGCGATGGCAGTCAGGGCGTATGAAATGCTGCCAATTCCTATAGCTAATTTTTTAGGATATACCCTGCCATGGATTGAAATTGGGCTAGGACTGCTCTTAATTGTTGGAGTTACAGTAAAGATTTCAGGGGCATTAGGCGCCTTAACTATGTTGGCATTTATTATTGCAATTGCACAAGCATGGGCAAGAGGCCTGAGTATTGACTGTGGATGTTTTGGTGGCGGGGGAGCAATTGACCCTGAAGATACGAAATATCTCTCAGAAATCATTAGAGACATAGGCCTAATGGGGCTGGGAATTTTCTTATATTTATACCCTAAGGGTAGATTTGCCATAGAGAAATAAATAACGAGATAAATAAAGGAGAGCAAAATGGCTGCGAATAGTGGATCTGATAAAGGAACTCGTAACTTAGTTATTGGGATGGTTTTATTTATAGTGGCTGTTGGAATTATTTTTTCTTTTATTAGTAATCGTGCTAGTTCAAATTTTGCAATTCCCGCAGCTGTATCTGAGGCTGATGGCTATGGAATTGTTTTAAACCCGACTGCAACTCCAACAATTGATATCTGGGTCGATTACCAATGCCCGGCATGTCGCTCATTTGAGGTTTTAAATGGTGGTTATATAAATGAAATAATTGCTCAGAAGAAAGCAAAAGTAGTTTTTCATCCATTAACTTTTATTGGCGCTGAATCTATAATTGCTGCAAATGCTGCTGCATGTGCTGCTGATGAGAATAAATTTGTTGATATGAACCTTGCACTTTTCCAAAATCAAGCTGGTAGTGAAAACTCTGGCAAGTGGCAAGGGGATGCGATGCTCGCACTTGGTGATTCTATTGGAATTAAATCAGATAGTTTTAAGGAGTGCGTAAGGGAAGGTAATTACGTAAAGTGGACACGCAATGTAACTGATGCATCCGCTAGTAAAAACGTGAATAGCACACCAACTATTCGAATTAACGGTAAGGATTTAGATCGAAATACAGAGTATGGGGATCCAGTTAAGTTTAAGGCAGCACTTGCTGCAGGTGGTGTTAAGTAGTCTTTCTACTTAATTTCCATGTATGCCTTAATACCAAGTCCTAGTTCATCGCAAATTTCAATTGGGCCTGCAACACTTCATTACTATGCACTATGCATAATTGCAGGAATATCTGTTGCTATTTGGCTTGGTAGAAAACGCTATGCGGCAAATGGTGGATCAGCTGATGATGTCTCAGAAGCTGCAATTTGGGCAGTGCCATTTGGAATTATTGGCGGACGTATTTATCACGTAATCACATCACCTCAACAGTATTTTGGCTCAGGTGGAAATCCAGTCGATGCACTGCGGATTTGGCAAGGAGGACTTGGTATTTGGGGTGCTATTTCTTTGGGTGCCTTTGGTGCATACATATATTTTCGCACTCACGAAACTACTTTAAATTTCCCCCATTTTTTAGATGCGTTAGCTCCTGGCGTAGTAATTGCGCAAGCAATTGGCAGAGTTGGGAACTGGTTTAATCAAGAAGTTTTTGGTAGGCCAACATCACTACCGTGGGGCTTAGAGATTGATCTAGCTAATCGCCCAGATGGATATGAGAAGTTTTTAACCTTTCATCCTACTTTTCTGTATGAGGCAATCTGGTGCTTGCTAGTTGCTTACCTTCTAATTAAGTTACCTATCTTTTTTAGGAAAATTGTTAAGAATCAGGGAGATGTATTTGCTCTCTATGTTTGCGGCTACACACTTGGCCGGGTGTGGATAGAGGCAATTCGAATAGATGATGCAAATTATATATTGGGACTAAGGCTTAACATTTGGGTCAGCTTTATGGTGATCGCATCATCCGTAATTTATTTAATTCGCAGTAATCGTCGTGGCTATTTATCTAATACCCAACCTGCAAGTTAGGATTAGGCCATGGGCTTAGAAGAGGTTCAAATACGAAATATGGAGCACCGCTCAAACCGCTCAAATTGGCTCCGAGCAGCCGTACTTGGTTCAAATGATGGTTTAGTTTCAACTGCAAGTTTAATGATAGGTATAGCAGCTGCAAGTAAAAGTGAATTTATAATAACTGCAGGTCTTGCTGGAATTGTTGCCGGTGCTATGTCAATGGCAGTTGGTGAATACGTTTCAGTTAAATCCCAGACTGATATCGAAAATACTGACCGTGAACTAGAAATAAAACATTTAGAAGTAGATCCTGAAGGTGAGTTTGCCGAGTTAGTTAACATCTATATGAAGCGTGGTTTATCAAAACCACTTGCTACTGAGGTAGTTGCAGCATTTTATAAACAGAACCCGTTGGATGCTCATTTACGAGATGAACTCGGATATTTTGAACATTCTAAAGCGCGACCAGTTCAGGCGGCTGTTGCATCCGCTATTGCTTTTACATTCGGTGGTGTAATTCCCCTAGCCGGAGCACTAATTTCAAAATCAAATCAGGTAGTTTTTATTCTTATTTTTACAGCAGTTGGTTTAACTACTGCAGGCTTTATTAGCGCCAAGATTGCTGCCTCACCATTATTTAAAACTATAGCCCGGATATTCCTTGGTGGAGCGTTAGGTGTGATCATCACCGCAGGAATTGGTTACTTATTGGGGCTGACTGGGATTTAAGTATCCTGCTATTATTTGCCTATCAAGTTGTAAAAGTTGGGCCATAGTCGTCCCGACCCTTTAACGGGAGCGACCATTTAATTGGAAATGAATAGGCTTTTTTCTACCACCCCAAATGCAGTTGGGTTATATGACCCTGCTAATGAGCATGATGCATGTGGTGTTGCTATGGTCGCAACTTTAAATAAGTTACCAACACATGAGATTGTTTCGAAAGCGCTTACTGCGCTACGAAATCTTGAACATCGTGGTGCTTCTGGGGCTGAAGTAGATAGTGGTGATGGTGCAGGAATACTTATTCAAATACCGGATAAATTTTATAGATCAGTAGTTAACTTTGATCTACCTAAAGCTAGTGAATATGCGACAGGTATATTCTTTGTTAAGCCAGGAGAGACCGGCTATCAAGAGAGTATTGAAAAAATTGCTAAAGAAGAGGGATTAATAGTCTTAGGTTGGCGAGATGTTCCAATAGATTCAAAATCACTTGGTAAAACTGCGATTTCAGTTATGCCCGAGTTTAAGCAAATATTTATCTCTGGTGGTAAAAATGAGAATGATCTAGTCCTTGAGAGAATGGCATTTTGTCTACGAAAGCGAGTTGAGCACACACTTCCGATATATATCTCATCACTTTCTTCAAGAACGATTGTTTATAAAGGAATGCTTACAACTGGTCAGCTTGAAGAATTTTTTCCAGATTTATCTAATTCATTAGTTGAGTCTCCAATGGCTCTTGTTCACTCAAGATTTTCAACAAATACATTCCCATCTTGGCCCCTCGCACATCCATATCGATTTATTGCACACAACGGTGAGATAAATACAGTTAAAGGAAACCGAAACTGGATGAGAGCTCGTGAGACATTACTTGAAAGTGAATTAATTCCAGGAGATCTAAAACGACTATTTCCAATTGTGAATGAATCTGGCAGTGACTCAGCTTCATTTGATGAAGTTTTAGAGTTACTTTATTTGGGTGGTAGATCTTTACCTCACTCAATATTAATGATGATTCCTGAAGCTTGGGAAAATCACACAACAATGTCGCAAGAGTGTAAAGATTTTTATGCATTTCATTCTGCGCTAATGGAGCCATGGGATGGACCTGCCTGCGTTACCTTTACTGATGGCAAACAAGTAGGCGCTGTACTTGATAGAAACGGCTTACGACCATCAAGATTTTGGGTAACAGATGATGGATTAGTTGTTCTTGCCAGTGAAGTTGGTGTGCTTGATTTTCCACCTGAGAAAATTATCCGAAAAGGAAGACTTCAACCCGGAAAGATGTTTTTAGTAGATATTCAAGAGGGTCGAATCATTGAAGATGATGAAATTAAACAATCACTTGCAACTGCAGCTCCTTACTCTAAATGGTTAAGTGCTGGCTTAGTACGACTTAGTGATTTACCTGCTAGGGAGCACATCGTTTACCCACACTCTTCAGTTGTTAGAAGGCAGCGAGCCTTTGGTTATACCGAAGAAGAAATTCGAATGATTATTACACCAATGGCAAAAAATGGCGCAGAACCACTTGGTTCAATGGGTACTGACACTCCAATTGCTGCCCTCTCTACCAAACCTCGCTTACTATTTGATTACTTTGCCCAACTATTTGCTCAAGTAACAAACCCACCTTTAGATGCAATTCGTGAAGAGCTTGTAACATCACTAGGAGCCTCAATTGGCCCAGAGCATAATTTATTAGATCCTGGCCCTGATTCTTGCAAGCAGATTTCCTTGCAATTTCCAGTAATTGATAATGATGAGCTAGCCAAAATAATTAATGTTAATGTCGATGGAGATCAACCTGGATTTGTATGTCATGTAGTTCGCGGTTTATTTAAAACTGCAGGTGGCGGCAAATCCTTAGTAGCAAGAATTAATGAAATTAGAGCGGAGATATCAAAAGCTATTAGTGAAGGCGCCAGAATTATTGTTTTATCGGATAGAGATGGAGATGCAGAAAATGCGCCTATTCCATCCTTGTTATTAACTGCGGCTGTACATCACCACTTAATTCGCGAGAAGACTAGAACTCAGGTTGGCTTGGTTGTTGAAAGCGGTGAGGTACGAGAGGTTCACCATGTTGCGCTACTGATTGGTTTTGGCGCAGCAGCAATTAATCCATATCTAGCGATGGAGAGTGCTGAAGATTTAGTTCGACAAGGCGTTATCACCGGTATTACACCTGAAAAAGCTGTTAGAAATTTAATTAAATCACTTGGCAAGGGTGTGCTAAAAGTTATGTCAAAAATGGGAGTATCAACTATCGCTTCCTATACGGGCGCTCAAATATTTGAGGCAATTGGTTTATCCAAAGAGGTAGTTGATGAGTACTTTGTTGGTGTTACATCAAGATTAGGCGGAGTTGGTATTGATGTAATTGCCCAAGAAACAATTAAGAGACATCACATTGCTTATCCACCAGGTGGGGAAATACCTGGAGCTAAAAAACTACAAATCGGTGGTGAGTATCAATGGCGTCGGGAGGGGGAGCCACACTTATTTGATCCCGAAACAGTTTTTACTCTCCAACATGCAACAAGGTCAAAACGATTTGATGTGTTTAAGCGATATACCGAAAGAGTTGATAATCAATCTCGCAGATTAATGACTTTACGTGGTCTATTTGATTTTAAAAAAGATGTAAGAAAGCCAATTCCAATTGAAGAAGTTGAGCCTATTTCAGAGATACTAAAAAGGTTTGCGACAGGGGCGATGTCTCTTGGATCAATTTCTCAAGAAGCACATGAAACCTTAGCAATTGCAATGAATCGTATTGGCGGTAAATCAAATACTGGTGAGGGTGGTGAAGAGCCAGCTCGTAATATTCCAGATTCAAATGGTGATTTGCGCCGGTCTGCAATTAAGCAGGTAGCAAGTGGAAGATTTGGTGTAACAAGTGAGTATCTTGTTAATGCTGATGATATTCAAATAAAAATGGCACAAGGAGCAAAACCAGGTGAGGGTGGTCAATTACCTGGAAATAAGGTTTATCCATGGATAGCCAAGATTCGTTATTCAACCCCTGGCGTTGGTTTAATTTCACCACCACCACATCATGATATTTATTCAATTGAGGATCTTGCTCAATTAATTCATGATCTAAAAAATGCAAATAATAGCGCCCGAGTGCATGTTAAGTTAGTTGCAGAAGTTGGCGTTGGCACAGTAGCAGCCGGTGTTAGTAAAGCACATGCAGATGTAGTTTTAATTTCTGGCCATGATGGTGGCACCGGTGCATCTCCACTTACATCTTTAAAACACGCAGGCGCTCCATGGGAGTTAGGTCTGGCTGAGACTCAACAAACATTAATGCTAAATGGTTTGCGCGATCGAATTGTTGTTCAAGTAGATGGGCAAATGAAGACTGGCCGAGATGTTTTAATTGCAGCGTTATTAGGTGCTGAAGAGTTTGGTTTTGCAACTGCTCCACTTGTTGTTTCTGGATGTGTGATGATGCGAGTTTGTCATTTAGATACTTGCCCGGTTGGTGTTGCGAGCCAAAATCCTGAACTTCGAAAGAAATTTACCGGAAAGCCAGAATTTGTTGAAACATTTTTTGAATATATTGCTGAAGAGGTAAGGCAGCTATTAGCACAACTTGGCTTTAAGAAATTAGAGGATGCAATTGGCCAGGTTGAATTACTAGATACAAAATCAGCCATTGATCATTGGAAAGCAAATGGCCTAGATCTTTCGCCCCTACTTATTGCGCCAAAGGATAATTCACCAAGGCGGAATCTGACTAAGCAAGATCATGGTCTAGTAAATGCTCTTGATAATGAATTAATTAAATTATCAGCACAGGCATTAAATAAAGCAACTCCAGTTAGGTTAGAAATGCCAGTGCGAAATGTTAATCGAACTGTTGGAACTATGTTGGGTGCTGAAATAACCCGAAAATATGGTGGAGCTGGTTTACCTGCAGACACAATTGATATTACTTTCCATGGTTCAGCTGGGCAATCATTTGGTGCCTTTGTGCCATCTGGTCTAACGCTAAGACTTTATGGTGATAGTAATGATTATGTTGGTAAGGGTTTATCTGGTGGCCGCGTGATTATTAGACCAGATGAAAAGGCAAAGTTTTCATCAAGTGCAAATGTGATTGCTGGCAATGTAATCGGCTATGGCGCAACATCTGGCGAAATAATGATTGCTGGTGTAGTTGGTGAGCGCTTTTGTGTTCGAAACTCTGGCGCAACTGCCATAGTAGAAGGTGTTGGTGATCATGGATGTGAGTACATGACTGGTGGAACTGTGCTTGTTCTTGGAAATACCGGTAGAAATTTTGCAGCTGGTATGTCTGGGGGTCGAGCATTTGTATTAGATCTTGATGTGCGATTAGTAAATACCGAGATGGTAGATATATTAGCTTTGCCAGGTGATCAAGAAGAGATTATCAAGTCTTATATTTCAAAATTTTACGCAGAGACTGGATCAAAAATTGCTGGTGAGCTAATTAAGGATTGGCAAAGTGCTAAGCAACGTATTTCAATGGTGATGCCACGTGATTACGCAAGAGTTTTAGATGTGATGGCAAAAGCGCAGCGCGAAGGTTTGCCGATTGAGAGCGCAGTTATGGCGGCGATCAATGGCTGATCCAAAAGGATTTTTAACAACTAGTCGTGAGTTACCAAAGCGTCGACCAGTTGATGTACGTATTAAAGATTGGAAAGAGGTTTACCAAGAGCAGGAGTTTTCCCATCTTCAAAAACAAGCTGGTCGGTGTATGGACTGTGGAATTCCTTTTTGCCACCAAGGGTGCCCGCTCGGCAACTTAATACCTGAATGGAATGAGTTAATTTGGCGCGGTGAAAAAGCAGAAGCGATTGACCGCCTACATGCAACTAATAATTTTCCAGAATTTACAGGCAGATTATGTCCAGCACCTTGTGAGACTGCTTGCGTAGTAGCAATTAATGCAGAAGCAGTCACTATTAAGCAAGTAGAGCTAAGAACAATAGAGGAAGCATTTCTGGAAAAAAGAGTAGTGCCATTAATTCCAGACAGATTATCTGGCAAAACTGTGGCAGTAATTGGATCTGGTCCAGCTGGACTTGCCGCAGCTCAGCAATTAACTAGAGCCGGTCATACTGTTGCGGTCTATGAGCGAGCTGACAAAATTGGTGGGTTACTACGGTATGGAATTCCAGAATTTAAAATGGAGAAAGCAATAGTTGATCGAAGACTTTACCAAATGGAGCAAGAGGGTACAAGATTTAGAACTGGTGTAGAGGTTGGTAAAGATATTACTGGTAGCGCACTACGTAATAAGTATGATGCAGTTATAATTGCTATTGGCGCAACTAACTGGCGCGATCTTCCTATTCCTGGCAGAGATGCTAAAGGTGTATATCAAGCTATGGAGTATTTACCTTGGGGAAATAAACAGGCATTAGATGAATTAGAAGGTGAACCAACAATTAATGCAAAAGGTAAAGATGTTGTAATTCTTGGAGGTGGTGATACCGGGGCAGACTGTTTGGGAACTGCAATTAGGCAGGGGGCAAAATCTGTTACTCAACTTGAAATCATGCCAAGGCCTAGTGATGAAAGACCAAGCACTCAACCATGGCCAACTTACCCAATGATTTACCGTGTAAGTAGTGCCCATGAAGAGGCTGGTGAGCGAATGTATGCAGTTTCAACTCAAGAGTTTGTTAAAGATAAGGATGGAAATCTTAAGGGGTTAGTTTTAGTTGAAACTGAATTCATAAATGGCAAGTTCCAACCAGTATCAGGCAGTGAGAAAGAGATTCCAGCAAATTTAGTATTACTAGCTATGGGATTTACTGGACCTGAGAAAAGTGATCTACTTACTCAACTTGAGGTTGAATTAGATGAGCGTGGGAATATAAAACGAGATGGCGAGTATGCAACTTCAGCGGAGGGTGTTTATGTCTGTGGAGATGCAGGCAGGGGACAATCCCTAATTGTGTGGGCAATTGCTGAGGGGCGAAGTGCGGCTGCAGCAGTTGATACATATCTTTCCGGACACACGCAGCTACCATTTCCAATAGAGCCAACCGCTCGCCCCTTGATGGTTTAAGGTCAATATATGCGCCGCGCGAAAATTGTATGCACATTAGGTCCTGCAGTTGAATCAATTGAGAAAATTACTGAGTTAATTGATGCTGGTATGAATATGGCCAGACTAAATCTTTCTCACGGTGGCCATGATGAGCACCAAAAAAGACTTGATCTAGTTAGAGCAGCTGCGAAAAAGGGCAACAGAGCAGTTGCAATTTTGGTAGATCTACAAGGGCCAAAGATTCGATTAGGTAGGTTTTCAGCTGGACCGCATGAATTATTACGCGGGGATACTTTTACTATTACAACTGATGATATTGCTGGGACAAAAGAAAAAGTTGGTACAACTTATAAAGGTCTACCTGGTGATTGCAAAGCCGGAGACACAATCATGATTGATGATGGAAAAGTATCTGTTCAAGTAGTTCAGGTTAAAGGCAATGATGTAATTACCAAGGTAATTCAGCCTGGAATGGTCAGTAATAACAAAGGTATAAATCTTCCAGGAGTGGCAGTTTCATTACCGGCACTATCGGAAAAAGATATTGCAGATTTGCGCTGGGGACTAAAGGCCGGTGCAGACTTTATTGCACTCTCATTTGTCAGAAATGCTGCCGATATAAAGGATGTTCATAAAATAATGGAAGAAGTTGGAATTAAAGTTCCAGTTATCGCCAAGATTGAAAAACCTCAGGCTGTTGAAAATCTACAGGAAATTGTTGATGCATTTGATGGAATTATGGTTGCCAGGGGAGATCTTGGGGTTGAATTACCAATTGAAGATGTACCAATGGTTCAAAAAAGATGTATTACGATGGCAAGAGAGTCAGCAAAGCCAGTAATAGTTGCAACGCAGATGCTTGACTCAATGATTAGTAACTCTCAACCTACAAGAGCAGAGGCTACTGATTGTGCTAATGCAGTATTAGATGGAGCCGATGCCCTGATGTTATCTGGGGAGACAAGTGTCGGTGATTTTCCTATTGATGCTGTGAAGGTTATGGCAAGAATTATTGAACGAACTGAAGATGTTGCCCTCGATCAAATTCCACCTCTTAAGCACTCACCAGCTACAAAAGCTGGCGCGATTACAAAAGCTGCAACAGAGGTAGGTTTAACAGTTGGTGCAAAATATTTAGTCGCCTTTACACAAAGTGGTGATTCAGCAAGGCGAATGTCGCGGCTTCGATCACCTATTCCAATGCTGGCACTTACTCCTGAGATTGGAACATATAACAGATTAGCTCTTTCCTGGGGAGTTGAATCATTACTTACCGCAACAGTTAATCACACTGATGAAATGGTTATGCAGGTAGATACCATTTTAATTGAATCTAAACGAGTTAAAATTGGTGATTTAGTTTTAATCGTCGCCGGTTCACCGCCAGGAATACCTGGTTCTATAAATGCGATGCGAGTTCATAAAATTGGCGATGCTGTAAGCGGGGTCGCTGCGGCTTACCGAAAGTAGTTTCGCCAAAAAAAAGTAAGACCGATAAACTAACTCTCTCTAACGCCTCGGTACTCCAACGGTAGAGAGGACGGTCTCAAAAACCGTATAGTGTCGGTTCGAATCCGACTCGAGGCACATGAATACTCAAAAAGAAAAAGTAAGAGTTCTCGTTGCCGAGGATGAAACCATTATTCGGTTAGATTTAGT
>Ga0247843_1008026_pt1 | contig 12572 bp, 11 predicted proteins | sample LaCruzMarch2017__FD_192420 | JGI IMG/M metagenome (GOLD analysis project Ga0247843, IMG submission 192420) | Freshwater microbial communities from meromictic Lake La Cruz, Castile-La Mancha, Spain - LaCruzMarch2017_8m | ecosystem: Environmental > Aquatic > Freshwater > Lake | place: Spain...
ATAAATAATAAATAACATTCAATAACATACAGCCAACATAAAAATATATTGTATGATATTAAGATGGAAAATTTGGGAAACAAGATGGACGATTTGGAAGACAAGTTTCTTGAATTGATAAAAAATAGTGCATTGGAGTATTTTAATCGAACACTTGCAAACGAGAATAATGCACCTGTTTACAAGAATAGTTTATTGACGCACGCGGAATTTAAAATGTATTGTGGACAAGCTCAAATTACAGTGTTTCAAATTCCAGATTCATTCACACAACAAATGTTGCTTAAAGGAGGAAGCCGTTCCAAACGAGGTAAGCAACGTGGAGGAGCATCACCGCAAACAATCGAAAAATGTCTTCATTTTATGTTCACAACTGTCATGGCAATCACACTATATTACATGCTTGTTTATAAAATAGATGTAACAATATGTGACCAACTATCATATCGTTTAATTGGACGTTTGTTCAGCTCACCGTTACAAAATCAGTATTGTTTGTATTATAGATATGCCATTGAAGCCATTTTGAAACAAATCAAACTATTAGAAAATTCAAAGACATTTACTGAATTCACATTGGTAGCATCTAGTACTGGTGCGGTCGGTATTGCTACATTTACTACATTTATGGCAGTATTTTCTTCATATACACAAGTAATTCGTGCAACGGCCAATTATCTAGGTAAAAAGGATCAAACGCTGCCACCACCACTAGTTGTTGCTACTGATACTACTGATACTACTGATGCTGTTGTTGTTGCTGTTGTTGCTAATACTGCTGCTGCTGCTAATGCTATTGGTGATGATGCTACTGGTGATGATGCTACTGCTGCTGCTATTGGCGATGCTACTGCTACAAATAGATCAGCATTACGCGATGCAAGACAGGCTATGGCCATAGCTATTGGCGATATGAGTGATCACCTGGCCACAATATTTTCTCCTTCTCAAGGAGGAAGCCGAAAATGTAAACCTAAACCTGTCCCCGCTCCCCGTAAGAAGCCCCTAAAACCCAGGTAATACAATTTGTGAATGAATTTCTTCTGGACCGAATTGTCCCAAGAGTCCCAAGCCACACCCGAATAGACACAGCATAGAACCCATGCCCACGGACGCCACCTCTTGTAACACGTATGCCTTGTGCACATCCGTCATGAGTTTCAAGTCGTACTTTGTTGCCACCATGAAATATGCCGAAATAGGTATTGGTACTGATGTCGATGTTGTTGCAGTGAGTGTTCCCACGTACACCAAAGTGTCAAAGAATATTGCAAACCACTTGGCCATGTTTTTGAAACGTTGGATAATAGACACCATTGAATAGCTGATTGCTGTTTGCTGATTGTTGTTACTGAGAGTACTGGGAAGGTCATAGACAATGTTGGGATTCTCGATTTTTTCGAGTTTCTGTAAAATTATTATATTGTTGCTACCAAGCCCCTTGCCTTGGCTTTATACGCCTCCTTGGTCTCTTCTGGTAGCTCTCGCCAAAGAATCGCGACTTGTCTGACGTCTTTTCCAGGATTGTCTTTGATAAACAGGTGCATGCCATTTTTGGGACGGGTGGCTAGTTTTGATCTGGTTGGTCGAGTAACTCTTTGTCTTTTAATTGTCGTGTCTTGGTCTAACTCGGGATCCACTTCAATATCCACATCAAGTCCCTTTTTGATTTTGACAACTTGGTCTATCTTGGTCCAGTCGGCCGGATACCCTTGGAGCCATTCTAAATAATTGACATTTGGAATAACGAGTCCCTGTAACCTGTCAGGTATGACTTGCTCTTCTCCCAGTCCCTTTTGAATTTGTGCCAGTGCAATCGTAGTGTTACAGAGGACTGTTGGGAGGTCGTGCAAGGAACGCTCGGTCACGTTGGAGGGGTGTGTGATGCCTCGTCTGAGCGTAGGGTAATTGTTCATCTTGACGAGTCGCTCACCGAACACGACCGAGATGTCGACGCGGCCAGGGTTGGCGGATTGTTGTTTGTGCGCGGGCAAGGGTACAAATGTTCCGTTCCTTATAATGCCTGCCTCTGGATAGGGATACGAGAGGGTTATGGCGTCTACCGCATAAGGTGCCATTGCCTCGGTCACTAGATCCAGACGCCTGGTCAAGTTTAACAGTTCTATAAAGGCGGCGCGCACCACACAAGGGACCACGGTGTTTCCTAGAGCATGCGACCGAGCAATCCAGTTGGGGTCCCATGTGGGATCCGTGGCCGACTCTTTAAAGGTGATGCGAGTAGGCCACTCGTTCAGCCAAGGATCTTTGGAAAATGAACTAGTAGTCCCTGCCCCTGATCCAGATCCAGACCCAACTCCAGCATCTATCAAGTCGTATAAACAAGAATCACTACTGTCAGATCTAGTGGCTAAAAGGAACCAGCGTGACCTCTGATGTGGTGCTCCCGCTCCTGCCGCCGACCTCGTGGTCCATACGACTTGGAAACCTCGCTTTTGCAACTCGCATAAAACTTCGGCCATGCCACACTTGACAATGTTTGCCACATTTTCTAAAAATACGTGTGTAATTGATGGAGACTCGTCTACCAGTCTCATGATTTCGAAAAATAAGGATGATCTAGCTCCCGCCATACCCAACTGGTTTCCGGCAGTGCTAATGTCCTGACAAGGAAATCCGCCGCCAATCATTTTAGGCTTCATGTAGGGAGAGAGGTGCAGTGTGGTAATATCAGAATGTATGGGAGCCTTGTCGATACCGCCGTCCCTCATACGTGCCGTGAGGACCAATTGACAATACTTGTCCCATTCACAATACAATAATGGTTTAACAAAGGGTGCGAGAGCGAGTCCGATGCCTCCGATTCCAGAGAATACGTCGATGTACTCCATTTTGTTACAAATGGGTTTATACACGACTGTGTATAATATCGGTCCGGTAATGTTTCGGGGTGGGGAAACGCATATAGATGAATTGGTACTACCTATACAAATGATGATCGAGAACTATAGACACATATTCTTATATACTATTCTATATTATCTTTAACAAACATAAAAAGTAATATCGCTAAGCGAGGGCTTGAGTCATTCGCCCGATCCCATAATATTTGACCTTGGCTGTATGTATACACACTCATAAATAAAATATCAACCAAAGGAATGTTAAAACATTCACAAATTAAAATACTAGCCCATCTAGAACACGTGATCGTACACACACTTCCACCTGGTCTCTCCAAAGGGCACGTCATACACGGTCAGAGTCTCCTCCTGGGTGTCTCCCTTGGTGCCTTGAACGATCCAGAGGCCGGTTGAGCGGTCCAGGGACAGTGTCCAGTCCAGCTGGTTCTGCGGGCTGATCGTCCAGTTGCCTGCTGCGTCATCCTCGGTCAAGAACATGTGGCCGTAGCGGTGCTTGTGAAAGAACTCGGGAAAGACCCGCTTGATCTCGGAGCTCTCTCCGGCAAAAGGGTTGTAGTAGACCCTGTTGTAAGAGCTGGTATTCTGCTCCTTGGTGTACAGCTCGACCACGTGCTCCTCTCCGTCATACGGGTCATACTTGGACCGGCGCACGACCCAGACGCATCCAGGCTTGACCCTGGTGATCACGATCATCCAGTCGGTCTGATCGGCCGCAGACAGGTAGGCGATTCCGCTGTCGTTGACCACGTCCATGTAGGGGTACTCGCTGGAATGGTACCACTTGGTAAACGGGTCTTGAGATGACTGGGATGGCTGAGAATCAGTGGTGATTACACGGCTGTTGCTTGAAGACATCATGGAAGTCATGATAGGAGACTGAGGGTTGGAAGTAGAAGGGACTGAGGGGACTATCCCTGGTCAATGGATGTATCGATTTTTTGGCTAGTTGTAAAAATAAAAGTACTATAAGCACGTGACCCATCCTTTATACAATGTCGCTCCTACCCATTTGCAGGAATTGCAAGTATTTTAGACCAGACCGCGAATGGATCTATTCTGACAAGCAATTTCACTATGGGCGGTGCGCACACCATACCAGTCAAACGATCGACCTGGTATCTGGTATACCGACTTACGAGTTGGCAAGAACGATGCGGGATAAAGACAATTTAAAGTGTGGAAAGACGGGTGCATTTCACACGGATGCAAATCTTTGGCAATTGTACACGAGTTATATGAAATTTGACGTGGTCGCGTACGTGTATGCTTATATTTACATTGTTTTGATTGTAATACTAGTGTTGATTCATTACAAGACCTAGAGGATGTTTAATTTAGTATTGGTTTTTACAATATACTTTTGCACGTTTATAAAAAGTAAAATCTAGAAAATATAAGAATGTACAGACAGGCATACAAACAGTCATACATGCATACAATCGTCATGGCATTCTTTAATACTTACCAGGGCAACAAGACGCCGTACGCCGATTCCATCTCAACAGACATGGATGCAGCTTTCATGCACACGCGGTTCTATGGGTCCGAGACGTTGCAAGCATACTTTTCCAAGGGCGTTTTTTTGATCGTGTTCAAGGGGTGTTTTACAAAGCCATTGAGCGCAACCATGACACTGGATATTGACAAGGATTCGAGGACGGTGAATGTGACCAAACTCACTGCTCACAAGTGGCTCTTGCGCCAAGACGAGTTGTTTGACGACGTGCACTTTAAGCACAACTTGTTTCACAAGACGTATTACGACATCTTGGTCTCGTGTATTAAAACAGCCGTCCACCACTTTTTCGGACAGGATTGGACAATGATGATTGACGGATCAGGTTTCAAGTCGTAAAAAAGATGACTTGGATGACTTGGATGGCTTGGATGGCTTGGATGACTTGGATGACTTGGATGACTTGGCTACGGCCAAAGACTTGTTGACCAGTCTCTTTTACAACTACAAGGGGCCATTGAACAAGACGGTCGGGTACTTTTACTAGTTATTATTCTTCTTCTTCTTGCTTTTTCCTCCCACCATGATTGTTTTAATCTTGTTTGCATATACCGAATTATAAATGGATGCGTGCTTTCGTACATGTGTATTGATAAAGTCCTTGTTGCTCATCAGGGTCGGTTTTTTGATTCGTCTATCGTTCAAGAACGCCTTGACATCCGCATTACGACCTGCCTTGACACCATTCGGGTCGTCTGTAAAGTCGTAAATGATCAAGTCGCGGTCGATATTCTTGTCTAATTTTACGTCATAAAACTTGGTCCTCGTACTAATGTATGCTTCGAGACCAATCTTGTCAACATAATCCGGTGCGAATGAAATAGCCATGCCCTTGAGCGTATTGTCAGGGAGGTTTGATACTGCGGCATAGAACGACTTGACATTGGAATTAATATATGTATTCATGAAATCCCCGCTAGAAATAAGAATGGCAGACTTGGTCGTGTGATAGACCACTTGAGCACTTGCTTTTGCCGCGGCACCTCCTGGATCCTTGACTTCGTCATAAATGATGAAATCACGTGTTTGTTCAAGGTGATCATCGATCCTGAGTAAGATGGTACTGCATGTATTCAAATGTTGTGTCAGTCCGATACCATCTTCGAATCCTGGGGCAAAAGACACGTGCTTGCTATCTATCAACTTGTTATTCAAACACTTGTACATGAATACCCTCTTGAACTGATTCGCATCTAGAACCATCCGCCTTGGATTGTCTACTGCGGCTACAAGTGGATTGCTTGGATCGAGAATCAATACATCAATGTTTGGAGCATGTATATCGACAATATTTCCTTTGCACTGCACGATAAACCTTCTAATAGTGGGGTTTTGATAATCTTCTTGAAACGCGAAGTTGCGATCCTTCACCTTGGCCTCGACAACCGTAATCGAGTCCGGTATACACTTTGGTAACACCTGGGCATACTTTTCTTTAAAGTCATCATAATTCATAACAATATTATGAGTCACCTTGATGTTGTTCGGTTTGTGCGCCTTGTCTCGTACGACCAAGATCATGACGGATTTCTTCAACTTGTAATCTACAAGTATGCCCTTTTGGTCACGGACTGCCCTCTCCACACGTGCAAACTCGACCTGGTTACGAATCCCTTCGGGCACCATTGACACTTCGACTTCATATAGGGTATCGGGACTGCTTACATTGGCGATTTCAGCAACCTGCTTTTCAAGAGGTGCGAGCCTCTCAATCACACGGTCAATCATTGTTTTTAATTGAGAAGTGGCATGAGTCTTGAGCGAGTCTTTGATTTCAGCACTAATCGTGGTATCCCATAGGTTGCGCAAATCGATCAAAAGCCCCGACTTGACTGCATCGTTGACCGCATCCTTGACTGTTAACAGCGACTTTTCAGTCTCTTTTTGAATTAAAGCGGATGATGCATCAGTCATTGTATTGAGCTTGGTCTGGTGTTTGTCAATGGCATTGTTCACTGCCGCTTCCGAGATATTAACAACTCCCTTTTTGATCTCGCTTATTACTGCCACTCGTACATCATCTTCGACATTCTTAATAATCTCATGAACACTGTCGCTCACTTCTTGAACAACATGACCCTTGATCGAATTCGCAATCTTGATGATTAGTTCGTCGCGAATGTTTAATATGATTTGGTCTTTTAATAAACGAAGATCGTGAGGAGACATGTTGTGATTTACCGTGATATTGTCAATGATAGGAGGTTGTTGCTGTTGTTGCTGCTGTAGTAGTTGCTTCTTTTTAGGTGGCATATCATCGTCTGCATCAAAAAACAAGTCGTCATCTGGCTCGGGTGTTTTGGCCGTCCTTAGGATGGCTCGATTTGCTCTTGTTGGTTTTGGGTTTTTAGCTGGTTTATTGGCTTTGGTTGCTTTTGTTGCTTTTACATTTCTACACAGTTCGACCAAGTGATTATATATAGGTCCGTTTTCTGTTATACGTCGTCCCGTGTGAGGATTCTTTGTAGGATCGGCCCTAAAGAGTGCACACGTTTCTGAAATGGTTAGTTTACAAATCTTGTCTGCAAAATCTCCCTTGATGCCCACCTTTTCTACGGTTTTTATACAACTCTTGTGACTACTCATTTAATATAAACAATTGAAATAAAATAAAATAAAAGTATCAAATCAAGATCAAGATCAAATCCATTATTTTTGTCCCAGTATATAATAATAATGACATCGGAATATGATAGAGCAAGCGCTCGTCGTAAAAAGGATCTAGACATTTTGGCCGACTTGCGGCGTAAAGAGGTTGCGCAATGCAAAAGTGACAAGGGCTTTACATTGTATGGACGTGCCGGTCATGAACCGAACCCTTTTTCATACGACTCGTTCTCAAATTACAAGGAAAAGCACGGTATAACCACGATCAACTGTGTGGATCCAGCCAAGCCAGTCAACAAACCTCTCAAGGACATGACTGGGCGATATTATAAAGGTGTGATCAACGAGGGCGAGTGTGCCGAACTGGGTGGATTCATGGATGACAACGATCCCGTTTGTTATACGAATATTAATGATCAAGAGTGCGGACAAGAGTTTGATGCGAGCGGATGTTCCAAAAGGGCAAATTGCAAATATACCAAGACGCAAAATGGGCCGATTTGTGTGGCCAAAAGGAGTTGGGTTAGGGCGAGGGAAAAAAAGGAACCGACTGGTATGGGATCATTGGACAGCTCAAATAGCTCTATGACCATGTCCTCTAGCCTTTCATCTTCCTCTACCCTGCCTTCCTCTTCTTCTTCCAAACACCCCCTTGTCGACGAATACGTCTTGGCAGCTGATACGCCTCGTTCAATTGGTACTGCCCTTTACAATTGGTACAAGGGTCATGACCTTTTAGACTCGGACAAGCCAGCAATAGTGAATGCGTGTGATCCTTTGGCCCCTGAAAACTTTAAAAAAAAGTCAGACAAGGAGCCTGAGGCGGTCGAAGTAAAAGCATCTAGGAATGCGGTTGTCGTTACTGTTGTCAAGCCCAAGGACGGGAAATTCTTTACCAAGGAAGAACTCAAAGCCATGACCTATCCTTTTCAACCGGGCGAACAAGCCGCTTTACGTATAGCTCTTGGTGTGTCTGGTTATAGCCGATTGATCTCGGATTATGCAAATGGAAACGGACCCAACTCGGAAGTGTGGACTCGTGATATCTATTCTGGATATGAAGAATTTCTCGACCTGGATGAGCCAGAAGTGATTGAAGGAATTCCTGCTACACCTAAAAAGGCGGCCTTGTCTACATCTGATACAGTGCGTGGTCTTCCCTCTTTGCCCCAGGCATTTATCAACCGTGTTTTATCAACCGATAAAGATCGACGTGGTATACTCGCTTGGCACAGCACAGGCTCTGGAAAGACGTGTACAGCGGCCGGTGTCATGGATGCGTATTGGGACGATGATAAACAAATCATATTTGCATCTACACCAGAGGCGCTCGCATCGAATCCTCCTGTCAAGTTTTGGGATTGTGCCTATAAATTGTATCCGAGGTTTGCCAACTCGACCATGGCCGAAGTACAGGATGCGTTCAATGCAAAAGCAATCCAGATCTTGACCTTTGCGAAACTTGCCAACCGTGTGGAAAAAGGCGAGGCACTTAAGAAGACTTTGGGTATTAAAAAGCCCCTGTCTGGTGGGAGGAAGAAGAAAAAGGGAGTTTTAGCCAAAGGACCAGTGCCAAAAGCACCTTCTGGACCTCCTCCTTTGAGACCGAGACCTGGTAGAGTTCCTGCGGTTGCATCTGTTGCTGCTGTTGCATCTACTGTTTCTTCACAAGTTCCTGATGAACCTTGGTGGGATAGGGAACTCGAGACCAAGGCGAAACTAAAGGTGAAATCTGCTGTTGTAGATGTTCCAAGGGGCAGAGGCAGGGGCAAGAGTGTGCCAAAAGAGAATGTTGTTGTTCCTAGGGGTAAGAGTGTTCCTAGAAAGGTTGTAGATGAGGTTGTCAAGACTAGGGGTAAGAGTGTTCCTAGTAGATCTAAAAAGGATGTTGTAGAGGATGTTCCTAAAACTAGGGGTAACGATGAAGATGATGCTAAGCCATCTAGATCTAGAAAAGTTATGGTCGATGAAGATGATGCTAAGCCATCTAGATCTAGAAAAGTTATGGTCGATGAAGATGATGATGTTCCTATTGTCAAATCAAAAGGTAAAAAGACGGTTGCTAAACCATCTAGATCTAAAAAGGTTGTTGTAGAAGATGAAGAAGATGATGATATTCCTAAAATTAGGGGTAAGAAGACGGCTGCTAAACCATCTAGAAAAGTTGTTGTAGAAGAAGATGAAGAAGAGGATGATGTTCCTAAAACTAGGGGAAAGAAGACTGTCCTAAAACCATCTAGATCTAAAAAGGTTGTTGTAGAAGAAGATGAAGAGGATGATGTTCCTATTGTAAAATCTAGAGGAAAAAAGACGGTTGCTAAACCATCTAGATCTAGAAAAGTTGTGGTCGAGGAGGATGATGTTCATATTGTAAAATCTAGAGGAAAAAAGACGGTTGCTAAACCATCTAGATCTAGAAAAGTTGTGGTCGAGGAAGATGATGTTCCTATTGTAAAATCTAGGGGAAAAAAGACGGTTGCTAAGCCATCTAGATCTAGAAAAGTTGTTGTAGAAGAAGATGAGGAAGAGGATGATGTTCCTAAAACTAGGGGAAAGAAGACTGTCCCAAAACCATCTAGATCTAGAAAAGTTGTTGTAGAGGAAGATGAAGACAATGATGTTCCTAAACCAAGGGGAAAGACGGCTGCTAAACCATCTAGAAAAGTTATTGTCAAGGAAGAGGAAGAAGACGATGAAGATGATGTTCCTAAACCTAAGAAGATGGCTGCTAATGACATTGTTCCAATTGTAAAAAAGAAGAATAAAAATAAAAAGAAGAACAAGAATAAGAACAAGCCGCCAATTCCTATTTCTCCTAGAAAATCTGCTAAAAAGGTTGCATTTGTAGATGAGGAAGAGGATGATGAAGATGTTCCAAAGAGCAAGAGCAAGAAGCAGGCAAAAAGTAGTAAGGTTAAAGAGGTCAAAGAGGACATCAAGCCTCTTGTTCCTAAAAGGCGTACGATTGTCGACATTGTGGCCACCAGGTATGGATTGACTTCGACGAGTGACCGCAATCGTGTCAAGCAGGCTCTGGCCGACCTCAGGATTACCGCGCCCGACGACTTTGTTGATCTGGACAAGAGTGTCTTGATCGTGGACGAAGTGCACAACTTGTTCAAGCCGCCGGCTCATCAGAAGAAACAATATGGAATAGTCGAGAGGCACTTGGTCACTCGCAAATTGCATCCGACTCTAAAAGTGGTCATTCTGACGGCGACCCCTGGGTCTACGATCAAGGACTGTCTGGTCCTTTTAAACATTGTGAATGATGCGGACAAGCCTGCCATCAATACGCCGAATCCGGATGATCCCTCGTCCGTCACTGCATTTAAAGAGCAGATTCGTGGACTCGTCTCTTATTACGAGATGAGCGGGGACACGACGCACTTTCCTATAGTGGATGACAAGGGTCCGACCATGTATCCGATGAGTGCTAAACAATTCGCCAAGTATACAGAGACCTACATGGATGTGAAAGCGGAACACAAGGACTATGACAGTCTGGCCAAGGCAATCAATCTCAACAAGTATTGGATGGGTGCCAGGCGCTACTCGAACATGTTGTTCAACTTTGACAAGGGAGTTCAAATGAGCGAATGGAGTTCAAAGCTACCTCCTCTCTTGGCGGCGATCGACGAGTTTCCCGAGCAAAAACACTATGTTTATAGTGCATTCTTTGAGAATCGTGGTACGAGTCAAGGCATCTTGGAAATAGCGAGGCAACTCGACGCCAAGGGTTATAGTAAAATGTCGATAGCGGAAGCAACCTCTGCAGTCAAGGGACTGGAAAAGGTGGATGATATTAATAGAGCTGTCGCGGACAAGATTAAACATGGCAAGCGTTACATCTTGGCACTCACCTCTGAAATGGGAGATGGTCTCATTAGCTCTGAAAACATGAATAATCTCATGAAGGTGTGGAATTCTAAACCAAACGTGAATGGATCCATTATACACTGCTTCTTGGCCTCTCAGACATTCAACGAGTCGCTAGACATGAAGGATGTTAGACACATCCACCTCTTTGAACCCCTGGTCACAATGGCCGCAGATCTACAGGCGATCGGACGAGCTCGACGCTACTGCAGTCACATCAACTTGCCTCATGATCAATGGACCGTCAGGCTACACAGGTATTTTGCGGATTTACCGGATGGAACAAAGGGTGAAGAAGAGATCATCAAGACGCTCGATGAACTCAAGTCGCGGGACGTGACGGGTCTCAAGGGCAAGGAATTGACGTCGCATAAAAAACAAATCAAGGATCTCGAAAAGTTACGTGATCACGAGGTCAAGGCGATTGATGCCGTCATCTATAAAGAGGCTCAACTTCGTATGAAGGATCTGTTTACAGTGTACAAGTCGATGGAAGAAGTGGCGGTGGATTGTGTGGTGCTAGAGCGCTTTCATAAAAAGGGACGCACGTATGAAGACTTTCAGTGTTTAATGTGATTGGATTGTATATATTTGATTGGATATTGACCATTCAACTCGCAAAAGAGCTCTTTAGCTTGTTTACACGTGTAAAAGTGTTTAAGAATTAAAACAAGTCTGACAATGCTCCCGCGACCGCATCTACAGCTAGACGTCCGATCTCAACACCTGCACCCAACTTGACAAATTGCCCAAAGTTGGTCTTGTCCTGGACTTGAACGGGTTGTGCCACTTGAGCGGGGGGCGGCGTCGCGCCCTTGTACGTTTTAAGATTGGGACTAGAAGATGGGTTTGCGGCTTTGGATACTTTTTTAGCTATTTCTTTCATCTTTTTAGCTGCCACAAACTTGTGTGAAACTACCACTCGGGTTCCATCTTTTTTAAGTCGCCACTTTGTTACAAGGTCGCCGTCGTGTATTCCATCACCATCAACATCTATAGGTTCAATCGTGTATTGAAATGGCATTTTATAATAAAGACAGAAAAATGTGATGTGATGAAATGTTGAGGTGTATGTCTTTAACAATGGAGGTCGAGTCTTTCAAGATCAAGGGTCCGAACAATACATTCATTGTGTTTTCAGGAAATGAGATAGTGGGTTGGATCACATCCACTTGTTTACCGGAAGAGTGTGCGGATGTTGTGGAACTGGATTTGGAGAAGAAGCAAGAGCAAGAGCAAGAGCAAGAAGATGACATGGATATTCGAGAGGGATATGACTCGTCCTAGATGTGAAAGTCTTAACAGCTTCGGCTCGTCTTGAAACAGCTTCGACTCGTATTAAACAGCTTTGGCTCATCCTAGGTCTATGGCTCGTAAAACAGGCCAATCGTCTTGTCATACCACTTGTTCACGATCCGGGCATTAAACATGGCGACTTGGGCTCGTGTCAATCTCACCATGGCCTTGGACAAGAGTGTCTGTCCCTGTGTATCCGCAAATGTCCAGTCCTTGCCATAGAACTCGTGGACCAAAATGTCCATGACACATATATCACCACGAAGAAGATCCATGCCGCCTGTGGTCCTCTGTCCCTTGTTCATATCTTCTCTTTGGCACCAGATCGTGTCGATGGACACTGTCTTGCTCTTCTCGTCCGCCTTGACCGTCATGGTGACCTCGAACAAGAT
>Ga0247843_1008027_pt1 | contig 12572 bp, 11 predicted proteins | sample LaCruzMarch2017__FD_192420 | JGI IMG/M metagenome (GOLD analysis project Ga0247843, IMG submission 192420) | Freshwater microbial communities from meromictic Lake La Cruz, Castile-La Mancha, Spain - LaCruzMarch2017_8m | ecosystem: Environmental > Aquatic > Freshwater > Lake | place: Spain...
CTATACAACTATTGATAACCTGTTAATTTTATTTCAATTAAATAATTGAAATTGCAAAAATGAAATTGCAGTTCTCCGGACACGATTCTTTTCAATGCCGACAACTTTGGTTAAAAAAAGGATATGACTTTGTGAAAGAAGGTTTTGACTTTAATGATGAATATTCGGTAGTTCAACTTGGCGTTGGAAAAAATATGGTTTCATCAATCCGTTTTTGGCTAAAAGCTTTCAATATTATAGATTATAAAGATATTCCAACGGAATTTGGAAAACGTATGTTTGATGAAGAAATTGGTTATGACCCATTTTTGGAAGATGAAGCCAGCGTGTGGCTATTGCATTATCAATTGGTGAAAAATGGATTTGCTTCCATATATTCTATCATTTTTAATGAATTCAGAAAAGAAAAACTCTTCTTCAACAAAGAAACTTTTGGGAATTATTTGAAGAGAATTAGTGAGGGTAATCCAGATATGAATTTCAATGAAAATACGGTTAGTAAAGATTTTATAGTTTTTGCCAATTTATACAATAACGACCCTGAAAGTAAAGATGTTGAAGATAGCTTTTCTGGAATTCTGTCTGAAATAGAGCTTTTAAAAACAACAGGGAAAGGCAAAGAAGAACAATTTTATATTGAAAATGCTGAAAGAGATAATCTTCCAGAAGCGGTGGTAATGTTCACAATACTTGATAATCCGAACTACGGAAACTCTATTAATCTCAATGCCCTGGAGTTTGATTTAAATAGTCCTGGTTCAATTTTCGCTTTAAACCGTTCAGGTTTGATGAATAAAATTTCTGAAATAGTTAATGAATATAAATACGTCACTTTTACGGACCAAGCAGGGATTAAGGAGTTACAATTCAAAAATAAACCAGAGGCTTACAAAATACTAGACAAATACTATGGCAAATAATTTCACAACATCGGTTAATATTATCAGAGATACTGATAGGGATTTCAATTATATACCAACTCCCAATGCTAGTCAAGTTGTTAGCCAAATTGTTAACGACTTTAAAAAAGGAATTCGTTCATTTAATATTGTTGGTACTTATGGAACTGGTAAATCTTCCTTTCTTTTGGCATTCGAACAAAGTATTAGAGGAACTAAACGTTATTTTGAACCTAATTTCCTTTCGAATTCAAAGTTTGATTTTGTAAAATTTATTGGCTCGTATACTTCAATTGTAGAACAATTTGCAGATACTTTTGAAGTTCAAACTATCAAGAATCAACAAGAAAATATACTTTCAGAAATATTTAATAAATATTATTCCATTGGAAAAGAAAACAAGGTTTTATTTATATTAATTGATGAATTTGGAAAGTTTTTAGAGTATGCGAGTAAGCACAACCCTGAAAAAGAATTATACTTTGTTCAGCAGTTGGCAGAATTCTGCAATAACCCAAAGCACAATATTGTTTTAATTACTACAGTTCACCAAAGTTTAGAATCTTACGCATATTCACTAAGTAAAACCCAACAACAAGAGTGGACGAAAGTAAAAGGGCGTTTCCGTGAAATCACATTTAACGAGCCTGTTGAACAACTTTTATTTTTGGCTTCGGAATATGTTGCTGAGCATTTTGAAACCAAAACTTCAAATTTAGAAATTGATAAATGCTTAAAGCTAACTACCGAAACAAAGGCATTTAACTTTAATAAGGATTTCCTAAAAGATATAGCTACTAAGCTATATCCGCTTGATATTCTTTCAGCAAATATTCTCACACTTTCATTACAGAGATATGGACAAAATGAAAGGTCATTATTTTCTTTTCTTGAGTCAACAGACCATACAGGATTAGCTAAATTCAACAAAAAGGAAAATCCTTTTTACAATTTGTCAAATGTTTACGATTACTTAAATTTCAATTTCTACTCGTTTTTAACATCAAAATACAATCCTGACTTTTCTGCTTGGAGTTCCATTCGTTCATCAATCGAAGAAGTGGAAAGAACATTTGATTCAGATATCAATGATTATATTAAAGCTGTAAAAACAATTGGACTTTTAAATATCTTCTCTGCAAGTGGCTCAATTTTGGATTTGAATTTCTTTATTGATTATTTAAAAACTGCCTGCGGTGTATCAGATGCCAAAGAAGTTATTAAAAATCTAGAGGTAAAAAATATTATCCGTTATCGTTCACATTCAAAACGATTCATCCTCTTTGAAGGAACAGATTTGGACATTCAAACAGCATTGATTGATGCGGGTAACAAAATTTCAGAAGTGGTTGATATTACAACTCTTCTTAATAAGCATATTCAATTCAATCCAGTCTTTGCAAAACAATACTCTTATGTAAAAGGCACTCCTAGATATTTTGATTATATTATTTCAGATTACCCAACCACTAATATTCCTTTTGGTGAAATTGATGGTTTCATTAATCTTGTTTTCAACAGTAGATTAAAAGAAACAGATATAAAGAAGATTTCTGAAATGCAAGGAGAAGCAATTATTTATTGTTATTTTAAAAATGCGGCAGAGATAAAAGATTTGTTATTTGAAATTGAAAAAACTGAAAAAGTTTTAAAGGAAAATCATGAAGACAAAGTTGCAAAACGTGAACTTGAAAGCATAGTTCAATCTCAAATTACTTTATTAAGAAATCAAATTACAAAAAAAGGTATTTACACAGAAAATGCTATTTGGTATTTTGAAGGTAAAGATTGGAAAATAAAAAATGAAACTGATTTCAAAAAACTACTTTCAATTGTTTGCAACAAAGTATATGATGCTACACCTGTTTTCAAAAATGAATTAGTAAATAAACATAAAATTTCAACTTCTATACATACTGCTAAAAAAAACTATTTCAAAGCATTAGCAAATGACTGGGACAAACCAAATTTAGGTTTTGAAGATTCGAAGTTTCCTCCTGAAAAAACAATTTATTTATCATTATTGAAAGAAAATGGCATTTCTCCTTATAGAGAAAACATTAAAGAAGTTTTTACAATTAACGAATCTTCCAGCTTTCATAAACTTTGGAAAGCTTCAGAAGACTTTTTGGAAAGAGCAAAATCAGAACAATTAAAAATATCAGAATTAAGCATAGAATTAAGTAAGAGACCTTTTAAACTTAAACAAGGCTTAATTGATTTTTGGGTAACTAGTTTTTTATTTTTAAAACGTGACGACTTTGCCATTTTTAATAATGATAGTTACATTCCGAATTTGTCGGAAGAAAATTTGGAGTTAATTACTAAGTACCCTGATAAGTATTCTATTAAGACTTTTGATATTGAAGGTGTAAAGCTAGATATCTTCAATAGTTATAGAACGTTTTTAAATATAGCAACAGAGGAAAAATTTGATAATAATTCATTTATAGAGACTATAAAACCATTTATTGTATTCTACAAGCAATTACCTGAGTACAGCAAAAACACCAATAGACTTTCACCTTCAGCAATTAAAATTAGAAAAGCTATTGCAATTAGTAAGGACCCTGAAGAAACCTTCTTTGAATCATTCCCAAATGCTTTGGGAATTAAGCTTTTAACTTTGCAACAAGACAAATCGAAGCTTCAAAGCTATACTACAAACCTGCAAGATGCTGTAAGAGAATTGAGAACCTCTTATGATGAATTATTGAAACGATTTGAAGAATTTATTTGTAATGAGTTTGTAGGTAAGACCGTTGACTTTGAAGATTACAAGGAGTATTTGCAAAAGCGGTTTTCTAAACTTAAAAAGCATATGCTTTTGAGTAATCAAAAAACTTTTGTACAACGATTGGATTCTCCATTAGATGACAAAAAAGCTTGGTTGAATTCTATTGCTCAATCTGTTGCTGGCAAAACGCTTGAAATGTTTTCTGACGAAGATGAAATCTTGCTTTACGAACGTTTTAAGTCAATGATTTTGGAACTAGATAGTTTAACCAAAATCTCAAAAGTGGATATTGACGAAAGTAAAGAAGAAGTAATTGGTGTTAAAATTGATTCGTTCTTTAGTAAAATTGATCCTAAAGTAGTTAGATTTCCAAAAAGCAAGAGTGCAGAAATAGAACAATTGAAAAACGAATTGAAAAACAAATTAAGCAAAGACAATACTTCAAATATTGCTGCTGTTTTAAACCTACTTAAAGAATTATTACAATGAGCAAAGTAAGACACGTATTAGGCATTTCAGGAGGGAAAGACAGTGCTGCTTTGGCTATTTACGTCAAAACTAAATATCCTTCAATTGATTTAGAATTCTATACTTGCGACACAGGTAAAGAATTAGATGAAACCTATCAATTAATAAAAAACCTTGAAGTTTATCTTGGAATTAAGATTGAGCTCTTGCAAGGCGCAGAAAAAAGTTCAGAAGACCCCTTTGACCACTTTTTAAAAATGTATGGTGGATTTTTACCATCTTCAAATGCTCGTTGGTGTACAAAAAAACTAAAATTAGACCCATTTGAAAACTATGTAGGCAGTGATCCTGTCATTTCTTATGTTGGTATAAGGGGTGATGAAGAAAGAGAAGGATATATTTCTACAAAAAAGAACATTCAATCTATCTTTCCATTTAGGAAAAACATTTGGAGTCAAGATGTAGTAACTAAATTACTTTCCAATCAAAATTTGGAGCAACTTTTAGCAATGTCTAAGAATATAGATTTCGGTAAAAATCAAGAAAAAGCTTTTCAAACGATTGCGAGAAAAGTAGATACAAGTTTTACGGTTGACCAAAAACTAAACATATTATTAGACACCAACATAAAGGCATTTAATCATTTAGTTTTCGATTTTTTGAAAACTACTGATTATCCTTTAGCCACAGAAAACGCTTTTCCACTATTGGATAATGACGAAGTTTTAGTGCGAACTGATATTTTCAAAATTTTGGAAGAAAGTGGAGTAGGTGTTCCTGCATACTACAACAAAATTGAATTTGAAATCAATGGAAAAAAAGGAGAATACGCAAGAAGTCGTTCAGGTTGTTTCTTTTGCTTTTTCCAGCAAAAAATTGAATGGGTTTGGTTATATGAACAGCATCCTGATTTGTACAAAAAAGCTATGGAGTACGAGAAAGACGGATACACTTGGGGCCAATTTGAAAGCTTGGAAGAGTTGATTCAACCAGAAAGAATGGAGAAAATCAAAGAAGAGTATATTAAAAAAATGGAAAGAAAAGCAAAAGCAAAATCGCCTTACTTGGTAGATATCTTGGATGATGCTGAGGGCGAAGGTTGTGCGGCCTGTTTTATATAATTGTAAATTATAAAAGTTAGGCAATTTTCAGTTTTATAACCTCAAGCGATAAATTATATTGGTAAAAATCTTTAAATTCATTGTGCCAATTTTCACTAACATCTAACTCAGTACCAATAAAAATGATTTCATTATCTTCAAAAATAATTTCTCTAATTGGACAATTCATATAACTATGCTCAAATATCAATTTTCCATTGCTTGGATATTTATAATATTCATATTTTTTCCAAATCTTATAAGGTTTTTTTACCTGATAAAGACTAATATTCCATTCGCCACAACATTCCAAATTACTAAAAATACCAAGCAATTCATCACTAAGTTCTTTAAAGTTTTCAAACTCACGAAATCTGAAATCTACCATTCCATCAATATTATTCCCAATCAAAATGAAAGTCGAATTTTTATCGATAATTCTTTTAAATTTTTTTTCACTATAGTCAACAGGATATTTCATATCAATTATTTTATGTTACAAATGTAACATAAAATTTATAAAAACAAACTAAAATGAAAATAGATATTAACATGTTAATTACAGTTACAAACTTTGCGAGCTTAAAAAAACTTAGCAGACAACATGTTTATCGGTTAGCAGAAAATAATGAATTGACTTTAATTAAAATTGACAATATTGCTTTTATATTGCTGGATACTAAAGCAGATGAATTTGAAAGAAAAAGAAAAAATAGAATATAATTTTATGGATTCAAATAAACCAATAATCTATTTTGACTATAACGCTACAACTCCAGTTGACAAACGAGTGTTGAATGCAATGTTGCCTTTTCTTACTGACGATTTTGCCAATGCTAGCAGTACACATCATTTTGGACTTAAAGTGAATGAAGCAGTAAAAGAAGCGAGAATAAAAGTTGCCGACTTAATTGGTGCAGAAGAAAATGAAATTGTTTTTACCAGTGGATCAACAGAAGCAATCAACCTAGCTTTGAAAGGAGTTGCTGAAAATTATTCAGCAAAAGGTAAACATATTGTAACCGTTTCAACTGAACATTATGCAGTGCTTGACACTTGCAAGCATCTTGAAAGAAAGGGATATGAAGTAACTTATTTGCCAGTGCAGAATGATGGTTTGTTTGACTTGAACAAGCTAAAAAATTCTTTGCGTGCAGACACAATACTTGTTTGTGTTATGTATGTGAACAATGAAACAGGAGTTATACAGCCGATAAAAGAAATAGCTACAATTGCACATGAGGTTGGAGCATTTTTCATGACTGATGCAACACAAGCAGCGGGGAAAATTGAAATTGATGTTGATTCCCTTGGAATTGATTTATTATGCCTGAGTGGACATAAAATGTATGCACCCAAAGGTATAGGTGCATTGTATGTAAGAAAACGCATGAATCGTGTAAAATTATCTCCACTCATACATGGTGGCGGGCACGAAAAAGGTTTGCGTAGCGGAACATTAAACGTTCCAAGTATTGTAGCACTAGGCAAAGCTTGTGAAATTTCACAAATAGAAATGAAACAAGATGCTGAAAAAATATCTATTTTGCGAAATGAGTTAGAAAATGAGTTACTGAAAATAGAAGGAACTTTTGTAAACGGAAAAACAGAGAACAGAATTTTCAACACAACCAATATTTGTTTTCGCGGCAGTGATGCAAATGTCATGATTGGAAGAATGAAAAATGTTGCAGTGTCAAACGGTTCGGCTTGCACAGCAGCAATAGTTGAACCTTCTCATGTTTTAGTCTCAATGGGATTGAGTGACGATGATGCTTTTGGTTCAATCCGTTTTTCATTAGGGAAATTCAATAATCATAGTGAAATAGTATCAGTTATCCAAATTTTAAAAGAGGTATTTCAGCCATCAAATAAATATGCTTAAAGAAGTAAATTGGTCAGAAGATAGAGATTACAAATCGGCAACTGAAAACGAGCCGATGCAATTTTATTTGGAAGGGCTTTCTAATAGTTCAGAGTTTCAATTATTGCTTGGGTACTTTAGCTCGGCAGCAATCAATTTACTTTCAGTTGGCTTTGCCACGTTCATAAGCAGAGGTGGTAAAATGAAAATGGTTATTAATCATTTGCTATCCGATAAAGATAAAGAAGCTATTCAAAAAGCAGAAAATAAAGATGGTACAAATAAGATTTTTGATCTAACTGATATTGTTTCACTTGGAAAAACTCTTGACGAATACGACAAACAATTCTTTGAGTGTTTGGCTTACTTAATTTCAGAAAAAAGAATAGAAATTAAAATAATTAAACCTAAAAATAGCGAAGGCATAGTCCATTACAAAGAAGGTGTGTTTTTTGATGGTCATGATTATGTAGGCTACACAGGTTCTTGCAACTTTACTTTATTTGGGCTTTCAGAAAACAGAGAAAAACTTAATGCTTTTTTGAGTTGGGAAAATGGCAGGTCAAACAAACTAATTAAAAAACAACTCAGAATCATTGACGACTATTTTAAAGAGAGAGATAATGAAGTTGATTATTTATCCTCTAACGAAATTGAAGTTGCAATTATAGACAAGTTTGGCAAAAAAAATATTGAAGAACTTATTGTTCAAGAGAGTGAACTTCTAAAAAAGAAATCCAGCCTTATCACTAATCAAAAGTTAAAAGAAACTATAATCAAACTTCATGAGGATATTGACAGGTCTATAAGAGAGCCGAAATTTCCTTATCCATCTGGAGCAAGAAAATATCAAGTTGACGCATATCAGAGTTGGGTTAATAACGGCTACAAAGGGATTTTTGCAATGGCAACTGGCACAGGAAAAACAATAACTTCTTTGAATTGTGTGCTCTCCGAATTTAAAAATAACCCAGACAAGATTTATCGAATTTTAATTCTTGTGCCTACAATCACTTTGGTTGAACAGTGGGAGAAAGAAGTTAAGTTATTTAACTTTCAAGAAGTTTTCAAGATTTCTTCAAAAGTTAATTGGCAAAATGAAGTAACTACATTGATTTCGACTGCTAAAAGAATACCAGTATCATTTGCCTTAATTAGTACATATGCTTCATTTGTTAAAGACAAATTTCAGAGTTTAATCAAAGATTTACCGGACGATACAATATTTATTGCTGATGAGGGACATAATCTTGCTTCTCCAATTGTTGCAAATAAGTTAAAAGACTTTAAACTTAAAAAGCGTATTGGCTTATCTGCAACTCCAAAAAGAAAATATGACCCTGAAGGAACAGCAGAAATGGAAATATTCTTTGATGATAAAGAACCTTACACATACTCTTTCTCTATGGAGCGGGCAATTAAAGAAGGTGTCTTATGTGAATACTACTATTACCCTCATATTATAAAATTGACCAAAGATGAAATGGCAGATTATGTAGTAATTAGTAATCAACTTGCTAAACTATATCGCTTTGGAAAAAATAAACTTGAGAATGAAGGTATCATTGAAAGATTGTTGCTGAAAAGAAAAAGAATCATCCATAAAGCATCGAACAAATTGGACGCAGCAATTCAAATTTTGAAACATCAATTTTCAGATAAATGTAATTTGAAATACACCTTTGTGTATGTTCCCGAAGGAGAAACTTTTGAAATTCGTGAGGAAGTTGATGAATTAATTGAAGAAAATGTTCGTCTAATAAATCAATACACAAGAGAGATTGCAAAAATTGATAAAAAAAATTTAGTCAATCAATTTATAAGTGGAATGAAAGACCGTGATGATATTTTAAAACAATTTCAGAACGGTGAAATTGCTGTTATTGCTTCAATGAAATGTTTGGATGAGGGTGTAGATATTCCAAGAGCTGAGACAGCAATTTTTTGTAGTAGTACAGGTAATCCAAGACAATTTATACAAAGAAGAGGAAGGATTTTACGCAAACATCCTGCAAAGAATCATGCTATTATTCATGATTTGGTGGTGATTCCCGATTATGAAAATCAGAATGAGGGTGCTGAAACCTTCGATTTAGAGAAACAAATGGTTAAAACAGAACTTGAAAGGGTAATGTATTTCGCATCTTTATCAAAAAATCCATTCTATACAGAAGATGTATTTCAACATCTTTGTAATCATTATAACCTCAATATTTATTCAATCCAAAACGAACTAGCTATATCATGACAAAAGAAAATATTTTTAAAAACTTTATTGAAGATCCTCTTCTTATTGAGAAAGGTTATATAAAAAAGGAAAAACTTGATAAACTAAAGTTTATTGATTTAACCAGTATCAAATTAATTGAAGTTGTCAAAATGGCAATTAATGGAAATGTTGATGGTGATTCCGAAGGAATTATTAGCAGAAAAATTAATCAATATTTAAATAAATAACGGTTATGATTATTGAAAAAATTGACATAGAAAATTTCATGTGCTATGCTGGGCAAAATTCAATGGAATTTACAGAAGGTATAAACGTAATTATTGGTGATAACGGTTATGGTAAATCAAAACTTTATGATGCCTTCTACTGGGTAATGTATGACCAAGTTTTCGTTCCTGAAAAAAAAGAATTTCAAAATACTAAATCAGTTAAATCAAAAATAATTTCTGATAAGGCAAAAGCTGAAATTAAAGATGGACGGGTTACAGCTAGTGTTAGTATAACATTCCATAATATTGAAAAGGATAATGTATTTATACTGGAACGAAAATACTCTGTTACTTTAAGAGATGGCCTTGCTATCGAATCAAATGATAGTGAGTTTACAGTAATGAAAAAAGACCTATCGTATTTAAATGCTAAAATGGTAAATGATGAAGAAGAGAAAAGAAGAATCGTACATAGTATTTTACCTCCTCAAATCAAAGACTACTTATGGTTTCAGGGTGAGCAAGTAGAATCAATTATTGACTTTAATAAACAAGACACTCTTACTAAAGCCATCAACGTTCTTTCTAGTATTAAGAGATATGATGAATTAAAGGAAATTGCGTCTTCTGCTGCTAAGTCAGGTAATTCAGAATATGATAGAGAAGTAAAGCGATTAAGCAAAGATTTAGACAAGAGTGAAGAACTTGAAAAACAGAAAAAACAAGTTGAGGGTAAAATCGAAGACATAATAATTGATGAAAAAGAAGCTAAAGAAAATTTATCAAGAGCTGAAGAAAAGGCGGAAAACCTTTTAAGTAAATTAAGTGATGCAACCAAAATAACCGAATTCAAACAACGCAAAAAGTCTGTTCTTGAACAAATTAAAACTTTAAATGAAACACTAAATGAAGAACAGACTAGTTTTCATAGAAAGATGTTTCGAAACAAATGGGTATTAAAAGGCACGGGCTTTTTGCATGAAGAGTTCAGCACAAAATTTTCAACTTATGAAAGTTTTAAACTTAAGAAAGCAGCAGATTTAAAAGCTAAAAATGATATTGAATCTGAAATTCAAAAAAAGCTTCAAACACGTTTACCTATTGATGTACCCGAGCCAATTTATGTGCAAAAGATGCTTGAAGAAGAAAAATGTTTAGTTTGTGATAGAGAAGCAAAGAAGGATTCAGATGCTTGGAATAAAATAAAAGAATTAATTGATAGACCTAAAATATCTTCAAATCCAAAAACCACAGAGCTTTCAACCCTACAAAATTTTTCTGATGACTTTAAACGGTTATATCAAAATGGTCTATCCTTAACTCATCGTATATCTGATATTGACCAAGATATTACTGAAACGCTAAAAAAGATTAATGATATTAACGGTAAAATAAGACTGGCAAATAATGAAATGAAGAAAGTGGATGAAGATATACAAAAACTTGTCTCTGATTCTTCTCAAACATTAGAAGATGCAGAATCAATTGTTGCCGAATTTTCAATTCAAAATAAATATGTCAAAGACTTCACTGAAAAAGTAAATAAAATTACTCAACAAATTGAACACAGTAAGAAGACCTTGAACTCAATTAATGACCAACTAAAGGATTTGGTTACTGGTGAAATTCCCAAGTGGCTGATTGAAAAAAAACAAGTTTTAAATGATTTTGAAGAAATTGCGGTTTCGACTAGGGATAGAGTATTCAGTAACTTAATTGCACAACTAGAGAAGGAAGCTAACAATCATTACACTGCAATGACCTCTGGCAACAAATCAACAAGAGGGCAAATAAAATTAAGGAAATTGCCTAATGGTAATTTCATGCCTGAAATTACAGATTCAACTGGAAATCCATTACTTGGTTCAAATACGAGCAACCTTATTTTGGTTAAACTAGCTGCAATCATGGCAATTATTTCGGCAAAGAGTAATGATGGAATTGTAAGCTTTTATTCGCTAATTACTGACGCACCAACATCAGTATTTGGGGAAGATTACACAATTGGCTTTTGCAAAACCGTTAGTAAGGTATACAGACAAAGTATAATAATGAGCAAGGAATTTTATAAGAACCATGCATTGCGAACAGAATTAATGACCAATTCAGAAATAAAGATTGGAAAAGTTTATTTGATAACACCTTCAATACCTGAAACTGAAAGAGCAGACAGAAAAAATTTATCAACTAGCATAGAATTATTAAATTAACATGGAACTACTAAAAAAAATAAAAGACAGAGCACCTGAGTATGATTCTTCGTATGAAGAATTAATTACAAAGTTTACTGTTGTTCAGGGCGGTAGAGCAGGTACAGCTAGTGAAGGAACATCATGGGAACAAGGAAAATATTTTACTACAAAATATGAAATTTACATGTATGCTACATTACTTGGTTTGAGATGTAACTATCGTTTACCTATTAAGGCTATTAACAAAAGTAAATTTATAGAACTTAAATTTTGGCAACCAGCAGACCTTGCTGAATATGTAATAATGGGGATTTTAGCCAAGTCTGAAATTGACTTTAACGAAATAGAAAAGAAGGACGACAAAGAAGTAGAAAAAGACATACTAAACTTAAAAAAACTAATGGAAGAATATGCAAATGGTGGTTTTGATAAGTTAAGGGCGAAGCTTGAATCATCACCTTCCTTTTTTGAAAATAACGACAATTGTTTTATTGACTTTTTAGATGAAAATTAAAGATTTAAATAAATTAAATTTTTATTCAAGCAAAGAAGCAAAGACCGTTTTGAAAATTCAAGACTGCGATTTGATGCATTTAAGAACTTCAGGGAAACTAAAGTTTATGAAGAAAGGAAATGCTTATTTATATTCTAAAGAATCAATAATAGAATTCAACAATAAAAAATTATCAATTAAATAAACTGTTCTATATTAAACATAAAAAAATCCCTCCACTTTCGCTTTGGGATTTTTTAACCATTTATGCCAAAACATAATTGCCTTAGGTTTCTTTTTTCACCAAACTTTAAGCTAATGTTCACCCTTTAGTTTTCAAATAGCAAAAGCTTTTTGCTTTAGGTTTTAAGTTTTATAAC
>Ga0247843_1008029_pt1 | contig 12565 bp, 16 predicted proteins | sample LaCruzMarch2017__FD_192420 | JGI IMG/M metagenome (GOLD analysis project Ga0247843, IMG submission 192420) | Freshwater microbial communities from meromictic Lake La Cruz, Castile-La Mancha, Spain - LaCruzMarch2017_8m | ecosystem: Environmental > Aquatic > Freshwater > Lake | place: Spain...
GTACTTTTTGATACTAATTTGATAACACTAGCCATTATATATATCATTATTAGCAAGGTCATTAAAGGCAAAAATCTTGGCGGGAACAAGATGGCGATAAGCAAAACTCAAATTAGACACACTCCATGCCAAAGCAGACAGACAGGGGCTCTGCATCGACTCTCTCAGCCATGTCCGAAGAAAACATAGAAGTTCCAATTTGCTATGGACGAAGATGAGCATGGTGTTATTCAACGACGTCGTAGATAATGTGGGCATGCAAATCTATTAATTATATTGGATATGGTGTTTACAATATACGTCAAGTAGTTGGATTATGTTAATTGATGCACGTGATACATGGTTCCAATTACATCCCTTTGGTGGACTTGGTGGTGGTAATGATGATAGTATTAGTAGTAGTAGTAATAATAGTAGTAGCAGCAGTAGTAATAAAGAAGACAACAAAGAACGAAAAGGAATAGGAGGAGGAGAGTTGCATTTCTTTGGTGAGAATGCAGATGCTATACGCATAGGCACATCGACCTATAATCGTAATTGGTTAATTACTGCATACGGTGAAAAACATGTATTACCGTACTATACCCAACCCGTTATATGTATCTGTGGCCAAGGGAATTATTCGCTCTCGGTTTGTGCAATCACGATTTATGGAACAAAGTCATTAGTGACAAACTTTTACAGCTATGAATGTATCATTTATTACCTCTTCGACTTGGAAAAACAAATTATCTGGCCGACTTTCATGATGAATCCAAATTTGTAAACAGGACAGAGCTAGTGGAATACGTGCTCGATAAAACAATGGATGCGGGTCTTATGATTGATAAAACTACAACAGTGGAGGAATCACAATATATCGTAAGGCAGGGACTGCTAATCGGTGGCGCGGTGACCTTCCCCGTCTCTGGAACATTATTTGCATACAAACTCTCGATTGAATGCGTCCACGATACTCTTCTAGAAAAGAATCACGCCTTGAATTGGGTCAAGTATATCCTGGATAGAGAGACACTACTATCTAAACTCGATGATGGTTGGAAGACGTATCGATTTATTTGGGACTGGTTGAATTTTCTAGGATCTTATAGGAACGATGTGACCTTCTGGACGTGTAAGGGACATACGAAGATACGACCAATAGCCGGTGTGGGGGTACATTTACTATTCCTAATGATGGACGATGCAGTGAAGTTGATACGGCCAACAGATTAAATTCAACATTAGAGATTCGCATGACGAGACTTTACTAAAGATTTATTACAGAATGTATGATTTATTTACCCTAACATTATCAATCTAACAGCATTAAACGAGGGGCACTGTCTCCTCTCATCTACACTAATACCAATCCCAACACCTAGTGCAGAATATTCCCCTGATTCTATACAATGCAACAAACAAACATTAATCCACAAATTTCTCCTATATAGTCAATACTCCGCCATGGCTAATTCGACTTTGTCACCTTCATCAACAATCGGCTATTCTAGTTATACCAGAGCAGGAAGAATTTTGACAGTCCCCCTCTGCTTAGAGTTGTGCGGCACACACACGTAGACCCTGTTAAGAGCAAGTACTCCATCAATATGTCGTGCAAATCGAACAATCATCGATTTGGTACATTGAGAGCAGATTTCAGTTTGCTGAAATCCCGCAGCTGTATTACCCTTAATTTTGAAGTTATGTGGGGTAGTCGACTCGTTAATGTAAATAATCTTGTACGTACCCGCTCGGATTGCCGTGGGGAAACCAGTGAACTTGAAATCATTATCGGCAGTAGTCTTTACGGTAATGGTTGGGATTGTAGGCTTCTTCGTTGGAGCTCTCCTCTTGGTTGGTTTCCTTGTCGTTGTGGGTGCAGAGTTTAGGATCTTTCCATCGAATAGTTGCGCGGAGGTCAATATGCTCAACAACGCCAGTATTGCAAAGACGACGGCGCGTGTGTGAGTCGCTACGAGCATCTTTATTCGTGTGCAATGTGCAAGTGCTATGTTGCAAGTGTACGATATCCTTGGGGAGCCCTTGGCTGACGTGAGAAGTTTTGGTGGATCTGCCGCAGCTAATATCGACCGTTACATAAAATCGATTTTATGTGCCCTAAAATCGATTATATCCTAACCGTAACACCCTACCCTCCCCCTGTAACACCCTAACCCTACCCTAACCCTCCCCTGTAACAGCCCTAAAAATCGATTTTATGTAAAGTCGATATTAGCTGCGGCAGATCCCACGGGTTTCCCTCCGCAATATTTTGGATTCAGCGGGAAGAAGAGAAAGGAATCCTCTTCCACTTTTGTGATTTTTGCCCCTCCATTACTGCTATCGATCTTGTACAGCTGTGGGTGATTAGTTATTCCCTTGGGTAGATGAAGACTCAGCGCCGGTTTACCTCTGCTATGTAAATTTCGATCTTGTACAGCTGTGGGGTAGATGAAGAGCCAGCCGACGTCACTTGAATCTTCATCCACCTCCTGCTGAATCTCCAACAGCTGACCTATTCGTTGAGTAAGATCCAAGATTTCACCAAGATTTTTTCATTAATTGAGGATATAACACACGGTAAGAACACCGCTCATCCTCATGGTCGCCTACCGCTTCGCCGCCTCCCTTCTTTGGGGAGCTCTATCAACCACCTCTGCATCATCTGCTGCCTATCGCTACCTCGCAACAAACACTGTCACTGTGTCCACTAACTCATTCGAAACTCCGGTCAAAGTCAAAGTTCGCTGTGACTCTGAGGTCGACTCGACTATCAATCTTTATGTGATATCCGAGGCCGATGTTGCTGGTGTTATCTCATTTGGTATCTCCGTTTCGGAGCTTACCAAGGGTTCCATCGGAGAGGGATGCCCCGGACAGCGCCGTCTTAGTGATCCCACTGATCCTGGAGAACTTGATGAAGATTGCCAGCGTCGTCTGAATTATCCCAATGTGAATTATGAGCCTGCTCACCTGGACGATGGGACGCCCATTTACCCCAACTCGACAGCGTTCTACATGGAGCAGGTGAATGTACCCGCAGACGAGGCGCGTCTGTCGGCGAACATGGGATCAGAGAGTATATTCATTGGAGGCCAGAGGTTTGAAACTGGTTTCGTATCTCTGATGCGAACTGGAGATGAGATCGGAGGCGAGGTAAGTAGCTTATCATTTCACCAACCATCGTCATGCCAGTCGTAAGTCTCATCATGATTGTGACTTCAAACATGATATAGGTCTTCGGACGCAGTGTTGATCAGAACATGGGTACAATGATGGCATATCCACTCGACGAAGAGGGATCTGAGATTGCCTTCACTGAGCCAACTGATCAAGTCATGGTCTCGCAGAATCCTGATTTCACCTCGATGCTCATAAACACAGCTGAGGGCCGCGAGAGTGATTATGTCATGTTCACACACTTTGAGAGTCCTAAGCCGAGCGTTATCTATCGCTTGAATGTTGACCTTGACAACGATTGCAGCGTCGTGGTCAAGTCCATTGAGCCGGTTGATGCATCGGAGTTTGGAGGTGCGTTCCGTTCTGTCCATTATGCTGTTTCTGTTCATGACTCATCTCAGAGTATTCACACAATCTTTCTTTGTTATAACACTTAACTGATCGCAGGCATTTGGATCCCCTGTGCTGGATCTGTTACATCGTGGAATACCCATCTTGGATCTGAAGAGTATGAGCCAGATGCAAAGAATCTTGCTGCTAATGTTACTTATGAGGAGTTTGCAGCCATGGACGAGGGGTTCAGTGCTAAAGATATAACACTCTACTTGCGTTTCTTTGGCATCTATTACCCAACCTATGAGAACGATATGGATCTAATCCGTTCTACATTCAACCCTTACAAATATGGGCACGTTACTGAGTATGGACTTGATGAATCAGGTGCCACAACAGTCACCAAGTGGTACACCCTTGGACGGCAGGGGATGGAAATGGCTGAGGTTATGCCTGATGACAAGACTGTGCTCATCTCTGATGATGGAACCAACTGCTTGTTTACAGCCTTTGTTATGGACACGCCCAAAGACCTTTCCTCTGGAACTCTGTACATTGCCAAGTTTAATCAGACCGACGACTACTACGGAGGCTCGTTTGATATCTCCTGGATCGAGTTGGGCAAGGCCACCCAGGATGAGCTGGTCGAATTGGTCGAGGGCTTGACCTTTGATGACATCTTCGAGTATACTGATCCGACTATCGAAGGTCAGAGCTGTAGCTGTCCCGAGGGGTACACTGGTATTAACGCTGGACATAGCGGTGCAAAGGCTGAGTGTCTCAAGCTCAAGGATGGCATGGAGAAAGCGGCAGCATTCTTTGAGACTCGTCGTTACGGGTCCATGATGGGAGGAACAACCGAGCTATCCAAGTTCGAGGGCGTTGCATTCGTTGCCAATTCAAAGACTGGCAAGAATGAGGTTTATGCAGCAATCAGTGAAGTGAGGAGTGGTAAGATATTACTAAAGCTCCTATCGTTTTAATTAGGTTGTTTTCACATCATGGATTCCCCTTACTCAATCACCACCTTATTCACTTTTCTTTAATTAATTGGAACAGGCATGGAGGACTTCATGGGTAAGGGTAAAGAGGATGACTCATATGATGTGTGCGGCCATAATGATATACGCCTCCCATACAATGGATGTGGCTGCGTATATCAAATGGATTTGGAGGAAGTCGATGGCTGGATGCAGATCACCAAAGCACGTGGGTACCTTTGCGGAGATAAGAATGCTGGAACGAGCGACTTTGATTCTTGTGACGTCAACAACATTGCAAGTCCCGACAACCTTGGGTGGTTGGGAAAGAAGAATGGTGCCAACGCCATCTTCATTGCCGAAGATACTTCTAGCCACCAGAATGACTTTGGTTGGATGGTTGATTTGAATACGGGAGAACGAACACGCTTTTTGACATCTGTGTATGGCGCTGAAGTAACAGGGGTTGGTCTCTATGAGTATGAAGGATGCAGTGTTATGACAGCAGTGATTCAACATCCTTATGAAGAAACCGATCCTGAATTGGTTGACAGCCCATTCAGTCAAGGTGACAATGGATATCTTGGGTACATTGGCCCGATCGGATGCAAGGACGGTTCTACCTGCCAATCATCTGGTGCCATTTCTCATAACGAGTTCATTATGATTGGAGATGGCAAACCCCTTTATAACTCAACCCATTTCTCAATGCAGCATGTGCATATTCCCCGTACTGAACAACTGGAGTCACAAAATGTAGGATCATCCTGGGTCAAATTAGGCGATCGAAAATATGAAACAAGCTTTGTCACAATTCTGCGTTCTCATGATCAAGTTGGAACCGAGGTAAGTCTTACAATTTAGGAACATATCTTCGTAAGTAGGCTCCGTTTTGTTCGCTGATTTCGTATAATGCCAAAAACAGATCTTCGGACGCAATGTTGATCAGAACATGAGTCCTTTCTTTTCTTATCCCGAAGATGAAGGTGGATATGAGCTCCCATTCAGTGAGCCGACTGATCAACCAAGGGTTTCATATGAACCGGATTTCACTTCAATGCTCAAGAACACTGCTGAAGGCCGCGAAAGTGATTATGTCATGTTCACACACTTTGAGAGACCCCCCAGTGTCGTCTATCGCTTGAACGTTGACCTTGCCAATGACTGCAGCGTCAAGGTCAAATCCATTGAGCCTGTTGATGCATCAGATTGGGGAGGTGTGTATCTAAACTTCCATAACTGATTATCTGCATGAAATATTACACCTCATCATATCCTCACCAATTTTGTGATTACAGGCATTTGGGTTCCCTGCGCTGGATCTGCCACACCGTGGAATACCCACCTTGGTTCAGAAGAGAACGAGCCTGATGCAAAATACCTTTCTGCCAATGTGACATACGAGGAGTATGCAGCCATGGAATCTGACAGGGAATTGTCGTATCTACGCTACTATGGCATCTATTACCCGACCTACGTGGACGATATGGATCTGATTCGTTCTACATTCAATCCTTGTAAGTGGTATCATAGCCATATCTGGCATGCCATTAGTACATTTTAACTCACTGTTTCAAATCTCTCTTTTTCTCTTCTTCTGATTGTGTTCTTGGTAACAGACTTGTATGGGCACGTTACTGAGTTTGGACTTGATGAATCAGGTGCCACGACAGTTGCCAAGTGGTACACCATGGGACGTCAGTCGATTGAAATGGCCGAGATTATGCCTGATGAAAAGACTGTAATAGTCTCTGATGATGGAAGTAACACCATGATGACTGCCTTTGTCATGGACACACCCAGAGACCTTTCATCTGGAACTCTGTACATTGCCAAGTTTAACCAGACCAGCGACAAATACGGAGGCTCGTTTGATATATCTTGGATCGAGTTGGGCAAGGCCAACCAGGACGAGTTGGCAGAAATGGTGAAGAAGTTGACCTTTGATGACATCTTTGAGTTTGCTGACCCAACCATTGACGGCCAGAGTTGTAGTTGCCCTGAGGGATTCACTGGTATTAACTCTGGAAACCCACGTGCGGAGTGTCTCAAGCTCAAGGATGGCATGGAGAAAGCGGCAGCATTCTTTGAGACTCGTCGTTACGGGTCCATGATGGGAGGAACAACCGAGCTATCCAAGTTTGAGGGGTGAGTCAGTGTGAATAATTTCTTGATTGTTGCATCATCAAATCATCAATTCTCAATTATCTACCTTTATTTCTTTGAATCTCGTTTGCCTCTATCCTCAAGTGTTGCATATGTTGCCAACTCAAAGACTGGCAAGCATGAGGTTTATGCTGCATTTGCTTCTGTGAGGGGTGGTAAGATATTTGACTTTAATGCTTTCTTTGTCTCACCATGTACCATCTCACCAACTCACTCACTTTTCAATAATGCACTGGAATAGGCATGGAGGACTTCATGGATGAGAGCTCTGATGTCTGTGGCCATAATGATGTCCGCGTTCCTGCCAATGGATGTGGCTGCGTGTATAAAATGGACCTGGAGGAGATTGATGGCTGGATGCAGATCACCCACGCACAAGGTTTTCTATGTGGAGATTCCAATTCTGGAACAAGTGACTTTGATGTATGTGACGTCAACAATATTGCAAGCCCCGACAACCTTGGGTGGATAGGAAAGAAGAATGGTGCAAATACCATATTCATTGCAGAAGACACTGGAGACCACCAGAACGACTACGGATGGATTGTAAGTTTGGATACCGGAGAACGAACTCGCTTTTTGACATCAGTGTACGGCGCCGAAGTAACAGGAGTAAGTGGTTTCGCTTACATTTGATTGTGCTTCAATCCTGTCAGACTTTTTTACACTTACTTGTTCTATAGGTTGGTGTTTACGAGTTCGAAGGATGCACTATCATGACATCAGTGATCCAGCATCCATACCTAGAATCTGATCAAGACATGATTAACAGTACCTACAGTGATGGTCGGGATGGATATCTTGGGTACATTGGCCCAATCGGATGCAAGGACGGTACTACCTGCAGTAATGAGCCTGAGATTTATTCTAACAACATTGCGGGCACCCTTGAGGATGTTAAGTACACAGCGGATGTTACGTCTGCTGATGACTACTCTCATACCTTCACTTTAGATGGTCTCATGTCTGGTACTGCTTACAAATACCAGGCTTACTGTGTTTCTGACGAGTTCCGCACAGGTGCAGATGGGGTCTTTGAAACTGCTCCCGGAGAAGATCACCCAGATGATGTTGAGCACAGTGATGAAGAAGGAGATGTCGAGGAAGGTACTGAAGAAGGAGATGTCGAGGAAGGTACTGAAGAAGAAGCGTCATTTGGTATGATGAAGGGACTTCATATGATTAGTCTTTTCACTGCTGTGATTGTGACTGGGTTGCTGCTTTTTAACTAACCCACTGGAAGGTTGTACAAATTTGTATGTTGTTAGCCAACTGCCAACGGTTCTCAGTCTCTCACTCACAGGACAGATTTGAGAGGACTGCTGTGATTGTATAGTGAATATGTTTTGTGTAGATAGTGCCAAATTATAGAATTGTCTAAATTAATCTGATATTTTAACATGTGGACACACTATGAATAGTGTCAGTCATGTTCCTAACTGTAACAGTGCTAATGGTACCAGTAACAGGCTTTTATTGTGTTTAACCACAACCATATGATCACAAACATGAAGTATCCCCATTCATCAAATCATCCGAGGTAAGCACCCTTCAGTCTTCATCTACTGTCAAGGCGGAGCTCCTAGTCCGGACAGCAACCACGAAGACCACGATCATGCTAGCACGCAGTCGAAACAGTCACGAGGCAACTCTTGATATACTTACCGATGGTAGTGAACTAACTGAGCCTGCAATCTTTCTTACCATACGTCGTTTTCGTCGTCAACGTTGCGATGATGTGGCAGCGTCAGGACCGGTCGTCGGTTCAAAGAATGATGTCGACGATGCAAACAATGTTGAAAGAGCAACGGAGGAGGAGGAGGAGGAGAGAAAGAGACGTAGTCGCAAACGAAGAGTGCACGATACTGCCATCAACAGTGAAGAGTATTACCAACGCGTCGAGCAGTGCACTCATCAAAATAACAATGATGATGGGGGTATAATCGTATCACGGTACAATCTAACCGGACTCTCATCACTAACTACTCGATTAGCATGTGATCAACGATATAATATTTTAAAGGCTGGAGCGTTTCAGGCTGTACTTATTCCATCGTTGATTACCGCGGGACCTTCTCCTTCTTTGTTGGATTCGAAGACTGTTTCATGTGAATGTTGTAGTTGCACTGATGATTTGAATAGTAATACAGTCAAAGAAGGAGAAGTTGTAAGAAGAGAAGAAGAGAAAGTTGAGACGACGACGATTAGGAATGCATGTCTTGTGGGGTTGCCTTCGCTATTACTCAACTTGATCAAGGCAGGATATGGTGGTGGTGACAACTTAGCAACAGCGCGGAGAGACGTGGATGGTAAGGACGATGACGATGTCAAATCATCCTCCGAGGATGACAATGTTGATGTTGATGATGACGAGGATGATGCCGCGTCATTATCATCCTCATTTGATACTAACGAAAGTAATGTCGATATCAATAATGATAATGATGGCGACGGTAATTCTGCAACGATGGACAGTGAGGTCATAAAACGTGAACAGCATCAGAAGCAACAACAACAACGATATGGAGAAGTGTCATTCATCGGTCCACCGGGCACAGTCCCCATCATTGATGGGATGCTTGATGTTATATTCGGCAAGGATGGACATAGTCGTCGCGCTCGACCATCGATTAGGGCATGTGAGGTACCGCCACTAGAGAAGAATGGGTGTTGGTGGGAGGTATACAATGATGTATATGTACAGATATGGGGTCGATCGGTATTGATTCATCAAAAGAAGGACAAGATGGAAGAGGACAAAGTTGATAAATATGCTGTAATCTATATCGTAATGTTGCTACCACAACGTATGTACAACGACGACGAAGACAAAGACGATTACGACGGAGATTATAACAATTATGATGTCGATTATTCGTTCGCGATTGTTCCCCATGTAAGCGACGATTTTAATAATGATTTGTCATGCTGGAGTGCATTGCGTGATATACCCCAAGAGGTTGTAAACAATCATCGAAGACGTTACCATCATCATCGACAAAAAAGAGGTGACGACGATGACACCGACGTTAATCGTCGTCGTCATCCGTTGCTAGATTTCATACTCCACCTTAATCCTCCATCGTCATCGTCATCGGTAGTCTTCGATTTAAAAGACTATAAAATGAGTGATGATAGATCTCCATCCTCTTCTAATAGAAAACGCTGTCGGATGGAGGAACGAGCAGTGACTGGAGCGACTAACAATGACATTGATGAGTCGAGGCATATGGCTATTGAGAAGGTACCGATGCACAACATTGATGTTCCATCGTGGACTATCGAGTCTAATCTTGTGGGTTATCATCTTATCACTCGTCCTGACCACCACGGAAATGATACTGACGATGGATTACTCATTCTAGCTAGTCGTAGAGCAAGGATATTGAATAAACGATTACCGTTTGCATTTCCTCTCTCCTCATCATTGCCAAATCTGAAACATATTATTGATGAGGTACGATGTCAGGGTTTACACAGAGATAGACCAAGCAGTAGCTATAGAGCTCTAGCATTTGGGCTAAGATCCTGCACGTCTGTCGTATTAAATGGATGGGGTGGAAATGGCAAAAGTAGATATCAGACTAGTCATAAAGATGACAACAACATCCATCGGCCGTTCGTATTTGTGTCAAGGATTGAGGACATCCGTGCACGTTGTGAGGGTGGATTAGCAACTCGTCAACGGACTGAGGTTGATGGTAACAATCATTTCAACAAATTGATGACGGACGATGTGGATTTTGCAAAAGCTGCACGGTCCATCGAGTGCTCTTTCACTCACAACGCATCACCATGCCTTGACATTGATCAAATAGATGAGAACGAGATCGATTTGAATGACGATAGCTGTAGTGACGAAGGCGACATGAGAGTACAATTGAAAGATGATCGTGTGATAGAAACTGATACTGCCGAAGCATTATTACGTAATGAACACTCGCCAAGTATTCTTATGCTTGGTACGGGATGTGCGACACCCTCACCAATGCGAGGTGGAAGTGCATACGCTCTTCTTATGCCAACAACATTGAATGGAAAATCAGAATCGATCCTTTCAGCACTGATTGAATGCGGAGAGGGTACACTTACCGCCCTTCGTCGGCATCTACCGCAACTGAACAGCCACCAGTGCGACTCTACTACAAATAGCGCCTCCACTCGACTCAACAATCACCTAAGTCACGTTTGTTTCATTTGGATAAGTCACTCGCACTTGGACCATTATGGAGACTTGCCAATTGTCATCCAAGCCATTACAAACGCCAAGATTATGCCTGGCTGTAGACATCGTCAGGCTAATCAGCTGTTAGTTATTGCTCCCTCAAAAGTGCTCAAATACTTGAATGTACTATTGCTTGGTCAACAAGATTTGCCACGAAGCAAGGACAATGATGGCTCAAATCAACAGATGTATGTTGGAGTCACGCATAGGGAGCTTAGCTATTCACCTTTTGCAAGACACTTGCTTTCCTTGATTACCAATTATGCATTACCAACGCCACCAACCCTCCAAGACTCGGATCAAGGCCGATCACAGAATTGCTGTTATAACCCGTTCGTGTCGCTTCAGAATGTCGACGTGGAGCACTGCATGGACTCATTCGGACTGATCCTAGAGATAAATCTTTCATCGTATACAAATCAATCTAATATTGGAAGTAGTCGATGCAACAATCCATCAAGGTTCCTCTTGTGTTTTAGTGGCGATACGAGACCAACGAATAATTTAATACAGAAATGTAGATCATATTCTCCCTCACGTGTAGATTTGTTGATACACGAAGGGACGTTTCTCGATGATCCACGAGGATGTTTAGAGGCGGTCAGAAAGCGACATTCTACAACAGCTGAAGCGTTGGATGTTGCAAGTCGTATGAATGCAAAGGCATGTTTAATCACACATTTTTCCCAACAATATAAGCACATTTATTACGATGATGTCTCCTCGGGCCAAGTTTTTCCGTGGCTAGGAGTTGCATTTGATGGTATAATGGTACCCCTGACAGAGCAGGCTCTTATGAGTTTGTCCAGCTTGACACATTGCATAGATTTCTTGATCAGGGAGTTAAGCCATTGAATTGCTAAAAACATTAGAGTCAAGTGTCAAGAAGAAATGCTGTACAAAACTTCTTCTTGATCTTTACAATTTATCACTGCATATAATGAATAAACAATAATAACAATAACATCATCACACCTATAAGACTGAACGTTGGCATACAACATGAAACAACATCCCTGATTTGTACAACCTTCAAGTGGGTAAGTTAAAAAGCAGCAACCCCAATAGTCACAATCACAGCAGTGAAAAGACTAATCGCATGAAGTCCCTCCATCATACCAAACGACTCAGAGGCTTCGCCAACACTTCCACCACTGTGCTCAGTATCATCATCTGGGTGACCTTCTCCTGGAGCAGTTTCAAAGACCCCCTCTGCACCTGTGCGGAACTCGTCAGAAACACAGTAAGCCTGGTATTTGTAAGCAGTGCCAGACATGAGACCATCCAAAGTGAAGGTATGAGAGTAGTCATCAGCAGACGTAACATCCGCTGTGTACTTAACATCCACAATGGTGCCCGCAATATCGTTGGAGTAAAGCACAGGCTCATTACTGCAGGTAGTACCGTCCTTGCATCCGATCGGGCCAATGTACCCAAGATATCCATCTCCACCTTCACTGTAGGAACTGTTAATCATGTCTTGATCAGATTCACCATAAGGATGCTGAATAACAGATGTCATAACACTGCACCCTTCATACTCGTAGAGGCCAACCTATATAACAAAAATTTGATCAATAAGACAGTTATGTTGGCAACTGGACAATGACCTCATACGTGACTTTACTTACTCCTGTTACTTCAGAGCCATACACAGATGTCAAAAAGCGTGTTCGTTCTCCCGTATTCAAGTCAACCA
>Ga0247843_1008031_pt1 | contig 12563 bp, 12 predicted proteins | sample LaCruzMarch2017__FD_192420 | JGI IMG/M metagenome (GOLD analysis project Ga0247843, IMG submission 192420) | Freshwater microbial communities from meromictic Lake La Cruz, Castile-La Mancha, Spain - LaCruzMarch2017_8m | ecosystem: Environmental > Aquatic > Freshwater > Lake | place: Spain...
GTCCAAGCTGTGGGCCAATATCGTCAAGATTGGTCGCACGCACCTCGAGGATGCGACGCCTTTGACGGTTGGTCAAGAGTGGTCGGGTTATGTGGGTGCGTTGAATGACGCGATTGTTGATGTTGAGTATGCGACGCAAGGTTTATTGCAGGTTGCGATGGGCGGCACGGCGGTCGGTACCGGCTTGAACTCTCCGGTTGGTTTCGGTGATGACGTCGCGGCAGAGCTGACTGCGTTGACTGGCTTTGCGATCAAGACTGCGGATAATAAATTCACTGCGCAGGGCACGCTCGATCGTATGGTGCGTGCGCACGCTGCACTCAAGACTGCTGCTGTCACCTTATTCAAGATCGCCAACGATATGCGTTGGTTGGGTTCCGGTCCACGTACCGGTCTGATGGAAATGACGTTCCCATCCAATGAGCCCGGCTCATCGATCATGCCAGGCAAGGTCAATCCGACCCAAGCCGAAGCCATGTTGATGGTCTGTATTCAGATCATGGGCTCGGACGTGGCGGTGCAGATGGGCGGTTCAGAGGGTAATTTCGAACTCAACGCCTTCCGTCCCATCATTATTAGCAACTACTTGCACTCCGCCTTGATCATGGCCGACATGTCTGATCACTTCCGCGAATTCATGGTCGAAGGTGCGGTGGTCAATGAAGCGCAGCTTAAAAACAATATCGACAACTCGGTCATGATGGTGACAGCCTTGTCGCCTGTGATTGGTTACGATAAAGCTTCGGTGGTTGCGCACTACGCGATTGATCACAACACCACACTCAAGGCTGCTGCCTTGGCTTGCGGTGTGGACGAGGCCTTGTATGACCGGATCGTCGTGCCGATTAACATGACAAGACCTGGTTCTGCTGATATTCCTGCAAAGAAGGCTTAATCTTGGACTCGAAATCTCAGGCCAGCCTGGCTGGTAATCAGGCTTTAAGACAGCAAGTCGGTGATCGTGCTTATGCTGACTGGAAAAGCAATGACCATCGTGCCAGGAGACTCGTTTCTGAGTTTATTGGCACGTCCGGGCTGACCTTTGTGTTATCAGGGGGCGCAGCCATTCTTGCCGGTTATGGTGGCGGAGATCTTGCACCCTATCAGTACGCCTTCATCCTCTCAGCGATTTCCGCTTTGTGGTTGACCGTGGCTGTGTATTTCTTGGGTGATATTTCTTCTCACTTTAATCCTGCAATGACACTTGGTTTTGCGTTGCGGGGGGACATGGGTTTTCCCATGGCGGGTTGCTACATGGTGGTGCAATTTATTGCGGCGGCGGTGGGTTCGGTAACGGCTGCGACGCTCTTTGGTACGGGCGGTAATCTGGCCGCAACCGTCCCCCAACCTGATATGCACATTCAGGCTGTGATCTTCGAGGCTATTTTGACCTTTGGTATGGTCTTGTTGATTTTGAGTATGACGAATGGTCCCAAGCTGCTTGGCCCTTCGGTCCCACTTGCTGTAGGTGCGTATGTGATGGCAATGGGCACGATGGGTGGACCGTTTGAAGGTGCGGCCTTTAATCCGGCCAGAGCCTTTGGGCCTGATTTCGCACGAGGGGACTTTTCAACCTATTGGATTTATCCCTGCGGAGCGTTGATCGGCGTGCTTGTCGCGGTCGGTGTCGCTAGGTTTCTGCGTGGGCCTGCTAAAGCGCAAGAGGCCAATGCCGCGATGGGTAATCCACTGGATCATTAGAGAAAATTGCTAATCCTTGGCCCGTGCGGTAAACGGCTGCCTTCTGCTGTGATGCGACGCTGGGGGATTCTATAACTCGGTGCTTGTATAGTGTTTTCTTATCAGCTTATAAAAAATAACCCGATCGGGATGTTTTTTATGGGATCGTATCAAAAGATTGAAAAAATTCCCGTTCGGTAAAATTCATTGTAATGGGTGCGTATTTGATGAATAATTTACTGATCGGGAAATTATTGATCTTATGGCCTCCATTCAAACACCATTTCAATTAGGCGATGCTCTGCGGAAAAGTCGCAAGCAACTCGGGCTGACACAGTCCCAGTCTTAAAACCAGCCATTCATGCCGTTGAGGATAGCGTGACAAATGAGGGGTATTGCCTCGCGTTGGCGCAGTCAATGAAACTCAGTCCGGTCAGAGCAAACATACATAATGTTCTTGGCCGATCATTTTTTTATTAGTTGAGCGCTATGATCGCGTCGAAGATGTGACGAAAGGTCTGTTGCGCATTCATCAGGAGGACTTCTGTCAGGCGCTCGGTGTTGTTCCAGAAGTGAAATATCAGAACGAAGGCGGACCAGATTTACAAAACTGTTTTGACTTGGTTCGCCGAGTCACGCGCCCTCATGCACCGCAAATCCTGAGATTGTTTGATTACGTTATTTTTAATGCCTTAATTGGAAATCATGATGCGCATGCAAAAAACTTCTCTTTGCTGTATGCGGGTCGTTCACCTGTTTTAGCACCGCTATACGATGCCCTTTCGACCGCGGTATATCCGACTCTGACACCAAAGATGGCGATGAAAATAGGAAGCAAATATAAGTTCGGTGAAGTTCATGCGAGACACTGGGAACAGTTGGCAGAAAGTGTCGGACTTGCCAAAGCACAAGCTAAAAAAAGAATTTTAGAAATAGCAGAGTTGCTTCCATTGAAAGCGCGTTCCTTACAGTCTGATGCGCAATATTGTTTTTCAAATAGTGCTTTGGTAGAGCGAATCAATGCACTCATAGCGCAACGCTGCACCTTGACGATTCGTCGACTGACAATGGTGTATTGAATCAGCTGTTGATTAAGCTTGGAGGTGAGTGCGTCACCTCAAGTAAATAAGCCAATTTTTCAATATTAGTCAGCGTATCAGGATATTTTGAATTAATTATTTCAATAATCTGATTTGAGATGTTTAGGATATTGTCTATTTGATTGCCCTCAATCAGAAGAAATGAATCGGGAATAGAGATCTCTCTATTCTTTTTCTCTTCAACTTCAATCGTACTGGCAGCATGACTTGTTGTGCACAAGTGGAGACCGTAGAAACCGATTTTGTTGTGAAGGATTGATTCTAGGTTACTGAGTTGGCGATCAAGTGAACTCAAGTCTTCACATGCGAAGCGAATCAAAACAAATGCTGAACCAGTTCCCTGGTTTGTGATGCTCTTGATCACGGAACAGACGCCTCGTGAGTTGTTTCTCGCGAGCGGCCCCACTTTTCTGGATAACGGCGTCGGATTATTCAGACGCTGAAGATAGTCGGGACCTGTAAAGACATCAATGTCTGCCGCTTCGTAAAGCGTCATAAATTGTGGACCATCACCGACGATATGAAACCTTCGCCCTCGAAGAAAGCCTGGTATGGCTACACGTTCGGGCATATGCTCGCCATCGTGCCAGATATAAAAATCTTCAACCGTACCTGGAGCACGATCGAAGAGTATGAAAACAATAGCACGGCCAAGAAGCGCCATATATATCCTTAAGGCATGAATTGACCACCGCAAATATCGATCGTGATGCCAGTTAGAAAATCTGCTTCATCGGATACCAAAAATCCGACGACAGCGCTGACATCTCTAGGTAGGCCAAGTCTTCCAACAGGCGTTTCAGCAATAAAACGCGCATCCATTTCAGCGGGATTACTCACGGTTTTCGCCATGGGAGTTAAGATGCGAGTGGGCGCAACTGCGTTAACGGTAATGCCATGTGGCGCTAACTCATCTGCCAGAATACGTGTAAACCCAAGAATGCCAGCTTTGGACGCAGCATAATGGGCACCGGCCAAAATCGTTCTGGTTCGGCCAGCCCGAGAGCTCATGTTGATAATCCTGCCCCATTTATGTCTCTGCATGAGACGGATCGCATGCTTGCTGACAAGAAAGGTACCAGTCAAATTTATATCGATTGTCTGTTGCCAGTCTTTTAGGGGCGTATCAACGACAAGTGATTTTTTGCCATTGACGCGCAAAGCTACACCCGCATTGTTGATGAGCACATCGAGTCGACCAAATTCTTGATCGATTTTTATCATGACATTGATGACACTTTCTTCTTGAGTGACATTGAGTGGTAGGGCACGAATCTGAGTTAGACCTTCTTCATGAAAGCTTTTAATGATTTTTGCGCAGTTTGCTTCTGTCGTCGCAGTTGCAACGATCTTAAAACCATCTTTTGCTAGTCGTTTTGCAATGTCATACCCGAGTCCAGTCGTTGCCCCTGTCACGAGGGCAACTTTTGGATTAGACGACTGGGCATTGGTATCTTTTTGTGAGCCCATGATTATTTCTTGCTTGCTGCCACAACTTTTGCCCATTTCACTTGATCCTGTGCAACAAATTTTTCAAGTTGAGCGGGCGTCATGACTTCGGTCACCATGCCTTGCTCTACTAATTGCTTGTTAACCTGTGGATCTTTCAAAACAGTATTGAGTGTTTTGTTGAGCAGATAAACAATCGGAGCAGGGGTTCCAGCAGGAGCAAACATTGCGTACCAAGTGCTTGCAACGTAGCCAGGAAGGGCTTTTTCCGTAAGTGTTGGTACCTCAGGAACAAGTGGGGATCTGACCGCGCTGGTGACCGCCAAAGCCTTCACTTTCCCAGCTTTGACTTGTGGCAACATGCCTACCAAGCTCGTGATAGACATTTGAATCTCGCCGCCTACTAGTGCAAGAGTGCCTGGACCTGCGCCTTTATAAGGAATATTCTGAGTATTCACACCAGACATTGTCTGAAAAAGTTGAGTTGCTAACAATGTAGTGCTAGCTGTTGTGCCACTGTTATATTTTCCTGGATTGTTACGCAGGAGTTTTAAAAATTCCTCTGCTGTATTGGCTGGAACGCTAGGATGAACGACTAAAAAGTTAGCAGCATCGCCAATCATGCCAATGTGCGTAAAGTCTTTGACCGGATCCACTTTAGTTTCGGGGTAAAGGCTCGCATTAATGGAGTGACTACCAGAAGCAACAAGAATGGTGTACCCGTCCGGAGCTGAGCGTGCGACCGCCTGGGTGGCAATCAAACTATCCGCACCAGGCCTATTTTCGATGATGATAGGTTGCCCCAGAATTTTAGACATCGCATTTCCGAGGATGCGGGCGGTCACATCTGTAGATCCTCCCGCACCAAATCCAACAAGAAATCGAATGGGCTTATTGGGATAGGCTTGAGCGTGAGCCGCGCTGCCGATCATCGCTGAGGTTGCGAGAGTTACTGCAATTAAGCTCTTAACTAGTTTGCTACTTTTCATTGTCGTCTCCTTGGTTTATTGGGTATCGCTGATGCGACTACTGTTGGATCCTACATTTCACGCTAACTCTGCTAGACCACAGTCCAGTACGAGTATTCCTCTTTCTTTACTATGTGCTTGAAAATTGACGAGTAGAGGATGTCGCCGCCATATCGAAAATCTTAAGGTTTCTCCTGGATAAACTGGAGAGGTAAAACGGAGTGCTAAGCGCTTCAATGCGGCAGGTTCAAAATGACAACAGCTTTTCAATATCGCATGTGCCGCGTAACCAAAACTCCCTAGTCCATGGAAAATCGGTCTTTCAAATCCTGCCTGCTTAGCAACAACAGGATCTGCATGCAGTGGATTGGGATCACCATTCAGTCTATATAGCAGTGCTCCCTGTGGGAAAATTGGTAAGTCAATTTCTGTGAGATTCGTTAAATTTTTTGGTATGTCAGAAAGACGCTCCGGTGCTTCATCGTGTATGCCGTCAATCACTGAAAATCCACCATCTGCTCTAAGGACTTCTATACGAGACGCAGTCGCAATATGTCGACCACCTTCGTCATAAATTTCTCTTTTCAAACCTGCAAGCGCTCCTTTTCCAACACCGCGGTCATGCAAATGCGTCACTTGATTATGTGCTTGCATCGTTGCACTTACAGGAAGCGTTTGATGAAAACTGACATCTTGTTGTGCATGCAAAACATGTTGCCAAGACACTTTTGTTTCGGGAATACGCCACCATGATCCTGGGCTTCCTATCACAGCAGCCATACTAGGAAGTACTTTTAAGGTTTTTTCATAGACGAATTGAAGTTCTCGGTCATCCATTGGATCAGCTCCCATGCCACACCCAAGCGCATACCGCATCACATCAATTTCTCCGTATTGATGTGTGATGGCACCAAATGACCAGTTACGCAAAGTGTTGTAGGTGATCATTGATATCCCTCTTAGGCAATGACGCCCTTTTTGCGTAATCCAGCGATTCGATCAGTGCTCAACCACTTCGATAATGCAATGGTATTGTTTTCTGGGTTGATTTCCTTAGGCAAGCTTGGCAGGCTAGGTATGCTGTGGCTGAATCTAGGCGCCGGTGCTGGTTGAGTCACCCCATCAATGGTGCAAAAGCTATTTCTAGCCTTGATATGAGGATGTTCCATCGCTTCATCCCAAGAAAGAATGGGCGCAAAGCACGCATCACGACCTTCTAGTTTTTCACACCAGTATTGTCTCGGATGCAGAGAGAATTGATGAGCAAATATTTTTTTTCCGTTATCCCAGTTCTGCGGGGCGAGATGATCACCGATTTCATCATGCTCAATTTCTAGCAGGGTGAGCAATTCATCATAAAAACGTTTTTCTAATGCGGCAACGCTAATCCACTTTCCGTCTGAACATTCATAAACATTGTAAAAATGGGATCCTGAGTCTATTGGATTGGTTCCCCGTTGCGGGTTCCATATACCAGCCGCATGCATACCAAGAAAAATAGTTTGAAGCGAGATAACACCATCCACCATCGCTGCATCAACGACTTGACCTACCCCGGTGGCACGTGCGTGGATGATGGCTGAGAGCATGCCAAAGGCGAGATACATGCCTCCACCGCCAAAGTCTCCAATCAGTGAGAGGGGAACGACAGGGGGCTCATTTTTCCTACCCAATGCATGGATTGCTCCAGTCATCGCAACATAGTTCAGATCGTGACCTGCAGAATGGGCGAGTGGTCCATCCTGCCCCCAGCCCGTGACACGTCCGTAGACCAATTTCGGATTACGTTCTAGGCATTGATTGGGTCCAAGGCCTAGGCGTTCCATGACACCTGGTCTAAAGCCCTCAATCAGAGCATCTGCATCTTCGATTAGATCCAGAACGAGCTCTATAGCGTGAGGATCTTTCAGATCGACGCCGATGACATCGCGGTTTCTCAAAAGTAAGTCATACTTTCTTGGTCGTTTCACACCTAAATCGACTACAATCTTTCGATCTATTCGAATGACAGTCGCACCCATATCCGCCAGCATCATGGCTGTCATCGGCGCCGGACCTAAGCCGGCGATTTCAACGATCTTTAGTCCTTTTAGGGGACCATTGGGTAAAGGTGAAGTGCTCTGAGTTGACATGGTGTGTCCGTCTCCAATGTGGAGGCAAGCTAGTGCGATAATTTATCGATAAGGTCTTGCGAAAAGCCAAATTCACGCAGAATGCCAGCGGTGTGTTCTCCAAGCGTTGGTGGGGGCATACGCAATTGGCCAGGTGTTCTAGAATATCGGGCGGGAATCGAAGGTGTGTGCATCTTTCCAGCCTTAGGATGTTCGAGAGTTTGAAAAAATTTTGTTTCAATTAAATATGGATCACTTCTCAGTTCGCTGAGCATTCGAGCAGATGCATGAGGAATTTTTGCGATTTTGAGGCGTTCTTTCCAGGTTTCGTTTGTTTGTTTAGCGAGCTCTTCGCCGATCAATCCATACAGTTCAGCGAATCTTTCTGATCTGACTGTCACGCTGTTAAATCTTGGGTCGCCTATTAGATCGAGGCGTTCAAACGCTTTAAAAAGATTTTCGTATTGTTGGTCTGTTGTCGCCATCAGGCATATATAGCCGTCAAGTGTTTTAAAGGGACGGCGTTCAGGCATGAGGGCGCGCGGATAACCTATTGTTCCATTGGGATCGTCTAGCTGAGCTGTCCACATATGCTCGATCATATTGAACGCAAGCATGCTTTCGAACATGGGAACTTCAACGCATTGCCCAAGGCCACTATGCTCTCTTTCAACCAAAGCCATACTAATATGCGTTGCTAAGACATGTCCGCAGAATTTGTCAGCGATCACAGTTGGAAAATATCTAGGTTCTCCATAAGCCAGCATATTGATCCCAGCAATGCCGCTTTCACCTTGAATGACATCGTCGTATGCAGGATCATTATGCTTGGGACCGTCTGAACGGTAGCCTGGGGCGCTTGCGTAAATGATTCTTGGGTTGCGTTGGCGAAGTGCATCGTAACCAACCCCAAGACGTTTAGCGGAGTCTGGACGCATACTGTGTATGAAAACATCACATTTTTCCGCCATCTGCAGGAGAGCTTCAAGCGCTTCAGGCTGATGTAAATCTAAAACGATGCTGCGTTTATTTCTATTCATTCCCAGAAAGAGTGCGGCCATTCCCTCGAACTGTCTGGGGCCGATATAGCGGTTTGCATCACCTTCAGGGGATTCCACTTTAATAATATCAGCACCCATATCTCCCATGATTTGGGTGGCGACGGGACCCAGGATGAACTGACTCATATCCAGCACGCGAATGCGTGAAAGAGGGCCAGAGGGAAGCTCTTTTTCAGTCATGATTAAGCGTCCTGGCGACACTTGACCATACGCAATGGCGTGTAGGAGATCGCGACGGTTCCATCTTGTTTGACAATATTGACTCTTGAGCGCACGAGCCCCCTTCCTGGACGACTTTTGGAAACTCGTGCTTCAAGGACCTCAACTTCTGCATGGATGGTGTCTCCGACAAAAACGGGCGATTTCATCGTGATTTCCATATTCATCAGAGCAAGGGCTGTATTTTGCATCGTCGCTTGAATCAGCAAGCCCTCTATAAAGCCGTGCGCAAGCATGCCAGGTGCGATACGACCTTTGATATCCGAGCCATGTTCACGAAACTCTTGATTAGTAAAAAGTACCTCTACCAAGCCGAGACAATTTACGTAGTTCATGACATCAGTTTCTGTAATTGTTCTTCCGATGGTCTGATATTTTCTACCTACTGGAAGATCTTCAAAGTAAAAGCCGAGTCCAACAATTTCCATTTTCTCTCTCCAACTACGCGGCTCTCAGTCGAGCTTATATCTGATGAATGAACATGCTTACGTAGACTTTTTTACGGGTCCTAATAAGCTGTTGGCGATGATGTTGCGCTGGATTTGATTCGTGCCTTCTATAATCTGAAGGACCTTCGCATCGCGCATGTAACGATTGATAGGAAAGTCTGATGTCACGCCCGCTGCACCACAAATTTGAACGGCATCGATGGCAACCTTCATCGCGACATCGGTTGCAAAGCATTTAGCAGTAGCAGCCATTGGAGCAAGTGCTTTACCGGCAAGGCCGCAGTCCACCATATGCGCGACTCTATACACAAGGCTTCTTGCAGCCTGTGTTTGCATTTCCATATCAGCAAGCATCCAGCGAATTCCTTGAAAGTTCTCAACAGGTTCATTGAAAGCTTTTCGATTTTTAACGAAATCTATGGCGTGATTCATGGCCCCTTGAGCAAGTCCAACACCTCTGACCGCGTGAAGCGGTCGTGCGGTATTCATTGCTTCCATGACCAACTTAAACCCTCCTGACTGTTCTGCACCGAGACAATCATCGGTCGGTACAAAGACTTCGTCTAAAAATAATGGGTGCGATGGAATACCTCTCGCGCCTGTCTTTTCCTCTTTCCGTCCAATTTGAAGACCTTTAGCTTGACGCGGGACTTTAAAAAAATTGATCCCTGCTGCAGTATCGTCATCGCCGGTTTTAGCTGCTACAAAGATGTAATCGGAAATCGAAGCGCCAGTACACCAGGCTTTATTGCCGGTGATGCTGTAGCCGCCTTTGACGCGTTTTGCCCTTGTTTTAATCCCGCGTACGTCAGATCCACTTTGAGACTCTGTAATCGAGATAGACGCACGAACTTTCCCCGATGCCAATTCAGGTAACAAGAGTTTCTTTTGTGCTTCTGTTCCACCTGCAAGAACTGCACCAAAGGGCGTCCATTGAACGGCGAGCAAGTATGCTGTGTTGTAGCAGACCGCGCCTAGTTCTTCGATCGCGATACATGCGCTGACAAGACTGCCGGTACCACCATGCTCTTCGGGGAAAGGTAAGGCGAATAACCCGAGCTCGCAAAGTAATTCGAACATGTCTTGTGGGTACTCACCACTTCGATCGATGTCATTGGCACGGGGCGCTACTTTCTCACGCGCAATGCGACGGACCATGTCCTTAAGCTGGAGTTGTTCGGCAGAAAACTCATCTTGCATTTTGTGTCCCCACCAGTTCGATCTGGCGCCCCATCATAAATTTCTGTTTCATCGACAGATATAGTTGAATGAACGATCGTTCAGTTTTATGTTTCCATTATTTGCTTGATTGGTATTTAAGTCAATAGCAAATTTACTGTAAGTTTCCCGCCATCCCACCATCGACAGCAAGACTGGTACCTGTAATAAAACCGGCATGTTGCGATGCGTAAAAAGCAACTGCAGCTGCGAGTTCGTCTGGCGTCCCAAGTCTGCCTAGCGGAACACGCTTAATCCTTTCCTTCATGTCATAAGAGGAAGTGAGTGCCTCGGTTCCGATGGATGCGGGTTGAACCGTGTTGACGGTAATTTGGTGCTGTGCAATTTCGTTGGCTAAATGTTTGAGTAAGGCAGTCACTCCGGCACGGTAAACGGATGAAAGAGCGTGATTGGGCATAGGTGCTTTGACGGTAGCAGAGGTCACACCCACAATCCGTCCCCACCCGCGACCGATCATTTTGGGTACAACAATTCTGACAACCAGTGATGCTGCTAAAAGTTGAGTGTTGTAAGCCGCTTCCCACCTGCCTGAATCGGTTTCACCCAGAACGGTCGTCATCTTTAGAGGGGGACGACCTGTATTCAACACTAAAATATCGGGTCCCCCAAAGATTTTCTCAGTCTCATTGGTGAGTCTTATGATGTCTTGTTCAAGCGTCATGTCTCCCGGAACTGCGATCACTTGAATTCCGTGTTCTTTGATCAGGGTACTGGCCAGGTTTTCAAGCTTGTCTGCTGAGCGGGCAAACAATACAAGATTGCATCCTTCAGCAGCAAGACGCTGGGCAATGGAAAGCCCTAGGCCAGAGCTGCATGCCGTAATCATTGCTGTTTTACCTCGGATACCCAAATCCATAATGTCTTATATGAACGCCTCCCGGTTTGGCAAGAAATATTTGATATCAACAGTAAAGGTGGTTGCAGTCTTATATCCGGTCTGTTTGTGCAGACGCGAAGCCTGCTGACCCTGATGGAATTCGCCGAGAAAGCCCTCGTCTCCTTAACGTCCTTTAAAGGACCAGACAAACATACAGGTTTACTTTCTCGCGGTCCGACCTGTTCCGCCATCTATCTCATATCTACCTGCGCAACCTATTAGCTGTTCAACTCCTATTTGTTGTTAATCAGCTACGCGATACTTGTCACGTAGTTCTTTTGGTATTCCCGATTATGCGCCATCAAGGCCCAAATCGTTCGTGCCATCTTGTTAGCTAGCGCTACTACAACCGTATTAAATGGTCGTCGCGCCAGCAACTGTTCTATCCAGGGGTCTCGCTGTTTCTGTAAGTTAATCCTCGCCCGTGCCCCGTGAATCAGTAAGGTTCTTAGATAAACGTTACCCCGTTTGCTGATCCCTTGCAGACGAACCCGCCCGCCCGTACCACTTTGTTTGGGTACTAAACCCAGAAAGGCAGCAAACTCTCGTCCGTTCTTAAACGCACCCGAATCACCCATCGTGGCAACAGCTGCAGTGGCGGTGAGTATCCCCACACCAGGTATTTCCATGATTTTTACTGCCGAACGCTCTTCTTTTTTCCAAAGCGTGAGTTTCTTCTCTATATCCGCGATATCGTCGCTCAGCTTTTGGATACGCACCATTTGTTGACGCAGCGCATCAACCGTCATGGCGGGTAACGTTTCCTCAAGCTCGCCGAGCGCGTCTAACGCGGCAGGCATACCTTTAGCGCGTCCAACTGGCAACACCACACCAAACTCATAGAGCAGACCACGCAGCTGATTGGTTTGCATGGTACGAAACTTAACCAACTGCTCTCGCAAGCGATGCAGCGTCAATACGCTTTGTTGACCCTCGGTCTTGACTGCCACAAACTTCATCTCAGGACGCTGTGAGGCTTCCCAGATCGCCCGTGCATCGGCAGCATCGGTCTTATTGGACTTAACAAACGGCCGCACAAATTGCGCAGCAACCAATCTGACCTCGTGCCCCAGCCCTGAGAGCTTGCGCGCCCAGTAGTGCGCACTCCCACAGGCCTCCATCGCGATCACGCTGCGCTCGCAGTTGGCAAAAAACTCTGCCATCTGTTCGCGCTTGAGCTGCTTGCGATGAACCTCACCTGTTGTCATATCTACCCAATGCAATTGAAAAAATTTCTTTGCAATATCTAGTCCGATTGTCGTAATCTTCATTTCGAGCCCTCATTACCGTTTGTGGTTAATTTCAGAAACTCCACTTTGGCACTTAGATGCCGTTAGGTAAAGCGAGGGCTCTCTGCTTTTCTGGCACCCTCACTCCCCAGGGGGGAGGGAGGCGTTCATAACATCTCCT
>Ga0247843_1008032_pt1 | contig 12562 bp, 8 predicted proteins | sample LaCruzMarch2017__FD_192420 | JGI IMG/M metagenome (GOLD analysis project Ga0247843, IMG submission 192420) | Freshwater microbial communities from meromictic Lake La Cruz, Castile-La Mancha, Spain - LaCruzMarch2017_8m | ecosystem: Environmental > Aquatic > Freshwater > Lake | place: Spain...
GAATCCGCAGAGCATCTTGAAAAGCCTCCAGCGCAGCTGACTTGTCATCCCTCTCCGCCAATATCCGCCCAAGCAGCACCAGGGTCTCAGGCGAATCGGATGCCATCTCAAGCGCCCGCCGCACCTGCTGCTCTGCCGACTCCAATTCCTTCTTCCTCAAAAAAACCTCCGCCAACTCGCGCACAAACTCCGCATTCTGAGGGTCCAACTCGCAAGCCACGGACGCAAAATCGCCCGCCACCTCCAAATCCCCCTGCAATGCCGCCATTCTACCCATCAGATGCCAGGCTCCCGCACACTGCTCATCCTTGCCAAGAATCTCGCGGCAGATGTCCTCGGCATCGGAGAGCCGGCCTTCGGTGAACACTGAAACCGCCGCCTCCAGAGTGGCTGGGGTTGACTCGAAGCTTGGTTGCGGAACAACGAGTTGCCCTTTCGATTTTTCCTTCAGCCTCTCATGAAAGGCAGCAGCATCCGAAAGAGCCCCGATTCCCTCGTCCACCAGAATCTCCAAAGCATTCCCAAGCGAGCGCCCATACGCTGAGGGGTCAAGAAACCTCGGCCTCCGGGACATCGCCTCCAGAATCCGCGATGAGACATCTTTTCGATACTCCACATCCCGAGCCAGGCGGATCGCTTTTTGCAAATATTCCTCCTCGCTCCTTGCCACAAGTTCCTCCATCCCGATCTCCCTCAATTGCGCCCCGGAACACCTCGAACGCGTCGTTTTCCCATTGCAAGCCACCACAGGAACCCCCAACTGCAGTGGGTCCACAGTCGAAATGCTCCCGGCAAACGGAAAGGTATCCAGATAAACATCCGCGATCCGCTCAAATTCCATCACTGCCGCGCGATTCGGCAGCGAAGGCCCGATCACCACCCGACTGGACTTCACCCCCGCCTCATTGAGCACCCCTTCCAGCACCCTATTGAAAGAAGCCTCCGGCAGTTTGTTCGTCCAATTTGGATTGAAGGGCAACAAGCACAAATACGCCTCCGGAACCTCCTTCAAAAGCCGCGCCCAGGCTTGCAGCAACTCGAGAGGCATCTTGAAGCAACTGGCTGCATTGAAGAAAACCGGTGCCCCGGCAGGTATTCCGAGTTGTGCGCGATCCGGCACCGCGCCCGCCGCCGCTCGCGGTTCGCACGAGTAATCCAGACAAACCGGCGGCCCATCCAGTAGGATCAGCTTCTCGTGGAATTCCTCCTCGCTCAGTCCCGGGCTGTAGGCCAGATAACCCGAGAGAAACGCATCGCAGCTCTTGAAGCCTACCGTCATCGGCGAGCAATGCGAGACGATTTGAAGCGGCGCCAACCGGAACGCCGCCAGCAACGCAATCTGGTTCGTCACTGCCGAAATATTCGTCCCGATGATGATCGCATCCAAACTCGCATTCCGAATCATCCTCACCCGCTCGCCAATCGCCTCGGGAAGAAGATGCATCCCATCCGCCAAAGCCCGGCACCGATCTTCGATCGCCCCCGGATTTTTCACGCAATGGAACAAATGAAGCTCGAATCGCGACTTATCTAACTGCATCGCCGGCATCGTAACAAAAGTCTCCGTCTGCAAACCAAAATGGGCATTCAAAATCCCAACACGGATTTTCCGATTTCCGCGCTTGGCAGGCCTCAACTTAGCCGGCATGGCCAAGTCGCCACCGAGTTTTTCCAAAGAATACTCGATCACCCTCGCCCGGAGCCCTGTTAGCTCCCTGTTGCTTTCCGGCGAGCAATAAGCCGGAATTTGATTGGTCAATTGCATCGCCACCGTCGCCAATTCCCTGGTCAACTCCGCCCTCGGCTCCTTCTCGATCCTCCGCACCGCCTCGCGAAGCCAGAAAAGTAAATGCTCGCAGTATGCCTCAGCCTCCCCCGGATGCTGGAAAACCTCGATCGACTTGAAAACATATTCAAAAAAGGTTTTACGAAACTCTTTGGCCAGTTTTGATAACTCGGTAAATTTTGGTATGAGATGTGCAGGTTTAAATAATGCCGCGGCAAAGAAAGCGGTTTTTTGGCCTCTCTGCTCGGTGGAATTTATAGTTTGCAAAAAATCCTTATCCTCAGCAGAAATAATCTCGGCTTGTATTCCACCCAATAAAAGCGCCGAGTAGGAATCTGTAGATTTGTCTTGGAGCAACCTATCCAATTGCCCCTTATCTGCTTGGAATATCAACTTAGCTAATTTAAACCGCAAACTTTTTACTTTTTCTAAAATTTCAGGATCAGAGGGATTTGCGCGCCACGAGCCAATAACCCCAAGATCGGAAGGCTGGGAAGGTGATCTCGTAGAAATTTTCTCCAGCATTTGCGCGGCCAACCGCTTATGGAATATCGGGAGATTTTTGAAATCAATGGATTCCGCAAGCTTCCTGTAAAAAATTTCCCAGTCCCTTTGAATGATGCCGGTTTTTACATTATCTCTCGTGGCTTGACCTTGGTGCAACCGGAAGGTGGATAATTGTTCATCCACAAACCCGATGTTGGAAACTATCATCATCCTCAGCCACATATCCACATCCACAAGCTGTCGCAAGTTTGGATCAAACCCGCCCAAGGAAAGCAGCACTTCTTTATTGAGAAGGACGGTTGTTGGTTCCCCAACTTTATTGATCGGATTAGCTAGAAGTTTGGGGTCATGAAGCAAATCGCTTCCTTTTTGAATTTTTTGAAGCCTTGACCAACCTCTATGAAGATCAATTGAGTCCGCTGGTATCATGGTGCCACCAACCGACTCCACCCCGCGGCGCGAAAAAACCATGCCGATATTGGACTCCCTCTCGGCAACTTCCACTAACTTCTGAACACAAGTGGACTCCAAGTGGTCATCTTGAAAGAGAAATTTAATGTATTTCCCTTTTGCTTGTTCGATGCAGAAATTCCAATTTTCTACCAATCCCAAGCGAGCGTGTTTAAGGATCCTGTAAGGAAACTTGGAATCTCTCAGGGCATGATCGGCAATCTCACAAGTCCTGTCCGTTGAGGAATCATCTGAAACGATGATTTCTATATTCGGAAAAATTTGCGATATAGCAGATAGGAGTGTTTTTTTTATAAAAAGCTCGCCATTGAAAGTCGGAATACAAATACTAACTAATGGCTCATGTTGAGTTGTATTGTTTGTAGTTTCAGACTCCAAATTTATGAGAGAGTCGTTTTCTGAATGCTCGGGAGTTTTTTTCGCATATCTCTCCTGAACTCTTTCAGAAATCTTAACGCCAGTCAGCGACTCAATGACTTTTTCATGAAAGAAATTGGCGTTCTCTATATCATTGAGATTCTTGAAATCCCTTGCCGCATTCAAGCAATGCATGATAAACCCGTTATTCACCTTGGCCAAAAGTTCAGGTTTTTTGGCAAAGTGATCTCTCAACAAATCAAATAAATGAACAGTTTTTGCACACCTTGTTGCCTGATTTTGTGAACTCCAACTACTTTGCCCATGCAACCTGTAGTGCGACATAACTTCGTTTATGTAGAGAAATTTTCCTTTCTCTGCCAATAGAATACAAAGAGGCCAGTCCCCCATCGGTGCGGTGTGATACCATTCCGGAAATTCACCCAGCATGGATTTTCGAAAGACAATTGAGGAAGTATGAATGAAATTACTCCCAAGTAATTCCTCAATCGAATGTATTAAAGATGGATTTTGAGGACGAAGTTGTCCGGACGCTTCCATTTTTTCATTTACCATTAGCGTGTTGTGGAAGCAAAAACTGGCTGTTGGATTTTGTTGTAATAAGTAAACCTGTTTTTGTAGTTTTGTTGGGTCTGTCCAGTAATCATCACCCTCACATAGTGCAATAAAATCACTACGCTGCATTTTTAGCAAATTACCGAAATAAGCATTTCCTTTCGACCATTGGTTCTCGTTTTTGAGCATTGTCCAGAAGAGCTTGGGATATCTTTGCTCATATTCGCATACGATATCCGCAGTGCCATCGGTCGAAGCATCATCATGGATAAAGATTTCCACGGGAAAGGTCGTCTCCTGCATTAGAAACCCCTCGATAGCATCTCGGATGAAATTGACATGGTTGTAGGTGATGCAAAAGATACTAACCACTGGCACCGTTCCTTCGGGCCAGACTTGATCAGTTATGCGAACCGGTTTTTCTAATCGCAGCATTTGAAATTTGGCTTGTTGAGATTTCACTTTTTAACCGATTCTGTTAATAGCTAACAGTTAATTCGTTACTGAATTGCAAATTATTGCGAGCACCCGCTGCACGGTCTCCACCGCCACCGTTTGGCCCGTAGGTAACACGATGACTCTTTCTGAAATGCGCTCAGTCTCGGGAAGGAGCAGACCGGCGTTGGGTTGCAGGGATCGGTAGGGCTCCATTTTGTGGCAGCCAGGCCAGAAGTATTTTCTGGCAATGATGTTTTCCGAATGAAGTGCTTCCACGATTTCGTCGCGGTTTCGAGGACAGGCTTCGGGGTCCACTTCGATCACTACATATTGATAATTGTTCCTCTCGGCAGGATCGTAGTCGATCACCGAGATTCCAGGCAGATCGGCTAACCCAGCTTTGTAGGCCTCGTAATTCCAACGATTCACCGTGATAATATCCTCCATCGCTTCCAGATTGGTCAGCCCCATGGCAGCGGAGATTTCGTTCATCTTACCATTTATGCCGAGGTATTCAACTTTGTCGAACCCAGTGAAGCCGAAGTTTGTCATCATACGCATTTGGTAGGCCAATTCATCGTTGTTCGTTGCAACAACTCCACCTTCCAGGCAGTTAATGAACTTGGTCGCATGGAAGCTGAAAACCTCGCATTCGCCAAAGGTGCCGAGCATTCGCCCGCCCATAGAGCAGCCGAAGCCATGCGAAGCATCATACATGACCTTGAGATTTCGCTTGACAGCGATGGCTTCGATTGCCTCCGTATCGCACCCCCTGCCCCACACATGCACGCCAATGATTCCGGTCGTCCTCGGCGTGATCAAGCGCTCGATCTTGGCCGGATCGATGTTGTGCGTCGCGGGGTCCATGTCGCAAAAAACAGGGGTTATCTCCTGCCACTGCAACGCATGGGCCGTGGCTACGAAGGTGTAGCTGGGCAAAATCACCTCCCCCTTGAGGCCGAGAGCCCTGCAGGCAATTTCGATGGCTGCCGTGGCATTGCACATGGCGAGCGCATGCTTGACTCCCAAGGTCTCAGCAACCCGTTTTTCAAACTCCTGAACAACAGGCCCATTATTGGATAACCAACGGCGGTCTAATATATCATTGACCCGAGCAAGAAAAGATTCACGGTTCCCAATATTCGGGCGCCCGACATGTAGAACAGGTTTATCCATTTTTCTTTTGGGGAATAAAATACATCACCGTTTCACTCCATCCCTCGGTATAGTGCCGCAGATAGATATCGTAATCTGATCGCATACTCAAAACAAGTTCAGGTATTTTCCAAAAATCTGCTGCATTATGATAAACAGCAATCGCTAATTTAGGTTGGTTTTCCAAAATACACTGCTTTGCTCCAACGAGCGCTTTCATCTCCCAACCCTCCAAGTCCATTTTGATAAATGATACGGGACCTGAAATTTTAGCGTCTATCGTTTTTACCGGAATCTTAATGTCTCCTATCGTGCTTACGGAACTGGCTGATCCTGCATCTGGATTAAAACTTAATTGTCCGCCGTGGTCGGAAACACCCTCTTGAAAAAAATGGACACTATGGAATCCAGCAAGACGCGACTTTGCTTCAGCCATGTTAGCCGGCGAAGGCTCGAAAAACCAAACTTGTCCATACTCTGGGCATCGCTTACAAAATTGTTCCGTTGTATCACCATCAAACCCGCCACAATCTACAAAAACCTCTCCTTTTTTAAGTTCAAAAAAAGATTCAAAATATTGATCTGCTAATCTCACAGAATAATCTGCCATGAAGGAGTAATCGCCTGAAAGTCGAAACTTCGTAATCTCATCGAACACTTTCAGCGACTCCTTGTCAGCAAGGAGTGATTTTATCTTATCCCATTTTGCTCTGTTGTTTTTATAATCCGCCTCCATTTCTTGAACAAAAAATGGTATAGGAAAAGAAGACGGCCTTGCATTGGCAATCTCCCAATATTTAATGATCCGTATAGTGGGATATAATGACTGAATTCTTCTTTCCGCAGAGATCGGAGCAATCGATGTAGAGCAATTTACAATAATTGCATCACTTGGCAGCGTGTCAGGCTTTTGAACTTTTATGCCTTCCCAAGTATCACCAATTAAACAAGAATCATCTAAAATACCATTCAAGGGTATGGATTTGTTTAGATTGATAGTTTCCTGATTTTTACCAATTGCGTAAACGGGCGCTACTCGCCCGACAGCTAGCAACTGGAGCAATGCTTCCTTGACACTTTTGAAATGACTCATGATTTAGAAAAAAGACTACTCCGAGGATTGAATTTGTTCCCACCGCCTTGAGTGGCTGGATCTAACCATGGCTTCAAGGAAATCCAACCCCTCAACAGCCAGATCGGCTCCAAAAACCTCCTCGGATTCCTGTTTGCCATTAACTCTAAAACCGCTGAGCGCTGCATGTATGTCAAAATACAAATTCGCCAGCGCCTCATTGAATCCCGCAGGATGCCCAGATTTGAATCGCGTGTAGCGAGGAAGTGAGGCAACCTTCGCATTCGAAGCTCGATCAAAAACTTGCCGCCTACCATCAGCGAATGAAAGAAGCAACTCCTCTGGGTTAAGTTGATACCACTCTGCAGATCCTTTGGATCCATAGATTCTTAATCTCAAGCCATTCCTGTGCCCCAGAGCACATTTGCTAAACCAAAACTGTCCTTGGACGCCTTGGGCATAACGGGCGAGACAACTAACATTGTCAACCACCGGAAACCAACCTCGACTTGATTGATCAGCTACTACCTCCATCGGCTTTAGGCCAATCAGATAGTAAACCAACTCATGCAAATGAACAGCGAGATCCAAGTGCAAAGTTGGAACCTGCCCGTCTTTTTTCCTCCAGTCCTGAGGAATAGGCTTATTGCCATTGTCATCCACTCGCAAAAATCCCTCTTGAGGCATTTCTGCTTGGAAATGCAGGATATCGCCCAAGATGCCTTCTCGTATTATTCGCCGAAGCTCACGAACCATTGGATAACCTGAGTAATTATAAATTACAGCAAGAAAGCCTTTTTTTTGATTACAAAGGGATTGAATTTCCCTCGCCTCTGCACTTGAAGTTGAGAGCGCCTTTTCACATATCACCGGAATCTCTGCTTTGAGGCATTCCAGAACCATTTCATAATGCAATGGTGTTGGCGTGAGTAGCACAACGGCATCTAGGTTATCTTTTTCCTTATCTATCAAGCTGCTAAGACTTTTATAGACATGAGCAGATTTTACACCATATACCTCTCCAGCATTGCGATTTACATCGGCATGACGACTAAAAGCACCTGCTTTCAAATTCCATAACCCATCCATTCTAGCCGCAACAAAGTGAGCATAGCCCACGGCGGAATTTGGAGCACCACCAAGAAAAGCTAAACGAAATTGTTGGTTAATCATAATTGGGGGGACATTAACGAAGTGCGCAATCACCTACATCTTGCCTGTGATTATTCTCATAAATTATTTTCAAAACTGCGCCAAGACCAACCGCAGGCTTTTCAAGATCATATGATATAACCTTATGCAGTTTAGGAAGATTATAGAAGGGAACACCTGGATACATGTGATGTTCCACATGGTAATTCATATTCCAATAGAGAAAGCAAAGAATAGGATTAAGTAAAATAGTCCTAGTGCTTTCCCTATAATCCAATGAGTCATTGTGCATACCACAGTGCTGAGCAGTCGCCAGCATATTTGCAAACCCATTGCAAATAAATGCACCAAAGGTAATAAGTAAAATTCCCTCCCAAAACCCTGTAAATAAAAAAATCAGAAATAGCGTGGATTGCGAGATGAGAAGAATTTGTGCAAACAGGATCAAATCGCGCATTGAATTGGGACCTTGCATCGGAAACTGACAGATACTTGTCTTGGTGGGCACAATACCCCTAGCGTTGAGCATGTGAATGCGTAAGCCTCTAAAAAATCTCGGAATGTCGATTGTTGAAGTCAAGATAATATTAAGCATTTTCCTACACAGCGTAGTTTTAACCTCCTCATCTAAATGAGAATCCAAGGTATGCATGTGGTGAGTGGAGTGTGTTCTTCTAAAATAAACTGGGTTTGTCCAAGAGAGTAAACAAAATAAATATAACCAGAATTCATTTGCTATTCTGTTCTTAAAAACAGAGTTGTGTTGCAACTCATGGCTCGCTCCCACCCAACTAAGAAACGAAAAAGTGATGCCATAAAGTATTAACGAAATTCCAGCACACGGGAAGTTTCCAATATCGACAAAAAATACGAAAGAAAATCCTGCCCCAGCCACCAAACCAATATGGCCCAAGCAGTGTATCCATGCTTGAAATTCATTTTTATATGGAGCGCTTTAAGTGTGTTTTTATCAATTTTTGTGCGGTAATACATTTTTTAAAGGATGGAGTTTCCATGTTAACCATTAAAATTAACAATTTTCTTCTGGATATCAGCAAGATCTCCCTGAAATGAAATAGCCAGCATCGTGTGTGCTATAGAAAATATTTGATGAGTTTGGGCTTTTTCTTTTAAATATTTCTCTACGTCCGTGTGAATATTAGAACCATAATCATGCCAAAGTATTACACTATTTTTTTGACACATTATTATGGATTTTTCAGTATCATTTTTAATAGTTTCATAATCATGTCCTCCATCAATAAAAACAAGTTCCTGAGACCCCTCTAATCCATGTTGAATTGGATCAAAAGCTAAACTATTCTGAAAAATTTGGACAATTTTCTTCTTCACAACCTCAGGCGCGCGATCGATATAATATGCACCTCTCTGTTTGAACTCACGTTTCAAATAGTCATCATTTTCATAACCATCCATAATGTCTAGTTTTTTATTCAAATCGATTTTAATTTCTTCCGGCGGCAAATCGAGCGTAACCACTTTCGCTCCCTCTCCTGTATTACGAGCAAATAACAGAGCACTACTCCCATTAAAAGTTCCGATTTCAAAAATAGACTTGGGATTAACTATCTTAAGAATAGCACATATTACTGCACACTCATAAGTTAGAAGGCTACCAATGCCGGTAGGAGGCAATATTGAAATAACATCAATGTTCTCATTTGGAAACATCTCTTCAGCTACACTGAATACTGCTTTTGGTTTTACTTTTATTATATTTTCATTTATTTTCATATTATTTTAATCAAGATGTGGTTTATTTGGTTATATAAAAATTGAAACCATAGAGACTACCAGCAAGCAGGCTCTCATAGAGCGATTCCTGCTCCGTATCCGATTGCGCTTCCAAAAAAAATAATCCAGCCCTTCCATAGGGACTCGACTTAATAAAATCTCCCGCCGTAGCCAAGGGAACAAAGAACTTCAAATTCAGCGTTTGTTTAAAGCCGAAACCCCAAAGGCAATCACCATCCTTCGATGTCGCCGTATGCCGAATGATCCGTTTCTGCAAAGTCCCCGCATTTTGCGGTAACGGTGCCCCGCCAAGAAAGGAAGCTGCATAACTGGCCCCATAGGGATACCCTGTGGACATTTCGATTAACAAGGCATACAAATCTCCAGGGCAGCGTCGTGTGACCTCGATGATCCAGTAGCGGTCGCCGGATAAGATGAATTGAGAGTGAATAAGACCGTTAACGAGCCCAAGGCCATTGAAAAGTTTACTTGTATCAACCCTTAAGGCTTCACGCAACTTTTCTGGAAAATCAAATACCACCTTGCTTGTATTAACGGTGAATGGATTGGTTGTGCAATCTTCTTGCACCACAAAGTCTGCAACTACTTTCCCCGCCTGCAAGAATGCAGAATGGCTATAAAGTTGCCCGCTCACAAAATCCTCAATAAGCGCGGTCTGTGTTTTCGAAGCCTCGCAACCCAAGGAGTAGGCAGCTTGCAAACTATCGCGTGTAGGGTTTTTAACAATCGTAATTCCTCGTCCGCTGAATTCATCCACCGGCTTCACAATCACCGCATCGCAATGCAAAGCCTGCTCAAAATCTAAAACTTTAGGAACAGGAATCCCAAGACGCGTTGCAACTGCGCGAAACTCACTTTTGTCATTGATAGCAAGCGTAGCTTCCACGGAATCAATTCCTACAAAGCGACCTCGATTGACCTCTGCACAAACCTTGTAGGATACATCTGTGCAGCCTGGCACAATGAAGTCAAAACCCTCCTGATCGATCAACGCATCAAGCGCGGATGCATCTGAGTAATCCAACTGGATAAAATTCGGGCAGATCTTCGCCAAAGGCTCATGACAGTTTACTCCCACCACGAAAACCTCATGCCCCTTGGCCAGAAGCGATTGGTAGATCGTGTAAGCAGCACGATTGGTATCGACTAAAAAAACCTTGCCCATTCAACGATGATTTTTAAGCATATGCTGTGATTTTTTGATCGATAAATCCTTCTTTTTTGATGAATACTATTTCAATAAGCCAGAGTGCATTGTGTTTTTGTGTTCTATTTAGATCGGTGATATCAAATACGGTAAAATCCCTCTTACCCATTTCCCATACTACATTTTTAATACTATTTTTAAACATTTTATTCATCACAGAAGCTTCCATTAATAGGACTTCTGCATTCTCGATGGTTGATTCTGCGCCTTTCAGGACTTCGAGGTCCCATCCCTCGGCGTCAATCTTTACCAATTCAGGCTGAGGAAGGCCGAGCGTCGGTAAATATTCATCCAGCGTGACAACAGGCGCTTTCACCTGTCGAACACCGAAAGACTCTGCCTGCTCGGCTGTAAAAGAAAAACTAAAGCTATCGTCGCGATCCGAAGTTGTTAAGTCCATCATGCCTGAGCTTGCTCCGACCCCTTTTGCATGAAATTTGATTTGGGGATTCTTAATGAGATCCGTGAAACTCGCGGAAAGATACGCCTGGGGTTCGAATAGCGAATAATACGCATCAGGAAAATATTGCAGCGCATTTCGTGTCCACGTCCCACGATTTGCACCAACATCGACAATGTGCGATGGATTGAATCCAAGATTTTTTATACACTGAAAAAACTGCGCTTGGAGGTAAGGTGCAAGGTTGGGTAGCATATGATGTGTTTTTTTATTAAGTTTAGATTTCTGAACTTCTTTTAGATCTGGCCGTAGGGCCAGGAATTAATATTTAATAAATTAGCGTTTGAGGGGGGCATTTGAGTTTGTTTGAGGTGTTTGAGGTCTGAGGGGTCAGGCATTATTTATTGATATTTAAGCGATCAATATGCATGTTTCGAATTTCAGTGTTCAATAAGGCTATGGATAGTGAATTTGTAGGAGTGGAGCAATTAAAAAAACTAAAATGGAGATGCCGAAAAGCCGAAACGATAAAGAGTGGCGGGTTGCTGGTGACGCGTGAGGAACACAGATAGCGGAATAGTTTGAATGAACGCAGATTGGGCTGCCGCAGAGCATTTTTCATGCCGAGTGGCAATACGCCTACGCGATCAGCGAGTCCGGAGAGACGAGCTGAGATACTGAAACGGGTCATGTATGCAACTGATTAGTAGATATTTAAATTGAGGAAAATGCAGGTGAAATTTCTCTACCAACCGCCCGAAGGCTATGGTGTCTTTTTCGCAAATCTGAATTCCGTTCTACGTCACTGGACTGTGAACCAAGAACTTCTTCAAGCTCCTCACCGGTGAGGTTGGCGGTTCCTTAAACATATGTGAATAAACGCGAACTTGAGTTTATAGAGAAGTCCCACACATTGTGAATTTTTTTAAAAAAGAAAAGACTCATTTTTTGTTAACTCAGAAAGATCATATTCTGCGCGGCATTTTTTCTCCGGGAACCGGGCTCCAGTGCACTTTCCGGTTCCATTCTTGAGCTTCTTTCGGGGTCAGCTCCCTGCCACCCATAGCTATGATCCATCCGTCGAGCTCTTCGACTGTGGGGTTGACAGCAAGAAACGGAATGAAACCGGCAAGCTTGGAGGAATCTTTCGTGGGCAAGGAATTGAGCTTTAATTTGTTCATAATTTGATTTAAATGTGGAAATAGCTAGAGCGAAAACCTGTTTTGAACTAAGGTCATCATACCATATTTTTTGTAGTAGTCCCCCTTTTTTTCCTAATATGTCGAGATGAGGGCAACTATGCGCTGTATAGAATCTTTGAACCCGGATCCGGCGATGGAATAGTTTTGACAAAAATAATCGATTTAAACAAATGACTTACAGAGAATCAGCCAGCTCTGAAAATGTCCCCGCTTTTGGCTGCATGTCCTTTTAGTGCAATTCCGTTCATTTTGTTAATTGATTCACTGCGATCACCCTTCGGGCTGCCTGCAGCAGTCTTTCTTCGCTTCGCTCCGATTCTGTCTAAAATCCGTTTTCGGTTTTCCCGACGCCACGGAGTCCTGTGAGGAGGAGGCTCTTCTCGGATTTTCCCAGTCTGACCCGGCCAAAAAGAATTTGAGCTTGGCGCAAAACCTGATCTCGACCAACCAAATCTGACGGGGG
>Ga0247843_1008033_pt1 | contig 12561 bp, 6 predicted proteins | sample LaCruzMarch2017__FD_192420 | JGI IMG/M metagenome (GOLD analysis project Ga0247843, IMG submission 192420) | Freshwater microbial communities from meromictic Lake La Cruz, Castile-La Mancha, Spain - LaCruzMarch2017_8m | ecosystem: Environmental > Aquatic > Freshwater > Lake | place: Spain...
TGCCTATCAAGAAGATGCTTAAAGAATGTATTTTTATATTTAGAGATTAGTATGCTGCTGGAGATGAAGGATATGATAAGATCACCATGACCATGACATGGCTGAGGCCAGGACTCACATGAGCAGGACTACAAACTCAACCTCAAAATATTTACTACTACTGATACTTAATTACTACTGCTACATCAACAAACAACAACAACAGTAACAACTGCTATCAACTACCTAATGCTGTTGATGCTACCTCTACTGCTCTACTATTAATTTAGCTACAAGTACTGCTGCTGTTTCTATTAATATTTAATTGCTACAACTATCATTTTACTTCATGGCATATATCCGACGTTACAGCCCAATAAACAGTTGATTGTTGTGTTGTGTTGTGTTGTGTTGGTACTTCTCCCTATTACCCTATCCAATGTTGATTGTTGAGTAGGGGGGTACTACTTCCACCCCATCCAAGATGTCTTCCACTCCTCCCCCCGGCCCCCCACCAGCCGGCTAACATCTACAATAACATTGCCATCAATGGGCGACTTCCTCTTGCGCCAGTAATTGCAATACTGGGCCATACAGTCCATGATAATGAGGCGACTGCCATCATCATCTCCCCCCACCTTCAGAACCCCCATGCTTGCCTCTCATCCATTCTACTGCTTGACCGGGGGAAATTCGATGCTGCTGCCTTTACTATGATGTTAGTTGATTGTTGTGTGCGCCAGGTGCTGATCTGAGCGTGGCAACAGCGTGAATTAGTCGATGCGAGGCCATCGATTGGCGTGATCGTGACGTAAAAGTTGCATTATTTCATGATTTCTCACGAAAAATCGGCCAAAATCAAAAATCAACGATCGTCACGCCGCAAAGAATTAAATTGTTAGCGGCGTGACGATCACCGATTTGCGAGTTGGCGAATTATAATAACCGATATTCAAAGTGGAAATATCGGTGGGCTAGCGGGCCGAAATCAATCTTTGCCAAAATTTGCCATTTTCACTTTGGATTCTTCGCACTTCTCCTCGCCAACCTTGTAAGGTGTGTTCCCGCTCGATTCCGAAAATCCTGGGCGGGAGCTTTGGGGAACACCCCCTAAATACAGCAAAAAGGTGAGCAATTTTGAAGGAGGATCTAGATGAGTAGATTTATTTTCCCTTTTATCAATATCAGTCAAGTTCATTGGTGACTGATGGGATTGCCCCACACTGATCAGTGCCAGAGAGGAGAGTGGACTCAGAAAAAAGGCCCACAGAAAAGTCCTGAAGCCTAATAAAAGTGTTGTTGGGTGGGTCCTAGGGTAATCGGCATTTTACAATTAAAAAAGACAAAGACAATAATGAAAACGGCTTCGCCCGGGCTTTTGGAGGTGTGGGGTACGTGTGAATGCCGGGGGGGAATGCCCCCCTCCCCGGACCCCCCTCTGTTGGTGACGTCACGGGCTCTCTGGTGACGTCATGGGCCCATCTGTTTCAGAAAAGTTTTTGCGAATGAGCGGGAAAATATTTTTGGCAGGGGACCGTTAAGGACTGGCCGTTGCCTGGTCCACATCCTCCAAAGTTCCACTTGTAAGCACGTGAGAGCGGACAGACAGGAGACAGAGAGTGTCGTATGTAGATAGAGTAAACTACGTAGTCTCACTTGTTTCCCTTACCTCCTTACTCGATAGACGTAGTGAGGACCTAGGTGAGGAGACAACAGGTTATGAGCGAATATGCGACCATTACCACTTCTTCAGACTCGCCTTAGCATCGCAACAGCATCTGGGACGCCTCGGCGGTGCTTTTGATCGGCGGCAATATCATACCTGCCTGCCGGTCTCTCGGTGAACTTTTCATTGTTCAACCCCGGTAAACTCGTAAGCAACCAGCTACGATCTACGAACAAAACCTACGAATTTAATCGTCGGTCTTCTTCTGCTGTGTCCTGGGCATCCGCCCAACAACTTCACATGGGTTCCTACCACAGCCATTCACCCCACGGTGCTGCTGTGTCCTTGGCATCCGCCCAACTTCGCATGGCAGGAACCGTCGATGATTCCTCATGCCCGTGGACGCCGTGGTCGTAGGGACAACCCTCCTTCCCACCTTCATGGTGCACCATCTGCAATGTATCAGCCCACATTGAGTCGTGGTCGTGGAGATCACCCTCATTCCCATCCTCCCCACCATGAGGGAATGAGAGACCAATCACTTTCCTTTTCCTCGGAGAGAGATGGTGATATCAACGGATTGAAGACACCCACGTCAGCTACGGTCCCTACGCGATCGGCGGGTTCATCTACCAAACGACCCACTGCCTCATCCACCATGCACCATGCGTCATCCTCGCCTGGATGATTCGTATGCTGCTGCTCCTTCTCCCTTCAACGATCTCATACGTCAATATGATAATGCTCCTACCTCCTTCAACACGCTCCTACGTCAACGCGAAAGGGACGACCATGCATCGAGCCAACCTCTGCATACATCTACCGATATCGACAACAATCATCAGCCTGCGTTGAGCCAGCCTCCGCATTCAACAAACCCTACCATTTCTTATCCTACAACGTCATATCAGCATGCATCGAGCCAGTCTCTGCAGACAATGGAGCATACATCGAGCCAGTCTCTGCGTATGTCTACCATCTCTGACGACCTACAACTCCTACGTCAACGTGAAAGGGACACCTAGGAACGCGAGGCATTAATCAGGTGTAGCCTACGAGATGACGTGACCCTTGTTGATAAAATGAGGTTGCTCAACCTACGCGATGGGATAGAGAAAATTAATAATCCAACGTCCATTATGAATGCTCCTGCAACATCAAAGCAGCCTGCGTTGAGCCAGCCTCCGCATGCGACGAATAAGCCTGTGTCTAGCCAGCCTTGCCAACGCAGCAGGGATGATCACCATAAGTCATCTTTTTCGTCACGATTTGCTGTCATTCAAGCATTACACGACAAATGGTTAAACTCAAAGCAAGCATTACACGACGAATGGTTAAACTCAACGTCTCCTAGGGCAACCACTCCACATCCCTCTTCATATAGGCCCATTCGTACCCTTATGGAGCAACTATTTAACGATGTCTTTAACAATGGACGATCATTCAACGATGGAGGACAGCATGACAATGGACCGTATGATGATGGACGGTATGACGATGGAGGACCATACTACGACAATGGAGGACAGTATGACGATAGTAGAGGACAGTATATTGATGGAGGACCATACCACGACGATGAAGAACAGTATAACAATGGGGTATCATACCATGAAAATGTACCGTATGACGATGTACAATCATACAATGAAGGAGGATTTTATGACCCTGCCCCTGCCAGATCATACAACAACAATCACTCCACCAATGTTGAATCGTACAGCAACGAAGGACCGCCTGCGTCTGATCACAACGACGATTCCAACAACCACAATGATGACCCATCCAACAATGACAACAACAAAATGGAACCAAATGCCGATGGAGGATCCAACAATAATAATGACAACAACAACGAGGATCACGACAACAACAACAATGATCACGACAAAGATGGTAACAACGGATCCAATGGCACACACGATAATAGCTACAACGACGGATACGATGACTACAGCGACAATGGTTACGATGACAATGGATACAATGACTACAGCTATAATGGTCACGATGACACCTACGACAGCGATAACTATGATTATGACAACGGTGGATACTGGATACAGCGACGACAGCAACGGATTCTACTCACGGTGGTCATTTGCTGTCTTTGACTCCACATCTTCTGAGGGAGTACACAGTGGTCACTTTCACATCTCCAAAGTCCTTGGTATACTACCACCTCCACCAAAAATGAGCTGTTACAACCTACCTTGCCTCCGTCTTCACTTTGGCCAACGACATCAACCTCGAGCTACTGATGTTCATCTGAAACCTATCTTCCTTCGTGGTTCTCGCCATCAGCCTCGAGCGCCCAATCAATCTATGGAATTTCAATTGGCGAAATATTTGGACATTAGTAGAAATGATTCAGCATCGGTATGCGATGTGATGGTACTTGTTTGTTTTGAAAAGTTTGTTTTTGAAGATACACCACCTAGTTTGCTTTGAAGATACACCTCACTAGTCCTTAGTCCACTTTGATCTTGAGTAGATATCGAATTTGGGGGGGTGTTGTATGTAGATAGAGTAAACTACGTAGTCTCACTTGTTTCCCTTACCTCCTTACTCGATAGACATAGTGAGGACCTAGGTGAGGAGACAACAGAGAGCATTAACCCTTTGTTTCCCATGGCAGCTTTTTGGCAACTTTTTTTCAGTACCGAGCCTACGTAGGAACTAGTGGCCCATTCAAGAATCTTAAATAGGGTTGATATCGAGAATAAATAAATGTCACACAAAACGGCCGTCATATATTAAACTATTAATATCTATGGATAGACGACTATCACAGCTACCTCCTAATCGCATTTCTACCCAGGACCTAACTCATCGTAGTAGCGGAAATAGCCCGAAATTTATTGGGAAATTCAGCTAAATTATTGTCTTTGTAAAGTACATCCGGTCAACAAAGGGTTACGGGCTGCGCCGGGCTTTAGGAGGTAAACCTCCAAAAGAACAAATAAATTAATTGTTTCAATGCTGTCAGTATGATGCTAATTACACAAATATTTAGTGCAGTGAGAAGTTATATCTACTGCATCACTAAACTCCTCAAGCAAACCCCAAAAAACCCATTACAACACAAAAAATTATACTGCCATAGTGGCCGCCTTTGCCTTCACCTCATCAATATCACCAACCATGAAAAACGCGCCCTCCGGCAAGTCATCATATGCACCACTAAGGATCTCATCAAATCCCTTGATGGTATCCTCGAGACTCACAAATTTGCCAGCCTTACCGGTAAAAACCTCAGCAACATGGAATGGCTGGCTCATGAATTTTTGTACCTTGCGAGCGCGACTGACCACAAGCTTATCGTCCTCCGAAAGTTCATCCATGCCGAGGATTGCAATAATGTCCTGTAGACCTTTATAATCCTGTAGAAGTTTCTGTGTCGAACGTGCCACTTGGTAGTGCTTGTCACCGATGACACTGGCATCAAGCATCCGACTCGTGGAATCGAGTGGGTCGACGGCCGGATAAATGCCAAGTTCAGCAATGCCACGCGATAGGACAGTGGTCGCGTCCAGGTGAGCGAAAGTTGTGGCAGGTGCTGGATCGGTCAAATCATCAGCAGGTACGTACACGGCCTGAACACTTGTAATCGATCCCTTCGACGTACTCGTGATGCGTTCCTGAAGTGCACCCATGTCTGTGGCCAAGGTGGGTTGGTACCCCACGGCCGAGGGAATGCGGCCAAGGAGGGCCGATACCTCAGATCCTGCCTGAGTGAAACGGAAGATATTGTCAACGAAGAGCAACACATCCTGTCCCTCTTCATCGCGAAAGTATTCAGCAATGGCAAGTCCTGTCAATGCGACACGTGCTCGGGCACCAGGGGGTTCGTTCATCTGACCATACACGAGTGCGGCCTTGCTCCCGGCTGTTGATCCTGTATCCTTGTCAATCTTGATCACGCCACCCTCAATCATTTCATGGTACAAGTCATTGCCCTCGCGGGTCCGTTCACCGACACCGGCGAAGACGGAATACCCGCCATGATTCATGGCAATATTATTAATAAGTTCCATAATCACTACAGTCTTACCTACGCCAGCACCACCGAATAGTCCAATTTTACCACCCTTGGCATATGGCGCCAAGAGATCAACGACCTTTATCCCAGTAATAAGGATTTCTTGGGACTTCCCTTGTTCAGTGAAAGACGGTGCAGCACGATGAAGTGGTGCATATTTCTCTGTCCCCTTCTTGGTAAAGATCGGTCCCTTCTCGTCGACAGGTTCGCCAATGACGTTGATGATTCGCCCAAGTGTCTCAGGTCCCACAGGGACTTGAATGGGTTCACCGGTGTCTGTGCACTTTTGTCCACGTACTAGGCCGTCGGTCGATTCCATGGCAATCGTTCGGACAGTATTCTCCCCGAGATGTTGGGCAACCTCGAGGACGAGACGGTCGCCCTTAGATTCGACTTCAAGTGCGTTAAGGATTTTGGGAAGCTTCTCATCGAACTGTAGATAGGTTGATTGCGTTGGAGTTAAAAGGAAAGTAGTTGAAAAGAGGGCACGTAAAACAGAATGAGATTGACAGGGGGGGACTGGGCAAAAAATCGGCCATTGATATTGTCCGGGTCCTCCCCGCTTCATCCGTTCTACTTTTAGTAACTGATCTTCCGATTGACTTAGGGAGCTACACAGGAAGTGTAAAAATGGCACAACAGAACGTCGAGAGGTTAATCAGCCACACGCATATCACTTGCCTGCACATCAACGACAGCACCTATGACCTGCGTGATCTTCCCAACACTGGCCTTTGAGATGGCCGCGGTGTTGGTGATGGTGCGACGTAGTTGGGCACCACCTGATGAGGGGAAGACGTAGTAACAATATAAGCAAAGGAATAGACAAATAAAGAATGGATACAATTTCACACCTAAGCCTCATCCATGCTCTTGTCTCTGGTTATTCACTAACTACTTACCCAAGGAAGAGGCAGAGAAACGTTTAGCAGCGGTGGACAACAACATTGTTTTTTTGTGTTGAAAGATACTGTTTTCGGCGAGGATTCACGATCGCTGAACCTTTTCGCAGAAACCCAAAATCCGCCCAACACACAACTTGCCACTATATGCTGGTCCATCCATTCAAGTGACTAATTACTTTGTATAGAATCATGAATAATTAAATTTTATAACAAACTAGTCATAAGTATGTTGCCTTTATTATTTATAAGTATATATATTAGAGTTTTATACTATTTATGATGGATTGATGGTAATACCATTTCCTTAAGACAACTGAACATATCAACAGGATTGACAGTGGAAAACTTGTTTGATTATAGAGACGGGAATGAGTTGTGTGTAGTTCATTTACTTATAATTATTATTGTCTGTCAATAATGTGGTATTGTTTTCTTGAGGTAAATTTCTGGCAATATAAGAGAAAATGGTATTGCTTACCAAATGTTATCCAAGGCTCAAACTGTTGCTTTTCAATCTTAGGCTCCAGATTATCAAACTTGGAAACGCCGTTCCTGAATGCCGTCCGTTCTTGAGAACAGACATGTACGGACATGTGTTCTTGAAATTTTGGCGGGCTCTGGCATGTTCTTGGAAGTGTTCTCAAGAGTTTGCGGGAACGGCCAATGCCCATTTCTAATCCAGTACGATAGGGTAGAATATCGTCTCTCAGCTGCCTCACCGGATCATGGCTATTACCGCGGTGGTCGCTTTTGGAGTAGATCCCCCATTAAATAATATTGATACGGCGCCATGTGCGGCCGGAGACCACTGCACCCACCTGGCCAGTGCTGGCATTGTTCAGTTGACGGGACAGAATCACACTCGTGGAGTGCAAGGGTCCCATCCATTGTGCTTTGTTTTGCGGATATACTGTTGCTGCGTTGAAGGGAGCTCCCAGTGATCTCAAATTTACTTTCTTTCCTTCGGTACTCTCATCAGAAGGACGGCAGGTGTTTTTGACGATACTTGTCTTGAGAGACTCGAGCTGGATTGCAGGGCGTTGTCTGCCTCTTTGGATGGATCGCTCGACGATATTCTTTTTGGCAATAAGAACGACGCAGGGGGAACACAGCCGGTAACTAATAAATCTGTGGATGAGATTTTGAGAGCAGAAATGAACCTCAAATCCCTCACGTGGGAGAATATTGGAGTGTCTGCTGGTGATACCTGCAAAGTTGATAAGACGAAGAAGTCATTGGCAACAAAGCCCAAGGGGTTTAGTATCGGGGGTGAGCTATACCTTACTGAAAATATCAAAATTGACACACTCCAGAAGCTTGCATACTATTTCAATGTCAAAGGATATCGCAAGAACAATAAGAGTGAGAATGCCATTGCAATTGTCCTTCACCGCGCTACCATGGAGGAGCATAAAAAGAATGGGACGACAGCAACGACAAACACCACTACCACTGCTCCCCTCAAGGTCAATCTATGTTGTCTTGCCAACGTCATTGGTAGCCCATTAGTTTCTGCACAAGTGATATCGCAGAAAGGAAAGTCTCTCAACAAGAAGGATGTGCTGCAGGAGAAGCTTGGCCGGGACCAGTTACTTATGGAGTTAATTATAGATGAGTATAACAGTGTCAACAAGATCTATGATACTTTTGCTCATCCATCTGTTGAGAAGAGGATGAATCCTGCTGAGTTTGTTGAGCCGATCAATTGATATTACAATCCGTTATGCAGAGGTTCATCTAATTTATGGGTTGTCTATCTTATTGGGCGACATGGTGGCAAGTAATCATCCGTCCTGGCAGCATAACATGTTCATACCTTTCTCATTACGAGACAGACAATCTTCTATGCGAAGGTTAGATAGATCTCATTGATCTAACACACCCTTGCCTTTGCATTGAAATGCATTGTAAAGGTTGTGCGAATTCTTGGAATTTGCTTTAAAGACATGTTAGTCTTACTCAAGTTTTGATAAAATGTTGCATACTGAGCAACATGTTGAGACTTGATGTTTGAATTTGAAATAATTTTGTATACTCTGGATCATCTGGACTTGTAAGATATAGTGATCGCGTATTTATGTGATGACTTGGTGCATGGTGTTTGGTGAAATAATCTGCGAGATTCCATATACCTGGCGCCCAATAAAATCTGAATTGTTCTTGGGCTTGGCGACATTTGAGGAAATTGAATCTCATCTCCATCCATTTTAACACTTTCGGTCTGATTTTTGTTTGTTATCAGCGCATGCGCTGTTTAATTATTGGTTTGCATTGGAGTCGGTGGTTGCAGATGTCCCATTTCGATAAGAGTTTGCCGTATTGGTATGGCCGCTTTGACATTGATAAATAATCCACCAATTTCTGCTTCGGCTGCTGATGATACCACGTGCTTCAAAATTCCCGAAATTTAACACTGCTCCATTGTTGATGGGGTTTTCTTCGTGTCCAGCCAAGTAGAAATGTCCTCCCACTCTACTACGTGATTTTGTCTCTGATAAATGTGGCGCATCAGATACCACTGCTAATACCATATCGCTTTCGTGGTATGTGAGAATCATTTCTTCTTTCGTTGCTATGCAATCAAGGAAAAGCTTGCACTTTCACATTGTTTCTTCTGTTGGACTTGCTTGTTCGGATGCTAACGCGCTGAGTGCTGGTAATAACGGTCCGTTAATTGCTCGTGCCATGAAAAGAAATACACCTGTTACTTCTTGTATGAACTTGGTACCGGCCTTGTCTAACTTTGGTGATTCGATAGGCTGTGTTTCATATTGTGCTTTGGCACCGTAGATGACCGGTTGGTGTGGGTATGGCTGATATTGAGGCTTGGTTGGTTTTACGTGGTTGAATCGTAACAGTGCTTTTTGTACTGCATTTGGCATTGTTAAATGCACTTTACGAATGCGACTTTTGTAATCCCATTTGAATGCTACTCCGCAATATCATTCTGCCTCCCAATCCACTGTGCACACATAGTGCTTCTTGATTGCGTTGATTAGGTGATGCGCATCTGCGTCATTTACATATTTAATGCCAAAGTTGTCTACCACCAGTGTAAATATTGTTTTTCGATCTTCATGTGTCCACAATCCTGGTGTGGTTTGGCATCCTTCCTTGCCCAGTCAGTCTTCGAGGAGCTCCTGTGCAATTATTCCCGCCTGCGGTAATCCGTACATTCCTTTCTCCACTCAACAGTACACATATCCATCTGCATCGACAATCTCACGTAATTTGTAACGTTCGATGACATCATCTGGTATATCCAATAGTTTGATTCGTATGTACTCTGGTCGTGCCATTGGAGTATTGAGATAGAAATCTTTCAAATCCAATGTTAGGTACTTTGCATTGGGTGTTGATACGACGCTGTTTACTACCAATTTGATGGTTAGTAAATCTGCTGTTGGTGTGCCTGCATCGCCATCGTATGTGATGCGATCACCTCCTACCACCAGTCTGAATCTCTCTTTTTCTTCTTTTTCAGGCCTGTAATTTACAACGTAGCCAACATATGTAACATCGCCTCGTCTGTCTGCTGGAATATCTGATTTGCCGATGAAAAATATTGTATTGGTACCTTCCACTCTGCCCGGCATTCCTTGCGCTAATCGTCCGAGTTCGTTTCCAAATGCTCGCTGCCATACTGCTCTTGTGTTCGGATTTGCAATCAAGTGCTTGTACTCCAATATTTTGCCATCGTCTCCTATGACTGAATTTGCCATGTCGTATAGCCAGCTGGTTCCTGCTCGCGCTTTGCTATCAATTTGCGGTACCGCCGTTTTCGTGGCCATCATTGCTATCTCACTTTGAGGTATCGCCATTTCATCAGCCATCATTGTTATCTCAACTGACAGGTTGTTGGCTGCCACAACATGCTCTAACGATCGTTTCGCTCTTGTATAATACAAGTGTTGCCGTAGGTCATGCTGTATGTTGTCATTGTCTTGACTGATGAAATTTGGAATGCTGCTTGCTGGCCGTGACGCTGGAGCTTCACGCTGTGCAATAGTAGTTGTTGTCGGCACCCTTGGAACTGGTGCCATTGTGATGGGAATTGCCGCAGCCACCCTTGGAATTGGTACCTCCACCCTTGGAACTGGCACGGTTGCCGATGGTGTTGGATGCATTCTGATGGTTTGACGATCATTCGCGAGTTCTAGCTGCTTTGCTGCTGCCGCTGCTTTTGCTGTTGCTATTTGGCTGAAAAGTTCGCCTAACTTTGTTAGACCCACCGCTGTCTCACTATTCGCTGGGATGTTGCCTTTTAGTGCTGTAGTCAACCGCTGTGCTGCCTCTACGACGTGTGATTCTGGTGACATTGTTGGCATTGTGATGTACTTGTTTCGAAAATACACCTGGTCGCTGATCCGCGTAGCCCTTGTACTTGTTACGTAGACGTTATAACACCGATAATGCTCCAATGACGTACCAAGGCTAAAGCCTGATAAACTCCTCATGTCCCATGTTCCTCTATTGCCTGGTTTGACATGTATTTTGACTGCACATCCGATTGGTGCGAATGGGTGTCTCATGTAATCATGATGACCATGCACATGTGTGAATGCTGAGATGTTTGGCGTGATGTTGGATTGACGAAACAGATTCAGAGTGTATTCTGCTTGTGGCACGAATTGGCACCACAGCCTGATCGGACAGTCGTCGCTGACTCCGTTTGCGATTGAAATCATGTGTGATTTGAAAGTTTGGATGCCACGTTCTGCTATGTTTCGCCTGTGGTTGCCTGGTGGGACCAACTCATGAGTCATTCCGTTCAATGCTATATGAGCCTTGTATGCTTTCGATATTTCATTGTCGAGGACGTGCTTCCGTAGTCCCAACTTGGCCCACTTCATTTGATCGATAATCTTTTGGTAGGCATGGATTCGTTCACCATCTGTCTTGTTCTTCATTGTCTCGGCAAAGATGTAGTTCGCATCCATGTGTACTGCAACCATGATGATCTTCTTCCCAAATTGTGATATGTAAGGGAAAGCCCCAGTGTCATCGCTGTAAATTGTCTCCGACAAATCCCACACATAAAAGTACACATCGTTGTGCTTGACCGGTGGTTCATATGCCGGCGGATTAGGGTTATCCTCTCCTGGGTTATCCTCTCCTTCAATCTTGATTCGCGTTCCATCGAGAGCGACATTCTCAAGTGGGTTTACCTTGGTGGACTTTATTCCTTGCCTTGGTCCCTTCATATGTCCCTTCTTTGCCTCGACTGATTCCGGGTAATGCTTACTCATCATTGCTGCGTTTAATCCTGGCCATGTTGAGTAATTACCATTCCGGAGTGCCATGACGAATGGTTCCTTCTCTGGGAAGCCTGCTGCCGCATGGAACCATCGTGCCGTCTCTTTAGCACTTGGTAGATCGAATATGATATTGATTTCGTCATCTACGTCTTCAGGTGTGGGCTCCAGTGGCGTCGTCCAAAGCCCTGATTGCTTGCACCGTGGTGCTATTAGCATTGGCGGCTTGGATGCAATGATTGTTGTTGTCGATGCATCGTACACGCTTGCTTGATTCTTGTTAAATATTGTTGTGTATCCTGCATCTGCCAACTTCGACACGCTTACTAACGGCTTATGTAGACCTGGTATGATGTTCATCTCCAGCGCTCCACCACGTAGATCATGCTTTAATCATCTTCTTCGTTGCCTTCTGCGTCCCGCCGTTGGGAAACATAAACATTTTGTTTGACGCTTGGCCGGTATCAGTTAATGCTTCTTCATCCTCCTCTCCTGCTGCGCCTGATGTTGCACCTGAATCTAGTATAGCTAGATGTGCTCGACACTTTTCTAGAATCTTAATCCAACGCGGATCCATTTCTTTTTCTTGTTGTATGTTCATGATGTAGTCATTTGATTCTGACTCCGAGTCATCGACTTGCTCGGTTAGCGGGGACCAGTAATTATTAACTAGCGCAGTATAACATAAATTCTCTGCTACTAATGTATTATTAA
>Ga0247843_1008035_pt1 | contig 12559 bp, 17 predicted proteins | sample LaCruzMarch2017__FD_192420 | JGI IMG/M metagenome (GOLD analysis project Ga0247843, IMG submission 192420) | Freshwater microbial communities from meromictic Lake La Cruz, Castile-La Mancha, Spain - LaCruzMarch2017_8m | ecosystem: Environmental > Aquatic > Freshwater > Lake | place: Spain...
CGATCCGGAATTACATTCGGAAGTGGCTTAACGTCGGTGACGAATTCGTGATCCTTGGCTTCGAAAAAGTCGGGTCACGGTGGGTTGCTACGGAGACGTGGGTAACCAGCGAGATGCTAAACAAGCGAGGGGAGAAATGACCTTGCAATTCCGCACTATCTACACCTACTGCGGGGCGATCCCGGACCTTGCGGGCCAGTGGTACTTCACTGAGCACGCTGGGTACTTCTTGAAGTTTGAGCGACACCGGGACAGGAGGCAACTTCTGCTAACCCACGCAACGGCGGCTAAGGTGATGAGGGAATGACGCACGTTTCCCTTTGCTCTGGCATGGGTGGCATCGACCTAGCGGCGGAAATCGCTGGGTTTGAAAGCCTGGCCTACTGTGAGATTGACAAGACGTGCCGGCAGGTTCTGAGACGGAACTTTCCCGCTGCGCATGAGTTTGAGGACGTGACAAAACTAAATGGACAAGACCTTATTCAACTTAACGGAGGACGACGAATTAACTTGCTCTCGGCGGGTTTCCCGTGCCAACCCTTTTCAATTGCGGGAAGCCGTAAGGCAGCTAGTGACGAGCGTCACCTCTGGCCCGAAATCGCTAGAATCCTTCACGAAGCTAGACCCAAATGGTTCTTGGGTGAAAACGTCCGGGGAATCCTCTCTGTTTCAGGAGGAGACATCTTCGGCGAAATTCTCCGGGACCTGGCCGACATGGGGTATCGCTGCGGATGGGGTTGTTTCGGAGTTGACGAGGCCGCTGGATTTAGCCACCGGCGCGATCGCGTGTTTATCGTCGGACACCTGGCCGACAATGACTGTCAAGACGGGTTCTCAGGTGGCTTGGAATCGGACGCCGGGGCAAACGGGCGGGACGTCACGAGCGGGCGCAGCGGAAAACTGGCTGACACCCAAGAGGCCGAGCGGGGGCGGGACAGAGACACGGAAACCAACGGGCGGCGGGACGAGAAAGCTCGAGGATCAAGCGGAGTTTTGGCGAACCCCGGACACTGGATCCGGGGGAACGTCTCAGCATCTCAGGGACGGCAACCTAACGCGCCAATCAGGGGCAACGATCCAATTGAAACTAGCCGATCAGGTGGAGATGTGGGGCACTCCGACGACCAACGACTCGAAGAACAGCCTGACGGAAAGCCAAGCGGGGCGCGACACTTTGACGGCTACGGTAGTCGAGTTCATATCCCTAGACCCGCAGACCTTGGCGCATGGCGAAAATTGCTCAGCGTCAGACCCGACCTTGGTCCCGCACTCACCAAAGAGGAAGAGATTGAACTGGCGGTTCGTCCTGCACTTGATGGGCTTTCCCGAAGGATGGCTTTGAAAATGCTCGGTAACGCAGTGGTCCCGTGGCAGGTGCTCCCGATCCTAGAAGAAATTGCAGCTTACGAACGGGGTGATGCGTGAGCCAACCTGACGCCAACCTTTTGCACAAAGACCCTCACCCGGACGACGAGTACGAGGTAGAGAACGTGCTTAGTTGCGGTCGGCTACTCGTCCGATACACCACGGGCGCATGGGCGGGTAAAAGGAGTACGGTAGACCCAAACTACCGAAGAGAAGAAAATGACAGACACGATACAGAAGTATAGGGAATTCGTTTCAGCGAAAGCGCACAGCGCAAACAGTGATCCAGTGCCACTAAGGTACTGGCCCGACATGACAAAGGACTTTCAATTGTCCTTATGCGAAACATCGTTAACCCGAGGGCGGTCTGGAATCTTTGCCGATTGCGGACTAGGGAAAACGCTCATGGAGCTAATCTTTGCCGAGAACGTGGCAAGGTTTACGGGCGGTAACGTCCTGATTCTTGCGCCGTTGGCGGTGACAATCCAGATGATCCCGGAAGCGGAAAAGTTCGGGTTCAATGTTCGTCGTTCGGTCGATGGAACAGTTCACCGGATCACCGTAACCAACTACGAAAAGCTCGGGATGTTCAATCCTGCGGACTTTGCGGCGGTTGTTTGCGACGAGTCTAGCATCCTCAAATCATTCGATGGCGCAACCAAGACCGCGATTACGGACTTTATGAAACGGGTTCGGTACCGGTTGCTGGCAACGGCGACGGCCGCGCCGAACGACTTCACCGAACTTGGAACCAGCTCCGAGGCCCTTGGATACATGGGCTATATGGATATGCTCAGCAAGTTCTTTAAGAACGACAACAACACCAGCACGGACCGCCGGTTCTACGGCGAAGCTCCCGAGTGGCGGTTAAAGGGCCATGCGGAGCGGGCGTTCTGGCAATGGGTCGCGTCATGGTCTACCGCGTGTCGAAAGCCGTCAGACATTGGCTTTAGTGACGAGGGGTACATCTTGCCGCCGCTGGAAGTCATTGAACATTTAGTAGATGTTGAAGGTTGTCCGGACGACGCATTGTTTGCCATGCCTGCGAACAACCTTCACGATCAGCGAAGGGAAAAGAAACGTACGGTTTTTGAACGATGCAAACGGGCGGCTAGTTTGGTAGAGTCTGGCGGTTCAGCTATTGTATGGTGCCAACTTAACGACGAGGCCGAAGCGTTGATGCGAATGATTCCGGGCGCGGTTGAAGTCAACGGATCGGATAAGGACGAGGTAAAAGAAGGCAAGTTCTGCCAGTTCCTAACCGGCGAGTCTCGGGTGCTTGTCACTAAGCCGAAGATCGGAGCATGGGGCCTAAACTTTCAACACGCGAGTAATATGGTGTACTTCCCGTCGCATAGCTACGAGCAGTATTATCAATCAGTCCGGCGGATGTACCGGTTTGGACAGAGGGAAAAGGTGAGGGTCAACCTAGTAATGACCGAGGGCGAAAAACTAATCATGGACAACCTAAAGAAGAAGTCCGCAAAAGCGGAAACGATGTTCACCAACCTTGTCGCGGAAATGTCTGCGGCTAATGCTCAGTCGAAATCACTTGCAGTTCAGGCAGTGGCCGAGGTTCCGTCATGGGTGTAATGCCAAGCAAGATCACCAGCAAGTACGCCATCTATAACGGCGACTGTATGGACCTCATGGCGAGTTTGCCAGACGCAAAGGTGGATTTCTCGGTCTACTCGCCGCCGTTCGCTGGACTGTACAACTACACGTCTGACGAGCGCGACTTCAGCAACTGCGGCGACTACAAAGAGTTCTACCGGCACTACGGGTTCGCCGTGGCAGAACTGGCGCGGATCACGAAGCCGGGGCGGTTAACGGCGGTTCACTGCACGGATATTCCGATGGGCAACACCGGAAAAGATGCGTTGCACGATCTGCCCGGCGAGATCATTCGGCTACATGAATCGCTTGGATGGTCATTCGTTGCGCGTCACACAATCTGGAAGGAACCGTTATGGGTCCGAAACCGGACTCTAACCAAGTCACTTGCCCACCGGACGATTGTTGACGATTCAGCCTATGCTGGCGTGGCATCTGCGGACTACTTGCTCATGTTTCGAAACGCCGGAGTAAACGCGGTGCCGGTGGCATATCCGACGGGTCTCGACTACTACGCGGGAGAGGAACAAGTGCCCGAGGAGTTGCTGAAATACAAGGGATGGAAGGGCGATCAAAAGCAGAACCGGTACAGCCATTGGATCTGGCGGCGGTACGCGTCCTCAGTTTGGGATGATATCCGAATGGGTAACGTCCTCGACTTCCAGAACACCAAAGACCCGGACGACGAGCGGCACGTCCACCCGTTGCAGAAGGACGTCATTGAAAGAGCGATACAGCTCCGGTCCAATCCCGGCGAGATCGTCTTTACCCCGTTCCTGGGCGTGGGTTCCGAAGCGGCGGGCGCGATTGCGCTTGGTCGCAAGGCCATAGGCGCGGAAATCAAGGAGTCGTATTTCCGACAAGCGGTTGTCAATCTTGAACGTGCGGAAACGTCTTGGCATATGGCTACTCAACAGTCGCTATCGCTTGACGATGGCGCGGATTGGGTGATGGAATAAAGTAAACTAACCCTGCTGACTAGACACCAGCTTTGTTCTTTGGGGCCGTGGCGTATGGGCTGTCATCCCCTTTCTCCGCCGTGTTCTAGACGGTCCCAAAGAGCGACAAATGAGAATTCAGCATGAGCAAATACACGTGGCGTAAACACGACGTCGAAGAGCTTCACAACTCCGACGATCTACAGGAAATCAGCAAATTAGCGCACCTTGCCATCATTCGGCTACGCGATGCGCTATGGCGACGAAACGGCAACTCTATCAAGCCGGGAGCCATTCCAACTTCCATTCTCTACGAGCGTTCCGAGTGGGAATCTGTGCAACACGAGGTTATTCCCTTCTTTGATTTTGATAAGGTAGGCATTTTTTGTGCCGACATTTTAGAACAAGTGGGCCGCGCTCAGGACGTCCGAGAGGCAAGATCGCGGGCTGGCAAGACGTCTGCTCAGGTTCGAAATGAACATACGCTCAACACACGCTCAACACATGTTGAACACGTGTTAGAACAAAGTCCAACATATGTTCAACAGGATGTTCAACAGAGGAGAGGAGAGGAGAAGAGAGGAGAAGAGAATAGAGGAGAGGAGAAGAAAGAAGAAAAACCCTCTCGGAAGAAGGAAGTTGTATCTTTCATTCCCCCAACTCAAGAGGAGGTTCGGATGTACATGACCGAACGGGGATGGAAAGACCCGGAGTTCTGGGCCGAGAAGTGGATTGACCATTACCAACCTGATTACAAGATCAGCGGAGGCAAGAAGATGACCGACTGGCAGAGATCCGTCAGAACGTGGGAGCAACCAAACAGAATGAAGAAAACATCAGTGAGCGAAACCGTAGGGTGGGATTTATGAGCCGAATCAACGAGAGCGATCCGCTAGTCAACATTGAAGCCGAGATGTGTCTGCTGGGGTCCATGATCCTGTCTGACTTGGTATCTAAGCGGATGGCGGCATTAGCAAAACCCGAAATCTTCTGGCGTCCTGCTCACCGATTGGTCTTTGCGGCCATTCAACAGCTTGTGGAGATAGGCGCGGGTATTGACTTCATTGCGATCAAGCGGGAGTTAGGCGACGACCTAAGAGACGCGGGCGGCGAGGATTACATTCTCCAGCTTGCGGAATACGTGCCGTCCCCGTCCAACTATTCCTACCACTTTGAGGTTGTCCAAGGGCTTTACCTTCGGCGGCAACTCGTAAAGCTCGGTCACGACGTAGAGCGGGATGAGTGGGCGGGCAACACTGACGCGCTGTATGCGTTTCTACAGCCTTCTACCGCGTCGTCCCCAGTTCCGATAGCCGACGTGGATATAGACGCCAGAAAGAGCCGTGAGACGGTCGCAACTGGCATTTCTGCTATCGACCTGTACACGGGCGGGCTAGACGTTGGGGAAACCGGCGTCTGTTTGATGGGTTCCGGGGTTGGTAAGACCAATTTCTTAGTGGGCCGTGCGCTTCATGCGGCGCAACTTGGGCACAGTGTGACTTACATTTCCCTCAGTGACCTTGACGAAGAGGCGATCAAGCGGCGAATGATGCGGATGCTGACGGGTTGGAGCTATCCCCCGAATGGTGGTCAACCGCTGGAAGCGTGGGCCAAAGCCCGAAAAGACCTTGACGCCTTGAACGTTCACCTTCATGCGACGTTCACGTATCGGCACGGGAACCGGCTGCAAAACCTGCTGGCATTGATAGCCGAAGCGAAAAGGCGGCGGGGTTGCAAGATGGTTGTTCTCGACTACGTGCAGATGATCGAACCGGAAGGAAAGAACGACTACGCGCATGGCGTCCAGTGTGAACGGGAGATACGATTGCTCACGAACCGGCTAAAAATCTGTACATGGCTCGGTTCTCAGGTGACTGATTCCGAGTTTGGGCCGAAGGTCAAGGGCGGCGTTCACTGGCAGGAAGGTTCCGCGCTCACCGTGATCGGGGAAAAGATGCCCGACAAGGTAAGACAGCAGAAGATGACGGACGCGGGATTCAAGGCGAGAACAGAGGGGTTTGAGCCTATCGCCATGCGGTGCCCGAAGGTTCGGCATTGTAAGAGCTTTAAGCCGTTTTTGGCTGGGGTTACGGACCGTCTGGAGTTCATAGAGCTATGAAAATGATTGAAGTAGTCAACAAAAATCTCGACGTGATGTGCCTACCGACTGGGAAGATTCCCGCAGGTTGGACGCTGTACGAGGATCGGCGCAAGTTCCCGCGTCCTGCGGTCCCCGAGGGCACAGACAAGCGACCGGCGGCGGTGTTGGCGAGGGTGCGAGTTGCGAAATCGTCAGACGGGCAGTTTGTGGCATTAGGCTATGAGATGGTGGCGGGGGAATGAGGCAAAATGCGAAACGTGATCGTATAATAGGGTAGTGATGGGCACGCTATGGGACAAACTAGGGAAGAGAAAAACGCCTTTCGAAACGCTGTTGATACCGTAATTAACCGACTTGACGAAATAACCATCAGAGAAGCGGCTCGTGAGCTTGCTTTTAATTTCCCAGTAATCTTCCCTACAGCAGAACATGCAAGAGCGGCAATTCGATATAGGCGCGGTGCTCGTGGGAAGGAGAACCGACTAAGAATATCGTCTCCACCCGAGCACTCCAGCATAGAAAAGGGGCTGTCAAAACTTCGGCATCAGCACACTGACAGGGGGAGACTTGTCGCACTCACCGGAAAGGTAGGCATACTTTCCGACATCCATATCCCAGAACAAGAACTTGTCCCGCTTCAACTAGCGATTCAGACACTAAAAGACGAATGCGTGGATGCGATTGTGCTAAACGGAGACGTGATGGATATGTACGGGGTTACCGGATTTACCAAGGAGACCGGACGGTTTTCTCTGCAAGAGGAAATACAGATTACGCAAGACTTCTTTTCGTTCTTAAGGCAACAGTTCCCCCATGCGGTTATTGAGTGGAAGGAGGGCAACCACGAACAACGATTGAGACGGTATTTGCTGACCAACGCTCGCGACTTGTCTGACCTCAAGAATCTTTCCATTGAGGCTCTGCTCCGGCTAGACGACTTTGGGATCGGGTACGTCAAGACCGAGCGGATTATGCTTGGCAAACTGTCGGTGATCCACGGACATGAGCGGAAACAGGGTATTGCGCCGTCTGTCAACCCCGCGAGAGGGCTTTGGCTGTGGAGTAAAACCAACACTTTATGCGGACACCACCACCAGACCTCAGAACACGCAGAGGGAGACCTAAACGGAACTCAGTTTGGCTGTTGGTCGGTTGGTTGCCTATGTACCTTAACCCCCGATTACAATCCCTTCGGTCATGTAAGGCAAAATCACGGGTTTGCAATGGTCCACGTTGACGATGACGGAGCTTTCGAGGTCCACAATCACCGAATAATTAACGGAAAAGTTAAGTAGGCAAAATAAGCCTGGCGATGTAGAATGTTTCCGATGAGTAACTTAGAATTCCCCAAGGCCGAAGAAAGCGTATATGTAAGCACGTCAAAATTGCTCGGCGACCTCTTGAAAGTCTTCCAGAACCTGCAAGCGCGAGTTGATGCGCTTGAGGACATCGCGACCAAACCGGTAGATGAAACTTATTCAACCAACTACGGACGCTCAGTGATCTGCGGGACCATCTATGAAATTGACGAAGACCAAGACCGCGCGACGATCACGATTCACCCATCGGAACATAACGAGCGTTTGACCTACACTTCGGAGACGGTTGCTGGCGCAATTGCCAATTTGTTAGACGATCAAGGGAACGACGGGTTAGATTATTTGCTTGGTCTTGCGCTTGCAGTAGACGACATTAGCATCTGATGGCAATGCCTGAACCCGTCCCGCCGTCCCCGGAATCAAACGGCTAGACTGAACCGTAGGTAAATGCATGCAACTTGAAACCAACGTCGTTATAGCGATCCTATCGGGCATCATTCCGGGCGCGGTCAGCTATGGGATCGCAATGGCAAAGATTGGCAGTTTAGAGCGGGAGCACGGTGAAACGCTTCAATTGCTCAGAGCGATTAATGATAAGATAGACCAACTGGGAAACCGCATGACGAGAGTTGAAACAAAACTGGAAATAAAGTAAATGACAAACGAACTCATTCAAAAGATCGCCGCCGGTGCGTTAGCCGGTTTGCTCGGTGCCATCAAAACCGACCTCGACGCATGGGGAAAGAATCCCGGAACCCGGTTTGACTGGTCGCTAGCCTTGCGCCGATGGATCGAGGGCGCGGCGTCCGGCGCTGTTGGCATGTACGCGGTTGCGCTGGGGATGGGGGGCAAGTGAGCAACGTCCGTGTAAGAATCGGCGTCAAGCTCCCGTGGCCTCTCATGAACGCGGCTACGGCGGTGGTCTACGTGTCGGAAGATCAGCTATCCCGCATCATCGGCGCGGTGGAGATTATCAAGCGGGCGACACCGGGAACGTGGACAAGTCGGCTGTTTGTTGAGAGGGCGTAATGCAAGAGTATAAAATTCTTCCCGTTAAGTCGCTCATATTGCACCCAGACAACGCGCGTCAAGGCAATGTAGACGTAATAGCCGAAAGCATTAAAACAAACGGATTTTACGGTGCACTGATTGTTCAAAAATCTAGCAATTACGTAATTGCAGGAAATCATAGACTGTTAGCGGCAATGACGTTAGAAATGGATTCGGTCCCGTGCATCGTGCTAGACGTTCCGGATTCCGTAGCAAGAAAAATTTTGCTTGCCGATAATCGCACAAGTGATTTAGCAGTCTATGATGAGTCCGCTTTGATTGATCTTCTAGTTGAACTTGAAGGGGACATAAGCGGAACGGGCTATTCTGAGTCAGATATTCAAGAATTGATTGATGATCTTTGTCTGTTCGACGAGTCTAAGCCAACAGCGCAAATTAAAAAAACTTCACCCTTGCTCCGTCTTCCAGTATTGATTGCAGATGTAGAGATGATTGAAAAAGCAATAGTGAAAACAAAGTTGATGCGCAGAAGCGAAGCAGTGGCGGAGATTTTCAGGAAATACTTAGATGAAACAGCACAATAGCCACGAGGTAACCAAAAAAGCAATACGCCGAACAGCTATCGGCCTCGTTGACATGCCTAATGTGCTTCAGTGCCATGCAGGATTTGGCAAGATGACGGATGCTGTTTTTCAAGATTTACCTGGACTCATGATTGAGAAAACTCCAGAGACAATTGACAAGCTGTATAAAAATCATTCAAACAAAGCCGTGTATGAGGGTGACAGCCTGGCTTATTTGGAGGGTCTTAAAACTCATTCTTTTTCCGTCATTGATATTGATCCCTTTGGAGACCCATTTCCACATTTGTCTGCGCTTATTGCGCTAACTCCTCAAGTATCTAAAATAGCCGTGGTCATAACGGATGGCCTTATTCAATTTGCAAAGTTAGGGCAAGCGTCAAAAACAAAGTCTTTGGAGCCAGCAGTAAAACTGTTTGGAGCAAACGTGTACCCTAATTACGAAGCGTCGGTAAAAGAAATGGTAAACGTTATTTGTGCGGCTAAGTACAAACACGAATTCTTTTCTTATCGGCAATTTTCATCAATTGCATATTATGGAATATTACTTACCATTGCTGACGCTTTTGCTGAAACGCCACAGATAAAAAATGCTAGACGGGATAAGGTGTCTGACCCGTTCTACAAATCTAAATTTTGGAAAATATTGAGGGCCAAAGCGTTTGACCAAGCTGGGCGCAGGTGCTGTATATGCGGAGATAATGGGACCGAGGTAGACCATATCGTTCCAAGAACACGCGGAGGCCTCGACACTATCGACAACCTCCGCGTTCTTTGCCGCCCTTGCCATTCTAGGCGCACTATTGCAGATTATTCGTTCTAAATTCCTGCAGCTGCTTTGCGCTCAATTGGGTTGGTACTTGGTACGGTGTGATTTTGTTGTCCGGCATTTGGTGCCAAATCCAGAATGTGTTGTCTTCATGTTCCAACGCAACGCCGCGTTCCGTAGTGTGTGCTGCGCTCTGTTTGAAAAAGAAAGCAGTGCCAGCAATCTGGCACTGGTCGCGAACAGTTCGCGCCCATTCGTGGGGCATTGGGCGATGACCCGGCCCAGATTCACCGCCAACAATAACCCAGTCGATCCCATCGTAATTCGCTGACAGTGGACCAATCAACGGTTCTACGCTTAAGAATTTCACCTTTGCGCCACATTCGCGTATACAGTCGATTCTTGTCGCTACCCGTTGGTCTTCTACAGATGTGCCCATCCATATATTGTCCGACCACGGGCCTGTCCAATTGCGTACGCGTTCTGGACGCTTTGTCAAAACTTGGAAGATTACGTCTGGTCGGCTATTCATAGCCTCAAACACGCGCAAAATGAATGAGTCTGACACCTCGTCATGAAACAGGTCAGACATCGAATTGACAAACACCTTTGTGCCTGACTTGAATTTCTTAACCTTGTCAAGTCGGGACTCGTGCTCGATCACGTTCAATGATGCATTCGCTTTTGTCCAGGGTTGCTTGCTCCATCCAAACTTCAGCGAAAGGCGCTCTGCGTAGCAGTTTCGGCACCCTTCACTGATTCTACTGCATCCAGTGGTAGGGTTCCAGGTCTCATTTGTCCAGCTGATAATTGTTGCCATCTTCAATATTGTACCACCTAATGCTAGAACCACAAGCCCGTTCTTGCCCGTCTATATTGCAAAAATCAATGAGCGGTAAAATAACAAAGCGATCTGAGGAAATCGCGAAGAAGATATGCGACCTACTGAGGGCAGGCAACACCCGTCGTACATCGTGCGCTGTTGCGGGCATCAGCGAAGACACGTTTGCAAGATGGCATAAAGACGACGCGGATTTTGCGGAAGCAATAAAAGGAGCCGAAGAAACGGCGGTCGCTCGTAACGTTGCGTTGATCCAGCAAGCGGCGCAAGCAGGAACATGGCAAGCGGCAGCGTGGTGGCTTGAGCGGCGGCGGCCTGCGGACTTTAGCATCAAACAGCTACAAGAACACAGCGGCGGTCTTCGAATCGAGGTGACTTATGCGGACAGCACAAATCCAACTCCCCCGGTATCACCCGAGCCAACAGACGGTAGTTGACCGGGCCAAACGGTTCAACGTCCTAGCGTGTGGCCGTCGGTTCGGCAAAACAACGCTGTTCACCCGTCGCGCTTGCGAGACTGCCATAGCGGGGCGCAAATACGGGTACTTTGCAGCAACGTACAAGCTACTGAGCGAAGTCTACGAGGAGATGGAATACCGGCTTGCTCCGATCATCACGAGTAAGAACAAGACAGCTGGGCGCATTGAACTCGTCACCGGCGGCGTGGCTGAGTTCTGGACGCTACTCGACAAGAACGCGGGGCGATCACGTAAGTACGACGAAGTCGGATTAGATGAGGCTGGCTTGGTCAAAGACCTTGAGCAAATCTGGAACGCGGCGATACGTCCGACGTTAACAGACTTCCAAGGGTCGGCATGGTTCGCCGGCACACCGAAGGGCCGGAATTACTTCTACAACGCGTTCCTAATGGGGCAAGACCCGAACAATGCTGAATGGTTGTCTCACTCCATGCCGACGCTGATGAACACTACGATCCCAAACCTAATGGCTGAGATTGAAGCGGCCAAACGGCAACTACCAGAACGCTTGTTCAGGCAGGAGTATCTAGCTGAGTTCCTAGACGATGCGGGCGGCGTGTTCCGTGGCGTTTCGGATCTTGTGGTGAAGGGCCGCACACAATGCCAACCACGGGGGCGGGTGTACATCGGTATCGACCTCGCTAAGTACCAAGACTTCACCGTCATGACGGCCGTAGACGAAAGCGGATCGCAGGTAGCGCACGAACGGTTCACCGGCATCCCGTGGTCGGTCCAGATTCAACGTATCGCGGCGTTCGTGGCGCGGTTTAAAGACGCGGTGGTCTACGTTGACTCAACCGGCGTAGGTGATCCGATCTTCGAACAGCTATCCCGGATACCCGGTGCGTACTGGCACGGGTACAACTTGACGAACCAAACCAAAGAGGATTTAATCAACGCGCTCGTCATTCAGATCGAGCAGGCGTCGCTGGCATTGCTTGACCTTCCCGAACAAACCGCCGAACTTCAAGCGTATCAGTACGAGATCACGCCAAGCCGAAACGTACGCATGAACGCGCCGGCTGGGATGCACGATGACTGCGTAATCGCGTTGGCTCTTGCATGTTGGGGACTCCGCGATCCGTCCGGGGTTCGTTTTGAGGATGAAATGAGTCTGTACACTTAGACCTATGAGCCTGCTTAACCGAGTCCTAAAGCTATTCAAGCCACGCGCTCCATACATGGGCAGCACGAGCGCAGTCCCGTGGCAGTGGCTCGGCGGTACGCGGTACGACTATACGACCGAGGCCGGCGACCCTTGGGCCAACTCGGTAGCGGCTATTTGTATACAGAAAAAGGCCGCCATGATGAGCGACCTAACCCTGACCGTCCAGCAGTGGAACGAGCGAAAAGGGGCTTGGGAGAACTATTCAGACACCCGAACGCGCCAACTCCTAAAAGCCTTTCGGAACCCTAACGATTACTACGGGCTGTCTGAAATCCTCTATGCGACCGTCCTGAACGACGATTGCCGCGGTCACTCAGTCATGGTCAAGCGGCGCAACATCGCGGGGCAAGTGGTCGGATTTTGGATCTTGCCA
>Ga0247843_1008039_pt1 | contig 12550 bp, 16 predicted proteins | sample LaCruzMarch2017__FD_192420 | JGI IMG/M metagenome (GOLD analysis project Ga0247843, IMG submission 192420) | Freshwater microbial communities from meromictic Lake La Cruz, Castile-La Mancha, Spain - LaCruzMarch2017_8m | ecosystem: Environmental > Aquatic > Freshwater > Lake | place: Spain...
GATCACGGACAACCTCATTTACAATGGCGGACAGAATGGCGCCGTTTCACTCGGCTCCAATGATGCTAATTCCGTCACCCTGAAAGCTAACAATTCTGCTGCTATGACTATTTTACCTAGTGGGAATGTTGGGATTGGGACTACGAGTCCTGGGCAAAAACTCTCTGTTGCCGGAACGATTGAATCAACAAGTGGGGGGATTAAGTTTCCGGATGGGACGACGCAGACCACAGCAGCGGAGACACCAAGTATACAGGCCGGACTGGACAGCGCCAAGTCTTCAGCCGGAACTGCTGGCAGGCTTTACGTCGCATCAGATACGAGGAAGATCTACTATGATACTGGTTCACTTTGGATCGTAGTTGGAACTTCGGTTGCTTCCGACCTGTCTGGAAACATCAGCGGCAACGCCGCTAATGTGACGGGATTAGTGGCTGTGGCTAATGGCGGGACTGGTGCAAGTTCGCAGGCAACTGCCCGTGCTAACCTCGGGCTGGGCTCAGTATCAACGATAAATACAAATTCCAATACTTCACATTTTCTCCGTGGAGATGGATCATGGGTCGCTCCAGGTGGCGGAACGGTTCCAACGCCCCCCGTATGCACAGGATGGAGTCTTCCTGGTGCTTGCTATAATGGGTATGTCAATGTACTCCAATGGAATGGAAGCTCTTGGGTCTGCGAAGCGGTGACATTGAGTTCCTGGTATTGTAGTTGAGTTGAAGTGATATGGGCGGTCGGATCTCTAAAAACTGCCATTTACCCACAAGTTTTACGGTGCCTTTGGAGCAATGCCGTTTCCTTAACCCTCCCGATCGTGAATGAGATTCGCGTGTTTATAGTTACTTGTGGAGTACCGGATCTGTCGTGGGTATGCCCTGAATACTGAAACGTACGGTGGCAATTCGCGCTTTAAAAGAACTTATTTTTGCGCTAGGGTCCGACTCGAACTACCAAAATCATATCATATCATAACATTTCATCTTGAAGGCTTGAGTTGCCGGAAAGCTCGCGTCGGCTTACGGTCAGTTCAATTAGTCAGACATTCAGTCTGGTTTCAATAAGGAGTACCTATAATGAAAACGATTTTAATGAAAACATCCGCCATTGCGGCTTTGACATTGGGAATGGCCTCCATGGCAAACGCGGAACGAATGCAGACTGCGGAACTGAATACCGGCGGCACAATCATCTTAGTGGAAGTAGCCGCATTCCCTAACCAACCCGAGGTCATCGTTTACAAGCAACAAATATTTATTCACGACAAGCCTGATTTTGGTTTTGGTAACAAAACTTTGCACTACCACTTGCCAAGCAGAGTTGTTGTCATCGACTAACCTAAACGCGACAAAAAAAGGATAAAACGTGTTCCACCGCCATCATCGAACAGCGGATGGCGGCTCTTGAAATTTCGCTCATAGCGACTGATGCGTGTATTGACTAGATGCCTGCAAAAGAAAAACCACGTCACCGTTCCCTCATCAGGATTTTGTGACACATCCTATTTCAAACAAGTTGAAATTAGGAATGCAGGCGCAGATACCTTTCAGATCATTTTTGCCGACGTAAATGGCGCTTATGTTAAACTGCCAGAGCTCAGTACTTTCCATCGTGAGGACAAAGAAACTATTGAAGACGCCAGATTCACGAACACTCCTGATGGGACCATTTGGTCATCTTATCGATACGAAAAATCGAGCCGGCTTTTTCTTTCAAAGGAAACTTTCACGCTTTTCTATGATGGCGATGAGGTTCCTACGATGGTTTACTCCACGTATGACGGAGAAAGCACGCCGACAACAGAAGTATCGCAGTTCTTTAAACTCAAGCCCGTCCAATAACACTTATTTCTATCCCGACCCGCTGGCGTGATGGCAGCGGCGTCGCGATCCCGCCAGACGGGCTGGGCTAAAAAGCTCGCATTAAAACACGTCGCCGATCCAACGCCGCTGGCTCCGCTACCGGCCTGAACAAAACCAGCAGATTACGCAACGATCTGCGTCATTGCGGTGCGCGAGAGGCCCGCCGCCCCGAACTCGATCAACGCGAGACATTCAACTCGCTTCGATACTTAAAAAAAGTTCTGCGCTTCATGCCAGTCACTTTTTCAAACCGAAGAAGCTGTTCACGGACCGGAATCTTTTCTTTCGCTAGTTTTCGAACAAGGCCCTTTGGATCTTCGCTGCCTGTCGAAATCATTCCCGCGAGAAGCATTTCCCAATCATCGGGATTATGCTCCGCCAGCTCATAGCCCATTTGCAGAGTGCGATAACTGATCTGGGAAAGATTCCCGGCATTGAGCGCTTGGCAGAGAAAATCGGCCACCCGCACGGCTTGTTTTTTATTCGCATACCATTTTGAATTTTGAGCCGCTGATTCCAGAAGATTCCTGGCCCCTTCCAAGGAAATCTCAATCTTGCATGGAAAGGCCCGCGACTTAATGGCCTCCGCATCGGACGTGTTGGGAAAGGCATTGCCAACGATGATGAGCTTGCCCCGGAACTCAAATTCTTCCGCGGAAGCCTTGCCGGTGGTCGACCCCCAGCGAAGGATTCTTGGCTTTCCTTGTGCCCAGGTCGCGGCCTTTAGGACTGCCATGGCGCTTGGTTCATTAAAGAGCCCAGCCGAATCATCAATAACAATCAGCTCATTGGCGTGGTCGTGCAGGAAGTTGAAAAGATTCAAAGGTGTGCTGTATGCACCAAGCGCGCACCCAACCGTGCCGGAAAGACGTAGGGCTTCATCTACCGCCGTTGTTTTGCCCCACCCGGCAGGACCCATAACGATGAGTGCGTGCATTTTTTCGCTCGCACGTACCGTTTTTAAGAGACGCTTTATAGTCTCAACATGATCGAAAGCTTTTTCATTTCTCATAACGAGCCCGGTCCTTATACTTATGCGCAGGAAGTGCACCATGCACCAAGAATTTCCCGCCGTCCAGCTCTTTTGGTGCGCGATGCACTTTCCGTAAGAAGGCTGCTCCACTGGCTGGGATTCGGCCAAGTGCGCTCACTCGCATCGGATCTTATGGGTGCTGCTTTGGCTCCCGCGCCGCGATCATCTCTTCATTCCTGGGAGAGCCATGAAGTAATTTACGCGGTAAAACTATTGCAACCGAAGTTCCCCGCTCCAGACTGGATCTTATCGTTAGTTTGCCACCCCAAGACGCGACTTTCCTATGCGCATGAAATAGCCCAACTCCCTTTCCATTTTTCTTTCCGAACGTGGTTTCTTTCTTCCCAAGAAGCTGAATCACGGAATTGGGAATTCCTTTGCCGCTGTCGGAAATCACGATCGAACACTCGCTCGCGTCGCTTTGGCAGCTTAGGCGGACTTCTCCTCCGTTTTCGTAAGACTCAACGGCATTATTTACTATGTTGGAAATGACGGCACGAAATTCTGTAGGATCGGCGAAAATGAAAGCGTCACTTTCATCTTTATCAGAATCAAGGGTGATTTTCACATTGGCTTGAGCCGAACACTCAATTTGCTTTTCATTCACAGTTTTTTCTAGAAATTCCAAGAGCCTTATTTTCGGTAAGAGAAAATCAGCAGATAAATTTTCGTCGACTTTCGGATCTAAGCGTTCCGAGAGATCTTTAATTTCTCGAACCGAGTCTCTAAGAATTTTTTTGAACTTATCGGGTATGGCCGTCAGAAACGGCATAATAACCTCAACCGCCAGGATAGGGGATCGGATGTTGTGAGCCACCTCTCTTGCCACTTGCATTTTGGTTACGGCTCGGTCTGATTCGAGTATTTTTTCCTGAGAAGATTTTAAGGAATCCAGCAATCGATCAAATTCATTTGTCAAAAACGTCACTTCATCACTGCCGGTAAGGTGAATTCTGCCATCAAAATTTCCGCTCTCCTTAATTTCCCTTACTTTACTTACGGCAGACTCAATATTTCGCACGAGACGCCGAGCAATCAGTCGACTAAAGGCGTAGGCCAGAAAAGTATTTATCACCAACAGCAATAGGAAAATGTTTCGGCTTGTTGCTTGCGCCACGAGCAAGTCCTTTTTAGAAACTCTCGACTCAAGCACATAGTAATATTCACCATTTTTAGAGGTTCCCGAAACATCGCATTGGCAGCACTTTGGATGGCTAGAAGCAACCTTTGTATAAACCCTTACCTCTTCCGCAGAATCTACTACAGCCGGAAAGTCCATCGGGAGTGAGACCTTCTCTTCCGGGAACTCTACATCCCCGGCTTTAAATTTTCCCAAGGGCTGCCCATTCGGTGAAAATAGCGAAAGAGAGACTAAGCTCGGGTCCGCTTTCAGTGCTTCCGAAAGCGTCTGCGCCACGAAATCCACACGGATGCCGACCTCCAATAGACGCTTTTGATCACGGCTTGGAATGTATAGAAATTTATACGGCTTGGGCTCAGGCATGGGGTGAATAACGGGAGTTGCTTCGATGCCGCCTGGTTGTGCATAGAGATTTTTATAGCTCGGGCAGAACGAAAAAACATTGGGGATGAGTTTTGGGTCTTCATTCGTAGAGCGAATAAAATTTCCAAGCTTATCGACAACAAATAAATGCGTCACGCTGAGTTCACTTCGCAACTTTTTCAGAGTTTCCGTAGGAAGCGGGCCGTTTGCTGCATCCAGCTCTGCGATGACTTTCGCGGCGTTTAGCATCAAAGCCTCTGTGTTTGTATCAAGCCTGGTGAGCGTATCTCCAAGCACTTTTGAGAAAACAGAGTATCGGGATACAAACGCCTCTTCGTTTTGTTTTTCCACATAATGATGGGCACCCCAGATGAGCGCACTTGCAAGAATGGAAATTGTGGAAAAAACGGCTAAAAAAATTCTTTTTGAAAAGCTCATTTTCGCTGCCCCTCGGAAGAATCTCGTGTGAATTTAATAATTGCGTCCCTATGCTGTGGAAACTTGGAGATTAGATCCACGCGATCCCCGAGCTCAAAATCCTCGTATTCGAAGCCTGGAGCCACAGTGGTGCCCATCAGGGCCCAGTCTCCACCATTGACGATCTTGAGCCCCTGCCAGACTCCCTTGGGAACGACGAGCTGCGGATACTGCCCCGCCGTAATGTCTGATCCAAAAGCGTGGTAGGAAACGGACCCCCCTTGGTCTAGCTGGATAAGTTCCACGGGATCACCGCAATAGAAATGGAATATTTCATCGCTTTTCACCCGATGTAGCGCCGAAAAATTATCTGGAGTAACAAGATAATAAATGGCTGTACTGATTTTTCTAATAGAATCAGATTCGATTCCAAATCTTTTTGCGGGAATTCCGTCGTCATCACTCTTGTAAGTCTGCCGGAAAAATCCACCCTCTAACGGGAGTGGTTTCAGGTTCAGTTTCTCGATGATTTCTTGAGCGGTTATTTTCTTGAAGCTGCTCATTGCAATTTTTCTCCTTCACCCAAAATAAACCGCCCCGAACTTCTGCGAGATTTCCGCGCCTTGGCTTTTGTTTCCGCTGGGCCAATGCCGAGAAGAGCGAGCCTCTTAAAGAGAGTGCTGCGGCCCAATCCAATACGTTGAGCCAACTCCTCGACATCCCCGCCTGTTGCCTCCAAAGCAGAACGCAAATATTCCCGCTCGGCAGAATCAAGAAATTCCTGATAACTGTTCGGCGCAAGCTGTTTGATGGTAGCTGGCAGTTGTGCTTCCAGTTTACGAATCCGATAAGGAGAATCCTGGATTACCCTCTGTGGCGCTACATCATCATAATCAACGGTCGTTGAGCTTCGCTTTCTAGCGGAAATGATTGCGCGCTCAATGGCGTTTCTGAGTTCTCGTATATTTCCTGGCCAATCGCAGTCGGTAAGGGAATTTGTTGCTCGGTCAGTAATTTTGAAATTGGCACCGCCGATTTGTAAGACAAAGGTTTTTGCCAAGTCTGGAATATCTCCAATTCGCAACCGAAGAGGCGTGGTGGCGATATGTACGACATTAAGGCGGTGATAGAGATCTTCGCGGAACTTTCCTGCTTTCACCATAAGCTCTAAATCGCGGTTGGTGGCTGCGATGATTCGGCAATTTGCTTTGATAATCCGCTCATCCCCAACTCTGGTGCATTCACCCTCTTGGATTACCCGCAAGAGCTTTACCTGTGCCACAGGAGGGAGTTCGCCAATTTCGTCGAGAAATAAATCTCCATTGTGGGCTAATTCGAATTTTCCTGGGCGGTCATTTACTGCACCGGTAAACGCGCCTTTCTTGTGACCAAACAATTCGCTTTCTAAAAGATTTTCCGGGATTGCGCCGCAATTGATAGCAACAAAGGGCCTTCTTTTGTCGTCTTCAATTGCGTTAAGTCTTCTTGCTATCAGTTCTTTGCCCGTGCCACTTTCGCCCGTTATCAAAACATGAGCGCCTGAGCCCTTGAGGCTAAGAACCGTTTCTCTTAGCTCCATGGTGGGCGGCGACTTTCCGATGATTTCATATCTAAACGCCGTCTTCACCAATTGCTCTACCGATTCAAGCTTTCGATTTGATGCTGCCCTGGAAACAGCAATAGGAATCCTTACCAATAAATCCGGCACAACATTTTCGGACTTCACAACATAGTCGTCCGCGCCACGGGCAATGCAGTGCTTGACGGAGCTGAAATCAGAATCAGAGGTTAGGATAATCACGACGCAATTTGGGTTAAGCTCTTTTATTTCTGAAATGAGGCTGATCCCGTCGCCATCAGGCAACCCCTTGTCCAGAATGGCCACATCATAGCTCCGGGATTGGAGTAAGCGCCTCGCCGAGGCCAAATCTTCGGCCTCTTCCACGTCGTTATAGACGCTCAGGAGCTGCGAAACAGCCCCCCGAAAAGAAGCCATATCTTCGACTAACAGAATTTTAAAATTAAGCCCCATAACGCATAGCCCCCAAGTGCAGGGAGCGGAACTTACATGAGAATGCCCAAAGTCTCAACTATTTTTCTATGATCTCTATTTAGAGACTTTAAGTCCATTTTTGTGGATTTCAGGGATGTAACCCTTAAAATCGCCAGGCTTTTATTGTCACGCAATGACCGAAGGGTGCCCGGAACCCAAAGCTTGAATTTCCTAGCTGCATTTTTCACGGGCCGAACGTTTTTTTCCAGAAAATCATCCCTTCACCTTCCGCGCCCGACCCGAGGTACCTCCACCAATACTCGCCTTGGAATTCCAATGCCTCAAACTCTCTTCGTGGAGACTGCGAATCTCGCCCATTGTCTCTACGAGAAGATTTTCGGTCATTCATTAAATCTCCAGCCATGGACTAACTAGAATTTATTTTGTCATTCTCCATATTTGGGTCTTTGGCGTGGCTAGCGCCAATCCGGTCATCTCCTTGCAATTTATATTAGTGAGAGGGGCAACCTGAAAAACTCCTCTCCCAACAGAGGAGAAAATCATGGATCAGTTCGCACATTGCCCAAGATGCGAAAGCAGAACTCTTGAGCGCCTACAAAGTTACAGCCACTGCATTGACTGCTTTTACTTCGAGGATCGCCATTACGATTCGGAGGCCGCCTACTTCCAGGCACGTGTTGTCGAGGCATTTTTCCTAGAAAACGAGGGGACGGGTCGTTGCGGGCTGGAAGCAAAGCCCAGAGATCAAACTGCATTTAAAGAAAATGCAATCACACGAACCAAAACAAAAAATGAGAGGAACATTTAGATGAAAATACAAGACAAAACGCCAAGTGAAGCTAACCCCCTCCATGCCTCCATCATCGGCGATCAAAAGCAAAAAAATAAGACTGCGCGATCGCAGGTTGAGAGGTTTATTCGCACTTTCCTTTCGCCATCCGACCTTGATTACGAAACCTTCGAGCGCATTGAAGCCAGGCGGTCGCCAGCTCTAATGAAAAAAACAATCTCCCTAATACTTCTTGCATGCATCCTTCACGGTTGCTCGACCGCAAAGCTCACTCCGGAAGAGCAACAGGAGATTCGTGAAAGGCGCGAGAGGTTGCTGGATGCGAGGTGGTCCCGTGTTTAAACCTCAAAAAAGTTCATGCACAAAATGAATTCCCGGGAGATCGAAGCTCTGGCCTGCAAGGTCATTCCTCTTGATGCAATCGAGCAAAAGGTCATTCATCTCCGAATTTGCAATGCCCTCAACCACAGGCAAATTTCAACAGTTACGGGATTAAGCGAGAAGTCAGTAAACAAGATTCTGGAAAATGTAGTGAGAAAAATCAGAGATCCACATTCAGGCAAAGAGAGGAAATGAAGTCCATGAAAGAAGGCAACTTGCGGAAGAACAATATAGGTCGTTGGGAAATTGAAAATTTGGAATTCACATCCGGTGATCCTGTGGATCTTTTGATCGAAGGCCACTGGATCAAGGGCAATATCGAATTTTGGAATGATAGCTACTACTGGTTTAGCCGCCGCGAAGGCGTCCCCGTTGTTCTTCATTCGGGCCTCCGTGCTCGCGCCTTGCAGGGGAGGTTTTCTAACTTTTAGCCAAATTTAAGCACGGGGACGGCAGGTTTTTTCAATTTTTAAAAAGGAGATTTATTTGAATCAAGAAAAAACGAAATACCATCGCCTCTACTGGCTCTGTAGCGAGTCGGGGCAACGTCATCCGGCAGGAGTTGCCTTCTTTAACGAGCCTCAGGGCGACTATCGCCTGAAGGTCGATACGTTCCCGGAGGATAAGGTCATTTATTTAAAACCCATCTCTATGACGGACGGAGTGATTAATTTCCGCGTGGAAGCGGCTGTCAGAAAAAATGGCGTAGTCCTCCACCGAGCAGAAATCGGCGTGGGTCACGCGAGCATGGAGAGTGGCTATCCGATCTACATGGATATTGGCCCCTATAGCCGAAATCTCGTGCTGGAGGCGACCTGAGTAAATACGGCCTGTGGGTGATGCTCTTCGCCGGAATTGCTGTGTTCATGGTGCTGTGCCCGACTGAGGCGTTCGCTCAATTCGGGGGTGGAGGGTTGGAATCGAAAGTTCAAGGGGTAACCAACGGGCTTATTACATTCTTGCTCCCGGCAGCGAGTGTGATCGGCCTTGTGTATGCGGCGATCCTCGCGGCAACCGGGGATGCTAGCGCCAAGCAGCGCATGGTCCTCGTGGCTGTGACTTCGCTGATTGGAATGCTAGCGCCGCTTATCATCCGCTGGATTCAAGGAATGGCCCAGTGACGGAACTTAAAATATCACAGGTTCATCGAAGGTTAGACGCAAAGTTCAAGATCGGAGGCGTTGAGGCCTCCGATCTGCTCGGTGTTTTGCTTTTAGCTGCCGTCATGAACCTCGTCTTAGGCCGCGTGCCCTACGGCGCGGTCCTTATTTTTGGAATTCCGGCAGCACTATTCGTTGGCCTCTATTTTGGAAAACGCGGGAAGCCGGACGGATACCTTCAGCACGCCCTTAAATTTTACCTTTCCACTGGCGCACTCCGTGCCGGAAGCATCGAGGAAAAGCCATGATTGCAAAGAAAATTCCCTTCTTCTCCTTTGACGATTCCCTGATGGTCTATCAGGACGGCTCGTTCGGGGTGGGATTTCGCTTGAAAGGCGCCGACATTAGCAACGCGGCCCCTGATGCGATCAACTCCATCAGCCAAAAAATCGAGAGTCTTTTGGTTGGGCTCCCTGAAAAAATCAGACTACAGGTATTTTACCGACTCACGAAATCTGCCAACAGAACGCTAAAGCAACATGGCGAAGTCTCCGTCGACGCCGATGCAATCTATTCGCCTGTGCGTACCGCACGACTTGATTTTTTAGAAAAGAAGATGGCTGACGACGCCATTTTTGTGCCGGAGATTTATCTCTTCGTGCGCTCCGCTCCACTTGCTTTCAAAAAACGGAAATTTTTTGAAAAAGAACAGCTGTTCCAGGGTTTCCCTGGAAAGGAGTTTTCAGATGCCAAAGGGCGTTTTGGTATTTTGGTTTCGCAGGTCGAGGCGGCACTTCGTTCTGCTCAGGTGGGGCCTGAGCGACTGTTGAGCCATGAGTGGTTCGCCCTTTCGTTTTCGTATTTCAACTTTGAACGAAGCGAAACTTTGGGTGCGCCCGCGCTTCGAAGCCCCTTGGAGCCGCTCGCGCCAAGCCTTGGTGAGCAGCTTGCTTTGACCGACATTTCCGTTTCGGAAAAGAGTCTCAAGATCGGCGTTCTTCAGTTTCGGGCGATCACCTTGAGTCTTCTGCCCGAAGGGGAAACCTATGCCTCGATGATCGAAGGGCTTATGCGGCTGCCATTTCATTTTTGGCTTTCGCAAAATATTCAGACGCTCGAACAGCGAAAAGAAATCGAAGGCCTGGAGCTAAAGCGCCGGATTGCAAACTCCATGGTGTCTGGCAGCAACAACGTCTCAGACCTTGAAAGTGAGTCGAAACTCTCCAGCATTGAGGATCTTCTTCGCGAGGTCATGACGGGATCGGAGCGCCTGATCGGCTCTGATTTGAGTCTCATTATCTGGGCGGAAACATCGGAGGAATTGGAGAGAAAGACTGAGGAAATCTTGCGTGCTTTCCGTTCCATGAATCAGGCCGAAGGCTTAGTCGAAACGTTTGCTTTGGAGGACGTGTTTTTCAAAGTGGCGCCGGGCGTGTGTGAGGGGTTTCGTCATAAAAAAATGAAGACCTCGAACTGCGCCCATCTTATGCCGCTATTTGCCGGCTGGAGAGGAAACAATCGTCCCGTGGTTCTCCTCACGAACCGCGAAGGCGCTCCCTTTGCCATTGATCCATTTGCAAAAGAACTTCCCAACTGGAATGGCCTTGTCTTTGGAGGAAGCGGCGCCGGAAAGTCATTTACGATTTCCCAGCTCATGCTCCAGTTCTGTGGGCAGAGCCCGCGCCCTAAGATCGTGTGGATTGATAACGGGGCGTCGAGCGAAAAGTTGATTGAGGTCATGGGTGGTGAATTCATCGATCTGAATCTGAATTCAGGAATTCGCCTGAATATGTTTGATTTGGAAGCGGGTGCCGCAAAACCCACCTCATCCAAAATCAAACTGATCTTGGGTTGCCTGGAACTGATTCTAAAAGACGAAGATAAACCGGGGCTTCCAAAACGCGAAAAGGCCCTTCTGGAAGAGGCGATCTTTTCCACCTATGAGAAAAAAAATGTCGCCGTGCCGACGCTTTCAACCCTGAAGGCTATTCTGCGCGAGCACCCGGTCGAGGGAATGCGAAAGTTTGCCGACATTCTGTTCTCGTGGACCGGAGAAACCGCTTACGGTCGGATGCTCGACGGTGAAACGAACGTAAAACTCTCAAAAGACTTGGTCTCCATCGAGATCAAGGGACTGGATAACCACCGGGAGCTTAAAGATATTTTTTTGCTTCTGCTCACGAGCTATATCAAGGAAGAGGCCGCGAGGGATTTGGTAACGCCCTATCTCCTCATTATCGACGAGGCCCATAGGCTTTTTCTTACCCCTAGCGGAAAAGACTTTGCGATTGAAAGCTACCGAGTATTTCGCAAATACAACGCAGGCATTTGGTGCATTTCCCAGAACTACCGAGATTTTTTAAAGGATCGGGATTTGGCCGATGCGCTGATGCCCAACACGACGAGTGTTTTTATCCTGCGCCAGAGAAAAATCGATTGGGACGATTTCAAGAGCACGTTTGATTTTAATGACGCTCAAGTGGAAGCCGTTAAGAGCCTGGAGATCGTAAAGGGAAAATATTCGGAATTTTTCTTTATGCAGGACGAGAACCAAGCCGTGGTTCGTTTGGAACCTGAACCCTTGAGCTACTGGATCTGCACGACGGACGGACAAGAAAAATCAAAGGTCGAAGCTTTTAGGGAAAAACACCCAGAGCTTTCGCTGGTCGACGTTTTAGCCAAACTTTCAAAAGGAGAAAACTATTAAGCGTTTTTCAAAATGGCTGGCTTTAGCGGGAATTCCCATGGTCCTTTTCTTCCCAAAGTATGCGCGGGCTGATATCTGGGGCGGCGACGTGGCCGTCTTAATGCAAATCCTCCAGGAGAACATCCGGCACTACTACCAGTTGCAGCAAATGATTGGCCAGGGCCGGGATTCCGACCGTTACCTGCGATGGATCAATGCGGGGCTTGATAACTCAATTGGCCTGCTTCAATCGCTGCCGATCAAAGACGAAATGGTCTTGGCGGATCTGCGGGAATTTCGTCAAGCCATGAGAAAGGTGGAAGGTCTCTACGGAAAGATACCACGAAGCCCCGAAGAAGCGCTTCAACTCCTCCATGACCAGACCGTGGCCGAGAGTCTGCGCATGGCGAATGATTTTAAAATCTATTCTGAAAATCAGGAAAGAAATGCTGACGTAATCGCAGTAAATGCCCGAGATGCGTCGCCAAAGGGTGCGGCACGGATGCAGGCCGAAACTAGCGCGCAAGTATTAAAAAGCCTTGCCCAGCTCATTCGCCTCAATACGCAGATGCTTAAACTTCAGAGCGAGCAGCTTGCCGTAAACAATAAGTCATCAAAAGAAGGCGTCGCAAACTTCCAGTGTCGGATTTCCTCGATTTGTGCCAGGCGATTTCCTGATCTTGTGCCACTCCTAAAAACCTGAGCAGCAGTTAGTGTTGCGCAATTTCCTGTGGCACAGATTCAGTGTCAACTTTTTCTTGTT
>Ga0247843_1008040_pt1 | contig 12549 bp, 8 predicted proteins | sample LaCruzMarch2017__FD_192420 | JGI IMG/M metagenome (GOLD analysis project Ga0247843, IMG submission 192420) | Freshwater microbial communities from meromictic Lake La Cruz, Castile-La Mancha, Spain - LaCruzMarch2017_8m | ecosystem: Environmental > Aquatic > Freshwater > Lake | place: Spain...
AACAATTCCGTAATGGATACTATTATCATATGCCCTGAGGCAGTGATAATAGGACGGTGATTTGAAATTTGAATGGAGTCTCATGTATTATATTTATGTAGAAAATAACCTAAGAAGACATAACACACCCATCATGATGATTTCCACAACATGCCCACCTGCAGTAGTTCTACTTGCTTTATTGCTGCTAATAGCCGTCTTCTCGTCACCATCATCTACTACTTTTGCATTCTCGTCGTCTCCTCCAATCATCGCGATCCGACCAGTGGCATCAGCCTCCTCGTCATCGCGCGCCTTCGTTGTATCGTTGAACGTGGCACGAGGGGATAGGTTCGCGCGTACCATAATCGGCAGTAGCGGCGGCGGCGGCACGAAGGGGAAGAGGGTGCACGTCCAGCTCCTGGAAACGATCCCGAGCATCGGTCAAAAGGGCGATATAACGTACGTGTCGCCCGCCGTGTATCAGAATCAGTTGAAGAAGGGGAACAGGGCGAGGCTGATAACCGACGAGGAAATATTGCGCATGGAGGCGAACAGGTCGGAAGTCGATCGATTGCTCCTCGAGGCCGCGGTGCGAACGAAAGTCGAATTATTAGAAGGGGCCGTGGTCGTTGATAATTCAAGACAAGATGGACAACAGTGCAGTCGTCGTTCCACTGCCGATGAAAGTAGTAGTAGTAGTAGCAGTAGTAGCAGTAGTAGCAGTAGTATTCGTGGCGTGGCCCTTGAAATGAAACGTAGAGCGGGTCCCGAGGGCAATTTATTCGGAAGCGTGACGCCGCGCATGATATTGGATGGACTTAAATTGCGTTATCCGGCTGGTAGTTGGGATGGTAAATTAGTCAAGGTCACTGCCGTTAAAGATGCAGAGAGTGGGAATGAGATTAAGACGAAGGATATTAAACGCATTGGTGATTATATAATAACCGTCATGTTATGGAAGGACATAGACGTCACGTTCATTTTATCGATTGCGGCAGAATGAGGAAGGAGGTCCGTTGTCAATTATTATTTGTCTTCCCCATTTTGATGCGGTGTAATTTAGCACCCAACTCAATAATTACAATATGATGGTATTAAATATATATAGTCTCATAGCGAGGATACTCCCTCAGCAACTGAGCATCATTGTTCGCCTCAATCATATCTATCCATTATTTTATTGGGCCTTAATGTATGAAATCCTCCGTCCCCCTTTTGAGGGATTCAGAATTCAGACAGATACCAAAAGAAACAGACAGAGCACCATACTATACTTCGGTATTAGATGGAGTTGATGATCCGACCCGTCCGCCGCGTCTCTAAAGTCACTAATAATCTACCTCCTACACTTTCGGAAGCACCGAGCGCTCGCACACCACAAGTCGACGAGGAACACGAAGATCTGTTGTATTTTTTTATCATCGGCGGCGGGAATTAAAGGTTGCAGTATCCCCTGGGAATTAAAGGTTGCAGTATCCCGGTATCCCACACCATTCAACCGTTCCACTCCCACCGCCGCAATACACACCCCCACCGTTATATATACGAAGCTACCTAGAATCATGGATCTAGACGACCTAGAAGATTATTTATGCAACGACGAGAGGGAGCCGAAGTTGAACATTCCCCCCCAGCTATCCGGCGAGAGATCTGGCGAACCAAGTCCCACCAAGATTGTAATAGACTCTGGGGGGAAGGCTTCTTCTAGCATGGTTGGCCATCAACCAAATGAAAACGTCAACAAGGATGGTAAAGACGCATCGTTCTATCATATGTCATCTTCGCTTCACAATGATGGAGCAGAAAATCATCATCTATCCAAGTCAGAGGGAGAAAACTTGGAGGATGCGTCAGCTGAGATGAAGCACCGTTCCCCAGCACCTACCCGCGATGACCAATTAAAAGAATATGGTGATAGCAAAGTGCCATCTCAAGAAATTATGCTAGACGTGGCGAAAATGAACGGGGCGAAACGGGGGGACCAAGCCGCATCCAAACCGGAAGGAGTTACGGGGGGTGCCGGGGGAGGTCATATCTGGACAAAGGAGGAGCATAATCTCTTCGAAATTGGCTGTATTACGTATGGATGGGGTGAGTGGAGGGCTGTTCAAGAGATGACTCCCTCTAGAAATAGAAAAGAGGTGAAGTCATACGCCAAGATCTACAATAAACAACATCCTGAGACAAGAAAGCGATTGCAAGGGGAGCATGAACGCCAGCAACGTCTGCTTCCGAGTACTGGGCCTGACATTGGAACAACCTATGGGAAGCAAAAGTCGCCGTCTATTATGACGGAGAGCTTCTCATTATGGAGGGGTACGACAATGGATTACAAGACGGGAATGACAGGCCTCACCCCCCCTGAGAACTTACCAATCCCAAAGAAAGTGACGGATGTATTTGTTCCTCCTCTTTCCACAATTTCAAAAGGCATGAAGTACTGGCCAGACGAGGACAAAATAGCGGGTAATCTGTCATCGCCACTCTTATCCCACTCTACCATGAGTGATGATATGTCTACTATTGCTAAGTCTCATGAATCAACTGCAGCACCTGATCCTGCATCAATGAATTCATCAGAGGATACTCCAATTTTGCATGCGTGGAGGCAAACATCGACAACTGATGCATTTGATCATGCAAGTTCATCGCCAATGAAGAAGAAGTATAAGAATAAACTGTACTCCTCATTTGAAGAAACTCCAAGTAAAGAGGGCTATTGGACTAACGAGGAGCATTCACAGTTTGAAAAAGGTATTATTCTCTATGGATGGGGGAATTGGAAGAGAGTTGAATCATGCATACCTACTCGAAAGAAGGTTCAGATAAAGACCCACGCTCAGAAGTTTAGCAGGTGTCGTCCGTCCCAGAAAGAAAGGCTTGTGAGTATGTACGAGGAGAATGCTCATTCACTTCAGCTATCGAAGGATCTTCAATCATCGTCGAAAAGAAGGGATCTATCTAAAGCTAGACCTCTTCCACTAACAACGCGTAATCAGCAAGACACGGGATGGTCCATCATTGAAAAGAAACAGTTTGAAGATGGTTGTGTTTTCCATGGATGGGGATCTTGGTATGATATAGCGGCGCACATTACCACCAAGGATATTGACCAGGTTCTCAAATATGCTGGATCATATGATCGCAATGATATAGAACGGCTCAAGGGAGAGCATACTCTCAAAATTCAAACCGACAATAATGCTCTCATTGATCAAGATCCAAAGACCAGTACGCAAAAGTTCCAACATGTTCTCTTTCCGGGAGGATTGAAGTCAGATGATGAAGGTGAAAGTAGCTCAGATGATGATGAATCGGAGGACGCAAGTCAGCCTCCTCCAAGTTGGCTTGCCATGGACAATTGGGACACAGTTTTAGCAAACATTCAACGCTGGAACAATCGTCTAACTGAGAATGAGCGCAGTATGGAGTACGAAAAGTACGATTCTCTGTCTGAAAAGGAGAAAGATCGCTTACTCAAGAAGCTAATGAGGTTGCTGCAAAGTCGTCCGTCAACGTAGTCAGAATAGCTTCATGTATTATATTTTATCAACGTTTACTACGAGAAACTATCTTGGTCTCAAACACATTTTTCTTTACATCCAATTGGTTTCTTTTCACACCATCTACTTACAAGGCAGAGGTAGGCCTCATTCCCCATTTCGGATCCATAAAACGATCGTCATCAGATTCCCCGAATGGTTGTGTTCTGACATTATCTGTCCGAGGTCCTTCAAGTGACCACGTGGCATCAGCGTATGCTGATCGATTAATGATATTGGCCTTACCCCGTGGTACAGCAACACTACTACTATTGCCCGTGGTAGTAACAACATTGCCATATTCACCATCTTTTTTAAAAATCCCAAAATCACTTTTACCGAAAGACGCGATGTCGAAAGACAAAGTCACGAAGTCGAAAGTCACGAAGTCGATTGGCGACAGTCACCTTGCCGGAGTCTTAGGACAAAGTCACGAAGTCGAATGGTCACAGTCACGCAAATGATGATCAAAAATGGTGAAATTTATATTCTAATCGATGGGACAGATGTTAAGGATGGAAGAAGTAATCGTATTAGAATTTCAAAGTTGATTATGTCCAATCAAATTTCCAAAGATGGCAGTAAACTCGAACCGAGTAACGGGGATAAAAATCGTCCGCATCGATACGCATTTGCATTTAACTGCTTCAGTCAGGCATATCTTGCAACACCAGAAGAAGTAGTAGCAGGTATTATTCCAATTTTTTGGTATCCGCCTTATGAAAAGGATCATGCAAACGGAATCGGTGGCGATAATACCATGCGTAATATGAATCAAAAAGAATCGGGCGACAACAAGACGGCATTTATCAAGAGCAGAGATAAAGAGAAAAATAAAAAATAAGCTCCTTTTCGTTACTAATACTTATAGTAGGTCGGACACACTATACCCTTGAATTCGAATGGGAGGTTATTCATCACGAATAGTCGTTGCAAATTGGCAGGGGTCGGCAGCGTCCACTTTTAGATGTAGCTGCCGAGTCCGTAACCCAGACTGTTCACTCGAGTTTAGAACTCGCTTCAAAACAGTCACTTGTTCATTCAAACGCGAAGATTCCTTCGCGTGGAACATGAGATCATCGGTTTGTTGATTGTAGCTAGTCTCCCAAGCTTTATTGTTTTCGTTCAAATCCTTGATAACGTTCTTGAGCATTTCACACTTCTTATGTAACGAATCATTCTGTGCTGACAGTCCAGCAATCTCATCACGGTGTTGCGATACCACCGACAATTTGTCCTGAAGACTAAGAATTTGCTCCTCCAGCTGAACTCTCTCCTCATGCATCTGATTTCTTTGCTCGACCAAGTCATTAACTTCATCTTGATGTCTCGATCCCATTCTCTCGCAGTCCATCTCAACCGAACTCATCATGTCCGTGATTCTGCAAATCTCATGATGTGCCTGTCGAAGCTCCTCACAAGAATTATCGAACTTTTGAGTCACCTCGTCGAGTTGAGCTTGTTTCCGAAGAATTTCGACTTCCAAAAGTTGATATGCATTGCTCATGTCAGACATAGTGGACTTTGTCCTATCTCCTGACTCTTGATACAATCGGTTACTTTCGAATAATTCATGTTGCAATCTATTAATCATGTCGGTAAGCTCTGAAGTCGACGCATCACGCTCTTTCTGCGTTCGATCCAACTGCTCAGAAAACAGTGCCTGACGGGAATTGCAAGCCTGCTCGAGCATTTCAATTCGACTGTTCTTTTCGTGGATTGTTGACTGGAGCGTATTTTCGAGCCCGCGAATGTCTCCCTTGTATGAGATAATAGACTCTTCATACGCAAAGATAGTGGACTGTTTGTCATGGAGTTCATTTTCCAACCTTTCGATGGTGAGCTCCGCGTCGGACCTCTCTCTCTCGGCCTCGGCAAGAGCACTCTGGATTTCTTTGACCTGTATGATGAGTTGGAAGCATTCACTATCTTTCACTTCTAAGTCCTTCTCGTTCATCTTCATGATTTCTTCTAACTTGGCTATGTGTACATAAGCATCATCCAATGATGCCTCTGCACTGAGACGACTAGATTCTTCCACCGATAACCGTGTCTCAAGGTCTTTACACTGTGCTTTCATAGACTCAGTTTGTTCCTTGAGAGTTACTTGTACCTTCGAGAGGCTCTCCCGAGAATCCTTGAGGACCTTCTCTTTCTCATTTACCAACTGTTGAAGGTCATGGGCTTGTTTCTCGACTTTAGTCAATGTATTCTTAATCATGTCCTTCTCAGTCGTAATGATTTCGAATGCAGCCTTGGCATTCGTCACACCCAACCTATAGCCGTCAGCCGCCTCTCGGGTGGCACGCAAAAGTGATTTCTCGTCCTCTAGTTGCAACTCAAATGACTGCAGTGTAAGTCGAAGCGACTCATTTTCCTTCATGAGATCTGTATTGTTGCTGCGCATAACAGACAGTTGTTGTGAAAGAGTACTCTCGGCTGTCTTTGTTTCCGAGATGACTGATGATAGCTTTGCCTCTAGCTCGTCACGCTGCTGCTTGAGGAAAATTATCTCTTCCGAATGTTCACCCTCTTGGTTGCATAGCTCATTTTGGTACTCCTCAAGAAGCTTGTTCGCTTGCTGAAGCTCTTTGTTTGCAACGTTTAGCTCCATATTGAACCTAGTCTCAATGTCACGAATCTGCCCGTTCTCTTGCTCGATGAAGTTCTCTTGGTACCATTTGAGTAGCTTGTTCGCATTCTGAAGCTGTTCATTGGATTCGTCGAGCTTAGCCTTCAATCGTCCATTTTCTAATGTGACATTTGAGAGCAACGTGTTTAGCTCGTCATACTGTTTGTTGACAACATCTAGCTCCATCTTGATCTGATTTTCTTGACGATAATCGGAAAACATCAATGGGGACTCGAAATCAAGCTCCGCCCGAGGACCAAATTCACGCGGTGTAATCGACGTGTTTCTCGGGGACATCTGAGCCATCGTTTCTAATAGACGGGAAACCTTACGACTCTGCTGAGCGATGATTTGGCCCGCAACGCCGTCCAAATCTTCGTAGGTTTTAAGGATCTTCTCTAATGCCATGAGCGATTGAAAGCACGACTCCAGCTGCGTGTGTAACTCCGTACCAATCTTCTCGCTGTGTGAAAGCTTGTCCTTGATCGTTTCGATTGTTGACTTTTGAAAGTGACTGAACCTTTCGAGGTTGGCATACTCGACTTCCTTCTCAGTAAGGTTCTTGAACAATTTGTCCACCTGGGCTTCGTAGTCGGACAATTGATGATGAGCCGCAGCCAAATCATCCTCAGATCGTTCAAGCTCGCCTGCCGTCTGATTCAGCATCTCTTGTGTATCCACTAGCCTGGCCTTTGTCTCATTCAATTCTTCATCCGTAACTTCGAGAGTTCCCTCCAAAGCATCCAGCCGCTCTTCGAGTACTGACACACTGTCATGCTTGCGTTGGAATTGCGATTTGCACTGGCTTTCACTCTCTGAAACGCTCTGCTCGGTGGAGGCACCACAACCAGCCCAGTTTAGGATTTCAATCTCCTCAGTCAACCTTGCGATATGATCGTCCTTCGCCCCAATAAGTAGATTCAATTGGGTAATATGAGCATCTCTCTCGTCCAATTCAACCCCCTCGCCACCCTCCCAAGAACGAACCTCGATCTCCTCAGTCAACCTTGCGATATGATCGTCCTTCGCCCCAATAAGTAGATTCAATTGGGTAATATGAGCATCTCTCTCGTCCAATTCAACCCCCTCGCCACCCTCCCAAGAACGAACCTCGATCTCCTCGGTCAATCTTGCGATATGATCATCCTTCGCTTCAAGGTGGGCATCTTTCGCATCCAGTTCTTCCTTTAGAAGGATATTCTCCGCCTTGGCCTCCTCGCAGTCCATTTTCATGTCAGAAATATCAAGTTTGAGTCTTGTGACCTGATCCTCGACATGCGTAAGCTTCTCAGACATGGTCTGACGACGCTGGAGCTCCGAGCGTAGAGTACGTGCCAAGAGATTCGCGGTGGGGGTGCGACCACTGGGTGTGCGAAGACTGCCGAAATCGCTGCTTTCATCCTCGATACTACTACTACTACGAGGCTTCTTGACAGGAGTGTAATCCCTCAATGCATCAACGAAGTCTTCGTTATGACTCCCATCCTTATCAAAGAAAATATCTTCTAATGCATCCGAACTTTGGGCCCACTTGGTCAATTGTCCGTGCAAATCATTGCACTGCGCCTGTAGGTCGTCACGATCCTGCTCAGTCATCTCACGCTCACTGCGTTCCATCTGCAGTTGATTCTTTTGTTGGTCGCACAAAGTCTGTAGATCAGCTATTCGCGTCTGCATCGTCTTCATCGAGGCGTGAGCATTGGTCGATGTCGACTCGCCAGAAGTGATGCGCTCCTTTAGCGATGCGATAAGTTCCCTCGATGCGACGTCGCTCTGGAGCTTAGATTCCCACTTGTCGTGCACGTCGTCCAATTTCGATTGGAGGGAAATGTTCGTCGCGAGGCTGTCCTGTAATCGTTCGGTTAGACTGTTGATTTGGAATTCGACATTATTCAATTGTGATTGATAGGTCTTCTCCATCGTCTTCAGAATAGAACGATGAGTCTTTTCTGAGTCGGATATTTGCATTCGATAGGCATCAACCTGCGACTCTGCCTTTTGCTTCTGCGACTGAAGAGATTCAACCAACACCTTTAGCTGGTCATTTTCCCGGAGGGAAGACTGACATTTCGTTCTCAGCAGAGCGTTCTCCTCATTTGTTGCATGGAGATTCTTCTTGTACTCACAGAGTCGACTCTTGTAATACTTCTTCCGTTCAGCTAGCGCAACGCAAGTCTGATCAGCGAAACGGACTTCTTTCACGAGGGTGTAATTGCGCTCCATGAGAGCGGCACGACTAGGAGTACTCCCCTTATCACCGCCTGAACCTGCAATAACCGACGATCCCTTCATATCAAAGTCCACGATCTGTCCACCCTCGAATCTATCGGATTCGTCGTCATTATCTCTATCATTGATAACACCTCTTCCAATATCTTTCAGTGGCGATGGCTCCCCGAGCAAATCATCCCCACTGGCCTCGTCGTCACTCACGATGACACTTTCATTCATTGGATTGGCCACAGCTTCCATACTCACGTTCGTCATACCAGTCTCGTCGCTGGTAAATTGATACGGTGATTTGGGATATTGTCGACGGGCTGCATTAGACGGCGTATTTCCAACACCACTTCTTTCATGACTGGGCGTCTCCCATCCATCCCCTACTGCGAATGAAACCCGTGATCCCTGACGCGTCAGCATGTTCCGACGATTTTGGTCTTCTTCTTCCAATGCTCGTGGTGTGGGTATGACCGGACTCATCATCATGGTCCCACCACTACACTCGACAGTAGTACGAAGCAGGCGAGACTCAAGTCGCCGTACCTTCTCGGTACTGCATCTGAGATTACGTTCCACCTCGTTTTCCTCAACCATCGGCGTGTTTGGCGGGACGACGGTATTGTCCTGATCGAATGCAGGACTGTCCCCAAGAAAGGAAAGCATGCCCGCAAGTCCTGACGCGTTCAATCCTCCACCATCTTCGATACCGATTGGCGTTCCGCAGTTGCTTGGCGTCGTTTGTTGTTTCCAGTCAAAATGTTGCGACATCTCGCCAGTGAAGAAATCAGGCGACCCCGCGATAGTCGACGATTCCTCATGATCCATCGTCGTGTTCTCTTCCAAATGATTCCCCAACATGGTCCAATCATTGCAATCTTCGGCCGTTTCCATTTTTGATACAGATGATAAGGATTGAGGCGTAGTCATTCCAGAGCGTGGCGTTTCGCTCGGAGTAGTCGTCGTCGACGGTGACATTTCCCGAGCGACCTGTGCCATCATGCGCTTACGTGCCACTATCCTCTTCATCGCCACGAGGTTGCTGCTATTATTACCCCCATTACCACTAATTTGATTGGGATTGCGATTTTCACGATTCATCGCCGCGGCGTGTTCCATCTCGTCCATTCGATTCGACGATGTAACTCCTCGACGGTCGTCATCGACGCCATCAGGCGTCGATGCTGCTGGCCTAGTTCCCCACTTGGGATCAAAGAGACGGTCATCGTCATCGGCAATGATCGGTTTTGTTGTCCTGGCTCCGTCCGTTCGTTTACCGCCAGCGAATATCGAGGCAACATCATCACCACCTCGACTACTACCAGACATAGGCGTTGACCCCTCCTCGTCACCATTCCGCTGGAGACGTTTCTCGGCCACGAGCTGACGGAATCGGGCGAGCTTTGGATTGTCGCTTGTCGTCGTCGTCATTGTTAATAGCTTCACCTTCTCGCCTCCGATCGACGTACGGTTGGCGAAAATAATGGCGCAACGTTGCAACGACTAAGTAGTAAGATAATGGGCGGGAAACAATGTGGTCCTCACCACCACCATAATATTTTCCAATCGACCAGGCAGGGACGGCAAAGACACGAAGAATTGAAGTCGAAGATGAAGACAAAGATGAAGTCAAAGATGAGGGGACGGTCGTCATCGACATCGTTGCCATCTGTCGGTGGCGGATTGATGATAGAAAAACAACGCGACGAAACAATGTTGGACGGGTCCGTAGGGAGGAAGAAGCGAAAACGAAATAACGACGAATCGTCATCATCATCATCATCATCATCATCATCATCATCCAGCGACGCTACTCCCGCCGCTACGAACAATAATCAAAACGAAAATACGTTATCATCTTCCACCACCCGCGATGATGATTCCTTCGCATCCATCCGACCGCCACTGAGTCCAGCAGTCCTCACCTTCCTATCCACTCCGCCGTACGACTTTACCAATCCAACGCCCGTCCAATCCACGACGATACCTCTCTTCCTTACCCATCGCGATGTGCTCGTGCGTGCCGTGACCGGTAGCGGTAAGACGCTGGCATTCGTCATCCCCGTAATCGAAATGATACTCCGTCGTACGGCATTACTTCGGAGGGATCAAATCGGCGGACTAATACTGGAGCCGACGCGCGAGTTGGCACGACAAACGCATGGTGTATGTACTGATTTATGTCGAGCCGTGGGGATGACGCCTCCGCTATTACTCGTTGGTGGTGGTGGTGGCGGTGGTGACAATAATGGAGGAGGAGGGGGAGGAGGAGCGACAATGTCAGCGGTCGCACGTGACCTACGTCGTTTCGCCGAACTTCATTCGGATGTTGTCATCGGAACACCTGGTCGTGTCGAGGACGTACTAACACGATACGACGACGTCGATGTATCCGAGCTTGAGGTGCTCATACTCGATGAAAGTGATGTATTACTCGATATGGGGTTCGAGGTTACACTAACATCGATATTGAGTCGGCTGCCTAGGATGAGGAGGACGGGCCTGTTTTCGGCCACGAATACGAGTGGAGTGCGTAGATTGTGCGTTCGGAGTGGAATGAGGAATCCAGTGGTCGTCGATGTTGCAATTGGTGCTGTTGCTCGCTCATCGAAGGGTCGGGATCAAAATGATGATATCGATGAGGATGCAGAGGAGGACAACATGGACGACAAAAACGACGACACAGGAGATCAGAGTCAACAACAACATCCACAACAAGAGCAGGCAACACCGTCGTCATTGACAAATTACTACCTTCTGTGTCCACTTGACGAAAAGCTCTCGCGATTGGTGACATTTTTCACACAGCACCCGAATGACAAGGTCATTGTCTTCTTTCTCACGTGTGCTTGTGTCGAGTATTACGGCGCCGTCTTACGTCATTTAAAACCTCCACGCAGGGGTTATGAGTACGTGGCACTTCATGGGAAACTTGCACAGAGGAGGAGAGAGACAGCAATGGAACTCTTCAGAGGGACTGGAGGTGTGGACGACTCGGCATCTCCGGGAAGTGCGCTCTTATGCACTGATGTCGCATCTCGTGGCCTTGACGTACCTGACGTATCGTGGACGGTCCAATTCGATGCACCAGTTGACCCATCGACGTATGTTCACCGAGTTGGTAGGTCAGCACGTGCTGGTAGGGTGGGCAAGTCGCTAGTGTTCTTAACGAGGAAGGAAGAGGCATACGTCGACTTCCTCAGGTTGAGAAAGGTGCCGGTGAGAGAGTTGCCAGACACGGAGCTTTGCAAGCCCCCGTCGACGGGAGAAGAAGAGATGAAGGACAATGTGAACGAAATGCAAAAGAAGGATGACAAGGATACGATGGATTCAGAGAAGGATGTTGATGAGTCGAATCGGGTGATCACCAGTGCCGCCGGTCCGGATATATTCCTTTGGGATGTGTTGCCCTCCATTAGGAAGTTTGTCTTGAAAGACCGTGACATTCTAGAAAAGGGAACGAAGGCATACACCTCTTACATTCGTGCCTACAAGGAGCATCATTGCGGCTTTATATTCAGATTTTCAGCCCTCGACCTAGGCCTCCTCGCTTCGTCCTTCTCCCTCCTCCGTCTGCCAAAAATGCCTGAGCTACGTGACAAGAAACTAACGAACTTTGTCCCAGCTGGACCAGAGGTTAACATCCACGCCATTCCTTTCAAGGATAAGGCAAGAGAATCCTCACGACAGAAACGACTTGCGGTCGAGCTTGCATCCGGTGGAAAGAATGCCAAGCAGATCAAGGCCGAACAACGAGCAGCGGAACGTATCGCCAAGTCAAAAGAACGGCGTGCAACGGAAGTGGCCAAAGGACGCAATCCTCACAAGAAGAAGGGGAAGCAGGCTCGTATATTTGATGAATGGGATGAGCTGGCAAAGGAGGAGAGGTTGTACAAGAAATTGAGGTCGAAGAAAATAACCAAGGAGGAATACGATAAGTTAATGTATGGCGGAGATGAAGGTAGCGAGGCTGAGGATGGAGATAGTGACTAAATTATTTTACGAGAGAGAATAAACTAAAGAGTCGCTATTACCTGTAGAATATATTTGAATCAGCCTCATCAATTAAAACAGATCGAATGTTATATGTATCTTTGGTCGTAGGGTGGATTTTAGAAAATCCGGTTGTTTGTTTGTTGAGAAGACTCCATGGTAGCTATAATTAGTACTGTG
>Ga0247843_1008044_pt1 | contig 12545 bp, 14 predicted proteins | sample LaCruzMarch2017__FD_192420 | JGI IMG/M metagenome (GOLD analysis project Ga0247843, IMG submission 192420) | Freshwater microbial communities from meromictic Lake La Cruz, Castile-La Mancha, Spain - LaCruzMarch2017_8m | ecosystem: Environmental > Aquatic > Freshwater > Lake | place: Spain...
AGGCACTTGGCTTTGGCAGTGTGTGTAAAACCCGCATGCATAGGGTTCGTGGCAGTGTGGGCCGATGTTGATCGCCGGTGCGGTGGCTTGGGCGACAGCACTTTGTGCGGCCTCGATCCAACGCTGGACCTCTGCGCCACGGGCAAAGGCTTCTTCGGTGAGGTCTTTTTCTATGAGCAGGCCTTGATAGTCTCCACCACCGGGATAGATCCACCGCTTGTCGATATGTGCGAGTGCGATGGCAGTCAGGGGCACGCCTGCTGCACGGGCAACAAAGGCTTGGATGGCAACGTCTTCGCGGTAGTAATCCTTGATAGAGGTGGAGGATTTGACCTCTATCATGCGCCAGGCGTTTGAGGCATTGGCTTGGGCATTTTCTTGAACAGGCAGCATCACGTCTGCAAACGCCATCGCCCCCTCGGCGGCAAAGCCGGCTTCGAAGATGGGTTGAGGCGTGTCAAGCAAGGTCAGGCTCAGTGCGAGTGCAGCATCAATCCCCTCAGCAAAGGGCTCGATCACGGTGCCTTGACCTGTGGGGTCATACACCTGCTGGGCGATCTCTCCGACTTGATGTCCGATGGCAAAGCTTTTTTGAGAGGTGGCGGTATCTACGCGCAAGTCAGGGTGATGGACTTCGAGCCACACACGCTTGGGGCACTGCCGATAGGCCATCAACTTTGACTTGGATAGTGGGCGCATGGGGGTTCTCTCAATCTAGACCAAGTGAAGCTCTATTCTTTTTCCCAAGGCCGCTGCATATTTTCTTAAAGTGCTCAAGCTCGGAGAGTGCTTGCCCGAGGCTAAGGCACTCTCCGAGCATAGCGCTGGCAGGCGTTAGTAGTAAACGCCAGGAACCATCAGGTTCGGTGCCTGGCCGTCGCCCACCCATTTTTTGTAGAGCTCAGCATAGCGTCCGGTACGGACCTGCTGGTTCACAAAAAGGTTGAGGTAGTTAATCAGGCCGTATTCTGTACGCGGTGCAAGCAGCGAGACGTAATCAATCGGGTAAGGCGCATTGCCACCGACTTTGAGGCGCTGGTCGTACTTGCCAGACTTGATAGACGCATATGCCACGGTGGAGGTGACAACGGTGGCGTCGATCTTGCCTTGGCTCACTGCCAGAATGGTGTCAGCCTGGGTAGGAAAGGTCATAAAACTTCCCTTTTTGTCGTTCCAGGCCTTCACGTCTTTTTCCAGCGCGATCGCCTCGAAGGTGCTGACAGTGTTGCCCACAGCGCGACCTTTCAGGTCGGCATAGTTGGTGATCTTCTTGTCTTCACGGGTCAAGACGACCATGGTGAATGCGAAGTAGGGAATAGACATGCCCGCCGTCTTGGCGCGCTCGAGCGTGTCAGAGGTGGAACCCGCTACGATGTCGACGCGGTTCGAGACCAGCGCAGGAATGCGGTCGGCGAACGAAGTTCCTACAATTTCGGGTTTGACGCCCAAGACCTTGGCCAAGTCGTTGCAGTAGTCCACGTCAAAGCCAACGGGGTTGTTGCTGGCGTCACGCGAACCCATGGGGGGAAAGTCGAGCACCACGGCACAGCGCAGTTTGCCGGACTCGATAATACTGTCGAGTTTGTCCTTGGCGCTGGCGATTTGGCCTGCACACAGAAGAGCAGTCGCAAAGGCAACCGCAGCCAGAGTTTTCATCTTCATATCAACACCTAGATAGTTTGTATAACGGAAAGGGACTGGGGACTTGCAAAATTATGCCCGGGATGGCTGTCGGGCGTATCGATAGATTCCTCTGATCAGACTTGTTCATTCAGTCCTCTAGACGTTTCAAATCGCGGTAGAAGTTCTCATGAGAGCCGAGGGTTAAGAGCTTTAGGCTTTCCGAATCCAAAATTCGATAGGCTAATAAATATATCTGATTCGATAACCGGAACTTATAAACACGAATGCCCGCCAAGTCACCCACCTTCGCCTCAACTGCAACTGGATCTGCTCTGAAGGTACGCACCGCCACATCAAGTTCCAACTTTTGCGGTGGGTGCAGTTTCTTGGTTGCCCTCACAAAAGAGGCAGTGACGAGTAGACGCATCAGCTAAAAACGTATTCGCCAACAACCGCTTCTTGATCAGCGATCAAGATGTCGCGGATCATGAAGAATGGCAGATCTGGGTTTTCTTCGGCAATTTTGCCTATTCGGGACCAATATTCGATTTGCTTAGGGACAGATCGATGCTGTACCTGTGCGTGGCTCTTAGCCTGGTCAACTAGGGTTTCAGAAAGTTTGACATTGACGGACATGGCGCTCTCCATTGAGAGTCCATTTTAGCACAAAAGGTTCCTAAAAGGAACCTTCTCCAAATGTCATTTTGCTGAGCTTAATCAACCTTCACTGCCGGATCAGAGCTGGAAAGGTGCAACAAATCATCTCGCTTACAAATACGTTATGTTGTGATCTGTTCTGATTGGAGTCCCCTATGGCTGTCCTCTACCCTTCGTTACCGCCAGCTTCACCGGTCACAGGCTTGCAACGTGAGCTTGATGTGCTGCGGGTGCTTGAGCGATCCTTGTCCGAAGGCTATGAGATATTTCATAGTGTGCCGTGGCATACGGTGCACGAAGGGCGTGACCAGCATGGCGAGATCGATCTGGTGGTGCTGGGGCCGACGGGCAATATGTTGTTGTTGGAAATCAAGTCCGGTGCGGTCGAGCTGACCGATGGCGTAATGTACAAAATGTACAAAACAGGCAGCAAGGACGTGGGCCGTCAGCTCAAGGTCCAACATGCCGCCATGGTCAGTCGCCTGCAACAAGCGGGCCTGCGTGCAGTCGTGACCAACTGTCTGGTATTGCCAGACTTTAGGGTCGAGCGGCAGTATGTGGTGGGCATCCCACCCGAGCGCATTGTGGATGCAACGGGGTTTGCGCAGCTAGGCTCCTATGTGATGGAGGCGTTGGCGAGCGGTGGGGGTGTGGGTGGAACGAGCTCTGATCCAAGCGCACTCCCCGCCCTGCGGCAGTTTCTCTGTAATGAGTTCAAAGTCACGCCCGATCTGCGGGTCTTGGGCGCACAGCTGCGTCAGACTACCCTGCGTCTGGCCGATGGTCTAGCGACTTGGGTGCCGCGCATCGATACGCCCTCGGGTGTGTTGAGGATTCAGGCGACGGCGGGCTCGGGTAAAACGCAGCTGGCCTTGCGTTTGTTACAAGATGCCGCGGCAGCCTCGCAGCGCAGCCTCTATGTTTGTTACAACCGTGCGTTGGCGGATCACATCACGCAACTCGCCCCCACGCGCGCCCAAGTCGCGAGTTTTCATGAGCTGTGTGTGGAGCATCACCGCAGGCATGTGGGTGAGCCGGATTTTGGTACCCAGGGTTTGTACGATCAGTTGAGTGCCGAGTACAAGGACGCGGTCGAGACGACCCCGGAGATGCAAGGTCGTTATCAACTGATCATCATCGACGAGGGGCAGGATTTTGAACCGGACTGGGTGGCGAGCTTGCTGCCGCAACTCTCTGAAGACGGTCGGATTTATTTACTCGAGGATGGAGCGCAACGCCTCTACCCGCGCGACGAGTTTGATCTGTCGGATGTGGTGACAGTCCACTGCCAGGATAATTTCCGCACACCCCGCCAGGTCTGCCAAGTCCTCAACGCCCTCCAGCTCTCGCATGCACCGATCGAGGCGCGCTCGGCCTATGAGGGCGAGGTACCCAATTTTCGTACCTACACGACCGAGGTGCAGCTGCGACGCCAAACTGAAATCGCCGTGAAACATCTGCTATCGCTCGGTATCGCGCTCTCCGACATCGCCTTGGTGAGTTGGCGCGGACTGATGAACTCGGTCTTGATTCAGACCCCTGCCCTTGGCGACTGGTCGCTCAGACGTCCCACCGGCAAATACTCTAACGCCGGGGATGCGCTGTGGACGCAAGGCGAGTTACTAGTGGATTCGGTCTATCGCTTCAAAGGCCAAAGCGCTGCCGGGATTGTCTTGACCGAAGTGGATTTTGCAGCGCTCGATGAGGGCGTGAAACGAAAGTTGTTTGTGGGACTGACGCGTGCTCATATCGCCGTGGAGGTGGTACTGACGGAGCGCGCGGCCGGGGAGTTGGTGGGGGTGCTGTAGGGGGACGGACAACACCACAATGATCACAAATGAGCGGTAATTGCTCGAAATTCAATAGAAAAATCTTCGCTTTGAGGTAGAACAGAAAGCTCCTCATCGCAATAGATCAAAAATCTCTTTGCTGTTCCATATAGATTTTCAGTCAGCAAATGCAATGAGTTGAAATGCTCTGCAACCACTGAATAATCCGTCTGATAATCGTGCCCGGCCAAATTTCTAGCTGTTCGAGCTGTTTGCCAATCTTCTATTGAAGATATGACCTTAAACTTTTCGAAGATTACCAAAACTTTCAAAAAACTTTCAGCCTGCTCGCCTGACAAAATAAGACTGTGCCGCATAGCAGCACCTAGCGAGTCCTGTAATTTTGAAAACCGTTCGTTGACTGCTGCGAGGGCCTCAAAAAGCTCGTTATCTTTTTTTCGTGACAGTAGTAATTGTCCCGTTAAAGGCCAAGGTGTATTTTTTGAAGCAGCATCTAAAAAATAAACACACCGTTGGATGGCTTCTAGCAAGCCCGCCAAGTAATTTCTTTCATCTCTTAAGGCAGTGTCAATCGTCATTTTTATGAACGCAACGATACATCGTTGATACATCTTGAGTTTGCGCGAGCCAACAAACCGATCGCAGGCTTGGATTCAATTAATAGATCCACATCACCGCCGACACGCGAATCATCCAACCTAGAACCAAAGATCGACACGCGCGCCAAAGGCCCAGCGACAGCAGTCGTCGTCTGGGTAATTTTGGCTAACTGACTTAGGCTCAAGCGCATCTAAAAAACCTTTCAAAACGTTATATTTATTTTACTCTGCGGATGCCCACCAAGTCACTCACCTTCGTCTAACCTACAGAAAGTTTGAAGTTGATGAGTATGACATTCTCCATTGGTTACCCGATAACTTGTATGGATACAGTGTCAAAATCAACAAGGTCGCATCAAAATTCTTATATATCTAAAATTTACTGCCAAAAGGGGCCTAACCCGTTAGGGCAGCTAGGTCTTAAAAAAGCAAAATGACACGTAGAAACTCACCCTACGCGATCAAAACACTAGATGACCTCAGTGGACTATCAACTATCGTGGTCGATAAACGCTTTGGCAAACGGGCTTCAGCAAAAAAGAGCAGGCGTAATCGCCATTACGAAAAGCAGTTCATCAGAAATACTCTCGCACATCCTTTAGCCAAAGACGATTCTGAACAACGGTCGGACGCTTAATTCAGTACGCGAGTTTTATGACTTGATGTTGGTGCGATCCGGATATTGCTTTCTTGAGAATTTTATAAATATCTAGATCGAATTCATCAGGCTCAGACTTGGCTAGCTCGTACAGTTCGTCATGGTCACGGGCAATCCCAAGATAGCACCATTTATCAACCACCACCATACAATCCCCATCTTTGATGGCAATTGCTCCGTCGAATGGCCACAGCTGAACTTTAAACAGGCTTAGTGCAGTTTCAAGATTCAAATTGTGCACCGTTATGGAAACCTCGCCTATGCAAGCACCTTGACACTGTTTGACTTGATAGCCAAAACAAGATCTTCCCTCCTCTACTTTCTCTAAGCCAAGAAGTGCCTCGCACAGGCGGTATTTTTTTGCAACAGCAGCTAAATAACTGTGCGCTTCTTTTTTGCTATAAAAAAGTCCAAAAAGATTTTCTTGTACGCCCGGTTGTAAATTTTTATGCGTCACAAGTGTTGGCTTTTGTACGCCGAAGTTATCCTTCACTAATTGCCAAGCACTCAAGTCTTTTGACTTGCGCAACTTGATATTCATGCTCGGCATTTGGTCCTTGATTAGCTTTGACTCCATTATCAACGCAGTCAACTCACCGCTCGTCTCAATCCAGTCAATATGGAAAACCTGTAGCGACAACTTCATTTCTTTTCGAACTGTCAGAGCGCTTTGAAAGTGACTCATCACGCGGGTACGCATCGCGATGCTTTTACCAATATAGAGCGGTGCATTGTGCTCACTATAGAAAATGTAGCAGCCGCAAGTGTCAGGAATCGCGTCAATGACTGATTGGTTGATATTGGGGGGAAGGCTCATACTACCTACCAACTGATTTACAGCGGCAAGCAGGCGCTCTTTACCAAAAGTCGCTTCACAAATACGCCAAAATTGCAAAAGTAAATCTGCATCGCCCATGGCGCGATGGCGACTACTGACAATTAGGTTATGCGTAGCGATGATCGTGTCAAGATTGTGACGTGTCTGTTGCGGAAAAAGCAGGCGAGATAGTTTGACAGTGCACAACACCTTTGGACGGAAATCCATATCTATTCTTTTGAATGCCGCCTTGATAAAGCCGTAGTCAAATCTGGCATTATGTGCAACAAAAATCTTCCCGGCGAGTTCATTTTTCAGTTGATTGGCAATTTCATTGAAGTTAGGTTTTCCCGCCACCATCGCTGGTGAAATGCCAGTCAAGCGCTGGATATTATGTGGGATGAAGGTCTCTGGGTCTAAAAGACTCTCCCACTCCGTGACTTCATTGTTGACCAGTGTTTTGATACCAATTTCGGTAATTCGATCGCGCTCGAAATTAGATCCCGTAGTTTCAATGTCTATAAAAGCAAGAACGGGAAAGTCCTGTGTATTTTTATTTGAGGTTTTTTTAATTTGAGGAGCTGGCATCGCGTCGATATACGTGTCGTATTTATGGGATTATGAACGACTCTTCTTGCTAAAGTTGAGTACCACACTGAATGTCACTATACGAAAATCCGAATGAATGAAGCTAATTTCAAAATCTTATTTGTCTGCATGGGCAACATCTGCCGAAGTCCCACCGCCGAGGCTATTTTTACTAAAAAGCTTGCTGAGCGAGATATCCTTCACAAGGTCAACATTGACTCTGCGGGCACGCACAATTTTCATCCTAACGCACCACCCGATGATCGAAGCCAAAAACATGCTTTTAAGAGAGGATACGATCTTTCAAACTTGAGGGCCAGGCCAGTTGTTGAACGTGATTTCGAAGAATTTGATATACTGTTGACGATGGATTGGGATAACCGTGCGTTGCTAGAGGAAATGTGTCCTCCACTACATCTTTATAAAATCCGGGGTTTAGCTGAGTTTTTGCAAACAACGCAAGCGTCTGTCATCCCTGACCCTTACTACGGAGGGGATCAAGGGTTTGAACATGTATTGGATTTGATCGAAGAAGCCAGCGAAGGCCTGATGAAATTCACACTTCAAAAGCTAAAAGCCTAAAGAAAATCAGAGTTCCTCCAATAGTCATGCTTCATGTCAGAGCGAAAATCAAACCCTTATTGATGATCAAGTAGATATCTGTGGGTTAGATGAAGATGATCAGCACAACGCCCCTCACCGCTACCTCAACACGCTTAGGCATGTACAGCATACCTTCGTTGGTGCTGCTGATTTACGGCGGCGTGATGCTGCTGGCCTTTATAGTGACCTTTGTGTTGTCGCTCAATGATGACCGGACCATCCGAGACGTCGGGATTTGGATCAAGCCCATGAAGTTCATGGCGGCTACGACGATCTTTGTCTGGACGTCTGTGTGGGTCGTCATGCTCAGCCAATCTGCTGTCGCGGCAGCACGCGCCTGGGGTTGGATCGCCGCCCTGCTGATTTCAACGTCTTTGTTTGAGGTGGTCTACATCACCTATCAAGCCGCCCAGGGGAGCGGCTCACACTACAACATCAGTACCCCTCTGAACGCGGCATTTTTCGCGCTGATGGGGATCGCTGCCGTCGGCCTCGTCGCTTCCCAAGCCTGGCTCGCCTGGGAGATATGGAAAAGGCGTACCCAAGAGCACCGCGTGATCACCCTCAGTGTGGTGATAGGCTTGAGCTTCACATTTTTGTTTTCAGCGATCAGCGGTTTTTTGTTGGGTGGTCATCAACCCCCGCCCGGTCAAGGACTGCCGTTTTTAGGTTGGCACCTTTTTGCCGACATCCGCCCCGCGCATTTTGTGGGTGTCCATGCGCAGCAGTTTATTCCTCTGATAGGACTGTTGGCGGTGAGGTTTGCGGGCAGGCGTGCGAGGCTGGTTCTGGTGGTATGTGCGATTTTTTATGCTGATCTATGGGTGGTGCTGACTGGGTTGAGTTTTGTGAGTCATCCATAGCCACTTTCCCTATTTGCTGACTTCAAGATCTCACAATCCCGAAGGCAGTATGCGCAAAAGGGAAAAAAGCAACGACACCGGCTGCGATGGTGACCAGGCTCATGACGACAGAGGCCTTCTCTTTGACAGGGTGCAGTGCTGATCTTCTTGCTTGACAGGATATGAGATCAAGAATTGCCCAAGGCAAGAAGCTGCCGAATAAAATGATTCCGGCAAGAGAGCCAATGGTCGTTAAATGGCAAATTGCCCAAACAATCACACCGACTATCATGGGATCTTTCAGTTTTAGTTTGATCGCGTTGTTAGGAATATAGGCCGCGGCAATCAACATTAGTGAGACAAGACTGAAATAAATGTAGATGAGCCAACCCAAAGATGGGGATAACCAGATTGTGATGGGCTGAGGTTTGGCTTTTAAATAGCCAAGAGTCATGAACACTACGCCGGCAATTGATATCAACGTATAAAAAACCTGCGAGGTTTCGACATCTAAATGATCGACCTGGTCTTTGCGCCATTGATCAACGATCATACTGACGCAGTAAATCTCTAGAAAAAGGATGAATCCGTAAATGAGGAAAACCATGCCGCTCCTACTTAGTTATGAGGAGCGCAATTTATAATAAACATATGTTTATTATTAAAAAGAGCATGACTCTTCAAGACCTTACAATCCCGAAGGCGATATGCGCAAAAGGTAAAAACGCAACGACACCGACTGCGATGGTGACAAGGGTCATGACGACAGAGGCCTTCTCTTTGACAGGGGGCAGTGCTGATCTTCTTGCTCGACAGGATAGGAGATCAATAATTCCCCAAAGCAAGAAGCTGCCAAATAAAATGATTCCGGCAAGAGATCCAATGGTCGTTAAATGGCAAATTGCCCAAACAATCACACCGAACAGCATGGGATCTTTCAGTTTTAGTTTGATCGCGTTGCGAGGCACATAGGCCGCAGCAACCAATATGAGAGCGACAAGACTGAAGTAAACGGTGATGAGCCAAGCCCAAGATGGGGGTGACCAGATTGTGATGGGCTGGGGTCTGGCCTCTAGATAACCAAGCGTCATCAACGCCAAGCCAACAATTGAAATCAGCGAATACAAAACCTTCCAGGTTCGGACACCTAATTTAGCGATCTGGTCGTTGCGCCAGCGGTCCGCGAAGATGCTGACAGAGTGGATCCCTAAAAAAAGGACTAATCCGCCAATGAGCAAGGTCATGCTGGTTCTCCCCTAAGTGCTGAGGAGTGTACTTAATAATAAACATTTGTTAATTATGAAATAAGTAAACGGTGTTTTAAGCCACTAATTTCAAAATCTTACCGACTAAGCCTTTCTTTGGTAGGTTAGGCAATTGCTCAAGGGGGGTGTTAGAAATTTTCTCAGCCTCAGCGGCGTTGACCCCCAAGCTTAAGAGCAGGTGATAGATGACCTGGTCCTCATAGTCCAGAGGCTGAGGCGAATCAATCATTTCTTGAATGGCACCTCGTAAAATGCTGATCACAAGGTTAGCCGCGATCTCTGGAGGCATATTGGTAAAGCAGCCTTGCTCAATGCCTTGTGCAAGATCTTTTTTAATGTCTAGATAGCCTTTGTGTTGCATGTCGGTAAATGGCCACTCAGCTTTAAGCATTAACCGACCTAGCAATGGCGTGCCGGTCAGCAACTGAATTGCCATTCTGGTTTTAGCCGCCATGCGCAGGGGCATGTCAAAAATGGTGGAGCCCGCTAAGGCAATCGGAGACGTTAATTCTCGCCCCGCTTGTTTAGCACTGACATTGAGTAAATCGTTAACGCTGCGAAAGCATTGGAAGAAAGTGTCTCGAGACACTTGCGCATGCTCAGTCACATCTTCAACTTTGATTTGATTGGCAGGTTTAATCGACACCAACTCGGGGCTCGCAGACACGAGCTGAGAGCGCACCTGCGAGTGCTGTTTTTTGTTGTTGCCAAAGAGGTGGTGAATAATTTTAGCCATGACACAATCTAGCTGACTAAGTCGTTCATCATCGCGATCTTACCTAGCAGGCCCGTCGCTGGCAGTTTCGGTAAAGAAGGCATTGGGACTTTTAATAGCTCATCTGCAGTTTTCGAATCCAGACCTAAACCCATCAGCGCTGGGGCCAGTACTTTATTTTCATAACCTTTAGACGACGCTGACTGGCCAAGCATTATGTGAACACCACCAATGAGACTCCCGATCAAAAGGTTGCACCCAATTGAAGCAGGCATTTTTGTAAATACCCCTTCTTTAATACCAAGTTCGATGTCAACGCTGATATGTTTAAAAACGTTGGTATCGGGGTTTTGACTAGGCCATGGCAGTTGAATAAGAAAATTTCCTAAAAGCGGCACTTTCACCAAATAACGCATCGTGAGCTTGGAAGTGACAACCAATCGGGTCGCTGTGTCTGGAATCTGATGGGTGATCGCCTCGATCTCAGTGGTGAGTTCGTGCGCCAGTTGACTCGCCAGGGCCAGAAGGGATGCCTGAACGGATGGAAAGTATTTATAGAAGCTACCCCGAGAGACCTGCGCATGCCGAATCACGTCGTCAACATCGATCTCATGAATCGATTTCTCGAAAGATAGCGACAGCACACTGAAGATCAAAGTGTTTTGCATTTCCTCTCGTCGCGAGGCTGCAACTCTAATGCGATGGTCTTGGATTTTCAACATAGCGTAATTCTTAGCCCAGTAGCTGGTTTTGTTTAGAAGATAAATAGAATCGCTCGGTGAATCATTGTACTTGGCGCACTTTGAAACCCCTACTTTGTGATTCTACAACCTTGAAAGTCACGCATCAATCGAGCTTGCGTAAAAGCAAAGGACATGATTTAATGAACAATCTGTCATTATGACAAATTGGCATTATTTAATACACAATGGTCGTATGCAATAAATAATACGCAGACATCCACCTGAAACTGCACAATCCGAAAAAAACATGAATGACTTGAAAAAATATCTCGACTATCGCTTAGCCCTTTTAGGGATGGTGGCCTTAATGGCCGGCTGCGGAGATGGCTCGTCATCGAGCAGTTCGCAAACAGATCCAGGAACGCCCACAACGCTAGTGACCGCGGCAAATGGAGTGAGCACTCAAATATGCGCCCCGAATGCTGAATGTATTGCTCCTCTTTTTGCAAAACTCGCAGGGGTTTCGAACAAACTGAGCATCGCTGCTACGCCTTGGACCAACACTACTACTAACATTATTACCCTCTCTCAGATCCCTTATGTCGAAGGTGCTGTGACGGCTGCGCAGATCGACCCAGCAGGTAGTGTTTTCTCAATCACAACCGATGACAAATATCGCTACTTCCAAGGTAATGGGTTACCAGGTACGCTAATGGGAAATTATCCTGTGCAGCCAGGCACAGCGGCCTACTCGTATTACGCGGCCTTGCCAGGTGGGACTGATCCGCGAACAGGTCAAGAATATTCATCTTCAGCAGAGATTTCTATTTCCCCATACGACCTGAGAGGAAAATTGCCTTTAAACCCCAAAGTGACTGGCTTTAATCCGATAAACTCGCTCATCGTTGGTATCACATTAACCGGTACAGCTTGGCATGCAGAAATTGCAAACGATGCAAATGGTAATTGGTACAGTCCAACCAATGCACTGCCGAATGATCAGTGCTTTGGTCACCCCTACTCTCAGCAATATCACCTGCATGGCTATTCATGGAAGTGCTTCCCCAATCAAGGGACTACGGGTCATTCCCCTTTATTTGGCTATGCATTGGATGGATTCGGCATTTATGGTCCACGCGGCGACGATGGAAAGATGGTCACGAATGCTCAGTTAGACGAGTGTCATGGCCATACACACCCCGTTGAATTTAATGGAACGATTCAAAACATCTATCACTACCATTTGAATAATGAATATCCTTTTTCTGTGGGCTGTTTTAGAGGGACGCCTGACTACGCTGCGGCACTTGGCTCCGAGGACATGCGATTTGGCGTGCCCTATGACAAGCTTCCGGATCTGTCAGGAAATACGGTTCCTCCAGATGTCTCTAAAGTGATAAAAAGCGGGGTGCGCTAGGCCCGATCGAAAACATGTCCTTCAACATTCTTGCCATTGATGCTGGCAAAAGCCAAACCTTAGCGCTTTTACAAAATGGCGAGGTATTAGGATGGGGGGGCGCGGGGAGCGGACGTTATTCGCCCGGAAATATCGATATCTGCAGTCCTCGAAGATCAAATCGCGATCCTGTATTCGTTGGGCAATCTGGACGTTTTTCTACAACGTCCGCTGGCTACGGTGTCAGTCTGGGCGTGACGATGAAAAACGAAGTGTTAGTTTGGGGTTGGAATCCAATCGGTATCGGTG
>Ga0247843_1008045_pt1 | contig 12545 bp, 11 predicted proteins | sample LaCruzMarch2017__FD_192420 | JGI IMG/M metagenome (GOLD analysis project Ga0247843, IMG submission 192420) | Freshwater microbial communities from meromictic Lake La Cruz, Castile-La Mancha, Spain - LaCruzMarch2017_8m | ecosystem: Environmental > Aquatic > Freshwater > Lake | place: Spain...
ACACATTTACAACAAAAAATACCCATCAAAAAATGGAAGAAAAAAACCTCGAAAGTTTTTACTTCCGAGGTTTAAATTAATGTATTTTTGACATAAAGTCCGTGTTAACTTTTTTCAGGACGAGACAATTGTTTAAATTTTATTTTAAGTCTATTGCAGATGAACCCATTAAATAACCTTCTGTATAAAGTTCTATAGTGTACTTACCAGTGGTTAATTTCTTGGTAGGTTTCCAAATGGTAGCAGGAATTTGTTTTGCTTCATTTTCAAACACTACGGATGTTTTGTATGAATATTTTACAGATTTTCCGTCCATTAGATCAGCGACACCACCTTGTCCTTCGTTCATTAAGGTAGTTCCTTCAGGACCAGTTATTTTGATGAATATTTCTCTTTCCCCTTTTTGTGCAATTTTGTTTTCAACCAAACTAAAGCTGATGCGCAATGCTTCAACGCCTTTGGCACGGTTGGTATTGGTTTCTTTGCGAGTGATAAACTGTTTTTTCAATGTTTCAACTCGAATTTCAGAACTGGTCAATCTTGCTGCCAATGTTTTCAATTTTTGTTTTTCGGCGGACAAAGAATTGTTTTCTGAGTTTAAATCCATATTGATAGATTTAAGTTCAGAGTTACGTGTTTTCAATTCGGCATTTTCATTTTCTAACCTTGCCAATTTTTCACTCATTTGTTTGATTTGAGCATTTAATTCGGCAATTATACCTTGACTATTTTTGTCGTTTTTCTTAAGTAAAAATGTCAATCGGGCAATTTCACCACTGCTTTTAGCCAATTCAGAAGATATCTGTTGGTTGTTTTTTGCCATTGTCACGGAATCAGATTTATACTGTTCCAACAAAGCTTCTGCCGCTGCGATGGCTTTGTTTTTATCAGATACACTGGCTTCGAGTGATTTATTTGAATTTGTGAGTTTGTTATTTTGGGTTTTACCCGTTTGCCATAAATAGAATAATCCTAAATTGAATATCAATAAAATAAGAATTATTACATACAGAATGGATTTGTTGTTGCGATCTTGTGGATTCATGAATTGTTATTTTTAATTAAAAACTGTATTATAATTTTAACGTAATCTTTGCAAAATTAGTGTAATTTTACCGTTTTTCATTAATAAATGCAAGTTGAAACATTATTGCCGGGTTTGCTGTTGATAAAACCTAGGGTTTTTGAAGATCACAGAGGCCATTTTTTTGAAAGTTTTAGAGACGATATTTTCGAAAATTATCCCCAAAAAGTAAACTTTGTACAAGACAATCAAAGTTTATCGAACAAAGGCATTCTGCGTGGTTTGCACTACCAGAATCCACCCTTTGACCAAGGTAAATATGTGCGCGTCATAAAAGGAGCTGTATTGGATGTTGCATTGGATATTCGCAAGGAATCCGCCACCTACGGGCAATTTGTGGCCGTAGAATTATCGGAAACCAACTTTAATATGATGTACGTTCCTCCTGGATTTGCCCATGGATTTCTCACGCTTCAAGACCACACCATTTTTGCCTATAAATGCACCAATTATTACAATCCACAAGAAGAAGGGGGCATTTTATGGAATTCTCCTGAATTAAATATCCCTTGGAATATCGATAACCCAACCTTGTCGGCAAAAGATACCATTTTGCCTACGTTTTCAGATTTTATATCCCCTTTTTAATCTACCCAAGAAATGGAAATATCCCCCAAAACCGATAAAATGCTTGAATTACTCGATGAAAAATTCAAAGCCAATAACCAAAAACTAGATGATTACCTAGAAGGGTTGCTGTTTGCCAATTTTGAACCGTATTGGCGTTACATTGCTGTAGACACTTTGTTAACCTTGCAGCAACCGAAAACGGACATTCCAGATGAAGTTATATTTATTGGATACCACCAAATTACAGAACTCTATTTTAAATTAATTATTCATGAGTTAGATCAAATGCGTAATTCGGATTTGCCAGAACTTATCTGGAAAGACAAGTTAACACGCATTGTTCGGTATCTAAAAAATTTGATTGACAGTTTTGACATTATGATAGATGGAATGGAAATGAAACAATTTCTGCAGTTTAGGATGTCGTTATTGCCGGCGAGTGGATTTCAAAGCGCTCAGTTTAGAAAGATTGAAATGAGTTGTACAGATTTGATCAACTTGGTGCCCGAATCCAATAGAAATACCATTCCAAACACACTAGAAGATGCTTATAACCAGATTTACTGGAAACAAGGTTCGATAGACAGCGAAACGAAACAAAAAACGCTCACTCTAGAACAATTTGAACAGCACTACGAATCTGAATTCTTGCAGTGGGGCAAATCGTGGGAGCATGTAAATTTGAATCAGCAATTGCAAAAATTGCAACAAAACAATAAATTGACCGACGAACTAAAATCCGCCTTTAAAACATTGGATGTGTATCTTAATGTGAATTGGAGATTGTCTCATTATAGATCAGCCGTACGTTACCTCAATGCATCTGGCACCGACGTCTCTGCCACTGGTGGAACCAATTGGCAAAAGTTTTTGCCGCCCCGTTTTCAGCGCATTGTTTCTTTTCCTTCCTTGTGGACAGAAGAAGAATTGGCCAATTGGGGTAAAGGTTGGGTGGATGAACAATTGTTGAGCTTACCAGCAAAAAAGTGATGCAAAAATCTATTGCAGATTGGCAAAATGAAGTGGACCACTGGATAAAAACGGTGGGAGTAAAATACTTTTCGGAGCTCACAAATACGGCAATTTTAATGGAAGAAGTAGGAGAACTGGCGCGCATTATGGCCAGAAAATACGGAGATCAATCTTTTAAAAATGAAGAGACTCACACGCATTTGGCGGACGAAATGGCCGATGTTTTATGGGTTTTGATGTGTTTGGCGAACCAAACTGGGGTAAATTTGGGCGAAGCTTTAGAGAAAAATATCGAAAAAAAAACCACCAGAGACAGTGAAAGGCACAAAAACAATCCTAAGTTGCAATAAAGCCAAAAACAAACCCTCTTATTTTTTGTTATTTTTGTAAAACATTGTCAGAAAATAATCTCAACAAACGCAAATCCGACCACATTGAACTCGCTTTTCAATCGCAACTGACTGAAAATGACGATCGGTTTATATATGAACCACTCTTTTGCGAATCTCCCAAAAAAGATTTTACCCTTCCTATAAACATTGCCAACAAAGTTATGAATTATCCACTTTGGATAAGTAGCATGACAGGCGGGGCCGAAAAAGCAGGTGAAATCAATAAAAATTTAGCATTGGTGGCTGCAAAGTTCAAATTGGGAATGGGATTGGGTTCCTGCAGGCCCGTATTAGAAAATCCTTCGAGTGCCAGTGATTTTGCTGTAAGGAAATACATTGGCGATCAACCGCTATTTGTAAATTTAGGCATTGCACAAATTGAGGAACTCATAGAAAAGAATCAGCTCAATCGCATTCATGAATTAATTGAAAATTTAGAAAGCGATGGACTCATCATACATATAAACCCTTTGCAAGAATGGTTTCAGCCCGAAGGAGATCATTTTCATTATTCACCGCTTGTTACCATTAAAAAGGTTTTGGATTTTTTGAAATATCCCATTATGGTAAAAGAAGTTGGACAAGGTTTTGGACCTAAATCGATGGAAGCATTGTTAAAATTGCCATTGGAAGCAGTAGATTTTGGCTCTTTTGGGGGGACGAATTTTAGCCTTTTAGAGAATTTACGCCGCGATGATGTGCGCAAGGAAACTTGGTTGTGTGCCACACATGTGGGACATACTGCTGAAGAAATGTCCAATTGGGCGACCGAAATTATAGACCGTGCGCCTGCCGAAATCAAAACAAAAACCATCATTGTTTCAGGAGGTATTAAAACCTTCTTAGATGGGTATTACCATATAAATAAAATCCCACATCAAGTCATGTATGCCCATGCTTCACAGTTTTTGAAATATGCGCTACTTGGTGAATCGGCTTTATCGGATTTTGTAGAGAGTCAAATACAAGGTTTATCAATGGCTCATTCATATTTAACTGTTAAAAAGAAATAAACATGCCAAACATTGCACCCATTAAAGGATTTAGTAAACTGTCCAAAGAAGCAAAAATTGAATGGTTGATTCAAAATTTCACCAACGACGCAAAAAAAACAGAATTGATGCTGCAAGGGTATTGGCATCCAATACCAGAAATCCAAAAAATCCACGATGAGTTTATAGAGAATACCGTAAGTAATTTTTATTTGCCAATAGGCATCGCGCCTAACTTTTTGGTTAATGGCAAGATGATGACAATTCCCATGGCCATTGAAGAAAGTAGCGTGGTTGCTGCTGCTTCCAAAGCAGCCAATTTTTGGCTAGAGAGGGGTGGTTTTAAGGCAGAAGTAATTGGCATGACTAAAATTGGTCATGTTCATTTTGTGTGTGAGAATCTAACATCAGATTTGATTGTGAAACACTTTGAAAAGGTTCGCAATGAATTATTGGAATCTACCGATTCCATAACAAAAAACATGAGACAACGCGGTGGCGGTATAAAGGACATTCATTTAATAGACAAAAGTGATTTAGAACCAAATTATTACCAGTTGCAAGTGACTTTCGACACCCGAGATTCCATGGGTGCGAATTTCATCAATTCGTGTTTGGAAGCCATTGCAAAAGAATGGAAAAACAGCGTGGAAATGGAAGTAGCCGCTGCTGAAGTGCAAATTGTGATGAGTATTTTATCGAATTTTACACCTGAATGCCTTGTTAGGGCAGAAGTGACTTGTGCTGTTTCAGATATAAATGAGGGTAGTGGAATTTCGAACGAAGAGTTTGCAGAAAAATTTTTACGTGCCATACGAATTGCTTCCATTGAACCTTATAGAGCAGTGACTCATAACAAGGGGATCATGAATGGAGTAGATGCAGTAATTATTGCTACTGGCAATGATTTTAGAGCAACAGAAGCCTGTGCTCATGCCTATGCGGCTAGAAACGGGAGTTATACCAGCCTTTCTCATGCGACAGTTGAAAATGGACAGTTTCGTTTTTGGATAGATTTACCCCTTTCAATAGGCACAGTGGGAGGAATTACTACTTTACATCCAATGGTGAAATTTGCACATGAAATACTTGGAAAGCCCAATGCAGAAAAACTCATGCAAGTGGTAGCGGTTGCAGGTTTGGCACAAAATTTTAGCGCTGTTCGCTCGTTAATTACCTCTGGAATACAAAAAGGTCACATGAAAATGCACCTTTTAAATATTTTAAACCAACTCGAAGCCACTGAAGAAGAAAAGAAACAAATAGTTGAATACTTTAAAGACAAAATCGTTAGTTTTAGTGCAACAGTTGAAATATTTTCAAAATTGCGTGGACTACCGATAGAAAAAATCAACAGTACTTCTCATTCATAATGCAGTCGTTTTACGCACCAGGAAAAGTAATTCTGGCAGGAGAGTACGCCGTATTGCATGGTTTTGAAGCGTTGGCATTGCCTGTAAATAGAGGCCAATGGCTCGATACTTGGATTTATCAAACCCCACATAATGGCGCTGATTTTTTTAGATATTCTGCTTTAGATCATTTGGAAAAGCCTTGGTTGTCTTTAGAACTTGAAATCAATGATATCCGTAACGGCGAAATTAAGCAGACTGAACATCCCCCAGAAACACACTTTTTGTTGCAAATCTTACAAAAAGTACCTTCAGATTTTTGGAAACAGGGGTATTCATTGCGATTTGAAAGTAGGCTAGAATTTGACCGATTACATGGTTTGGGCAGCAGCAGTACTTTCTTAACCTTACTGTGTAATTATTTTGGGTTAAATCCACACACCATTCAAAGTGAGATATTCGGAGGCAGCGGTTACGATGTGGCCATTGCCCAAGTGCAGAAACCCTTGGTGTTTTGGTTGGCAAATCAGGAAAGTAATTTTCGTCCTTGGCATTTAAATTCGGAACTTACCGCTGGTTGGAACATTGTGTTTTTAGGTGAAAAAGTAAATTCGAGAGAGAGTACGTTAAAGTCAAAATCGGACATGGAAATGGTGGCAAGGGATGAAAATTACCGTCAGCAAATTTCGAAAATTTTGGCTGTTATAAGGGATGCACAAGATATTCCAACCTTAGAAACGGGATTGGAAATGTATCAATTGTTTTTGAGTCAATTGTTAAATTTGCCTTCCGTTTATGCTCATTTTAACATAAAACCGGTCTCTAGAGGGTTGGGGAAATGGTTGGGAGCTTGGGGTGGAGATATGTTGCTGGCAAATGACGCTTTGTTGAATGCGTATCCCGAAGTATTTGCGAATTTTGAAAAAATGAAATGGAACGATTGCATTAAATACAATTAGATGTTAAAAGAAATTACGTATCAGTGTCCGAGTAACATTGCACTGGTAAAATATTGGGGAAAAAAGAGTGGTGGAGTACAATTGCCTGCCAATGCGAGCATCAGTTGGACCTTGTCAAATCTCTTTGCTAAAACAACGGTATCTCAAGAAATAGCCAGTTCTTTAGAGGTGGATTTTTATTTGGATGGAGAATTAAAAGAGAGTTTTGTTCCCAAAATCAAACAGTTTTTGGATAGAATTATCCCGTTGGCGCCAGAATTAAATAACCGTAAATACACCATTCATTCCACCAATAATTTTCCTCATGGAGCTGGTATTGCCAGTTCAGCGGCAGGTTTTGGTGCCTTGGCGTTGTGTTTTGCAGAGTTGGAAGGGAAATTTGTTTCTTCATCTGAAGAATTTTATGCCAGAGCCAGCGAGTTTGCCAGATTGGGATCCGGAAGTGCGTGCCGAAGTGTGTATGCGTTGCCAGCAGTTTGGGGGCAGCACAATGATATTCCAGGTAGTTCCGATTTAAATGCTGTGCCATTTCCATTCGAAATTCACGAAAATTTGAAACATTGGATGGACGCAGTTCTCATTATAGACGATGGTGAAAAATCGGTAAGTAGCACTGAAGGACACGATTTACTTAAAAATCACCCTTATGCAGAGGCGCGTTTTAAACAAGCAAACACCAATTTAACGAGAATAAGTGAGTGTTTTGTTTCGGGGGATGTAGATACGTTTATGAAAATTGTAGAATCTGAGGCGTTGCAGTTGCACGCCATGATGATGTCGTCGGAACCCTATTATCTATTGGTAAAACCGAATACTTTGGCGGCCATTGAAAAAGTGTGGGCATTTCGTAGACAAACAAATACCCCTGTTTGTTTTACCCTAGATGCAGGGGCAAATGTGCATGTGTTGTTTCCAAAATCGTCCGAAATACAGGTCAAAAACTTTATAGAAACTGAATTGTTACCTTATTGCAAAAATCAATTGTATCTTTGCAGTGATACAGGTGGTTTACCTACAAAAAGTTAATATGTTAAAAGACTCATTATTCTACGCCAAAATATTGTTATTTGGAGAATATGGAATCATCGAAGATTCAATGGGTTTGAGCATTCCTTACACTTTTTTTAAAGGCAAATTTGAATTCCCAACTGACCCAACAGAAAATCAAATTCGTTCAAATAAAAGCATTCTAAAGTTTGTAAAGCACTTAAAAGAATTGCATTTTAATGGTGAATTGCCCTGTAAATTTGATTTTAAACAATTAGAATCCGACTTAAATCAGGGTTTGTATTTTGAAAGTTCCATTCCTCAAGGATTTGGTGTTGGATCATCTGGCGCACTGGTTGCTGCACTTTATAAAGAATATGTTGTAGAACCAATTACCGCCGATACCATCATGATAAATGATAACTTGGCTGAATTGAAATCCGTGTTGTCTGTTTTAGAAAGTTATTTTCACGGAAAAAGTTCTGGATTAGATCCACTTATTTGTTATTTAAACTTGCCTATTTTAATAAAAGGTCAAGGAAATTTAGATACTGTTGGAATTCCTTCTGAGAATTTAAGTGGAAAAGGCGCCATTTTCCTTATGGATTCTGGTAGTCCTGGAAAAACCAAGGGTATGGTGGAAATTTTCTTAGAAAGATTAAAGGAGGAAGGTTTCCGCAATATGGTTCGCAATGAACTTAAAAAGCACAACGACAATGCGGTGAAACACTTCTTAAAAGGAGAAATTAAACCACTATTAAGCAATGTTAAAGCGCTTTCATCCTTGTTTTTAAATAACTTTCAACCAATGATCCCCACTCATTTTGAGGACATTTGGCAAAAAGGTCTCGACACCAATGCGTATTATTTGAAGTTGTGTGGTAGTGGAGGTGGAGGTTTTGTTTTGGGATTTACAGAAGATATAGAGAAAGCCCAAGAGATGTTGAAAGAACATAAACTTCAGGTAATCTATAAAATCTAACGATGCCAAAAGGCACAAATCGCTATTTAATTCGTTTTTTGTATTTCTTGGGTGTTGTGCGTTGGTACAATATTGGTCTTATTCTTATGGCACAATATGCAACCGCAGCTTACATTCAACTGGTTTACAAATCGTATTCAAGTAAATACAACGCCTTTTGGGCTTATGTTTCAGATTCTACCCTTCATTTGATGTCTTTGGCTACCATTTTTACAGTTGCGGCTGCTTTTATTATCAACTTTTTTTATGATGTAGACAAAGATCTGGTGAACAAACCCAATATGGCTCTCATGGGCCGTGCGGTGGGCACCAAACACTTGGCCAATATTTACATTTTATTCAATACGTTGGGTTTGCTGTTTGCATTTTTTGCATCAAATAAGATTTTTATATTTTTCGTTTTTTACCAAATTGGCTGCTTTTTTTATTCGCATAAACTGCAAAAAATGCCGATTATCAGGGAATTGACCTCGGGATTGTTGACAATGACACCCATGTTGGCGGTTTGGCTGCATTTCGGTATTCCTTCTTGGGAACTGTTGTACTACTTTTCAACTCTATTGCTCACATTGTTTACCAAAGATGTTTTAAAGGCTTTGTCAGGGCACCGTGGAAATTTGATATTTGGATATCAAACGGTGGTAGTTGCCGCTGGTAAAAGAACGACCGAATTGGGACTTGTTGCATTGAACCTATGTTTAAACTTACTCTTTTGGGGGAGTTTGTTTTTTATACATCCGGTAAAACAAAATCTGATATATTTATCGGGATTTACCGTTTTGGCGACCACTCTAAACTCTTTTTTAGGGATAACCCAATTTGATGGACGTGAAAAATGGAGTGTCCGCATTCAAAAGGGGATACTCTTATTGCATGTGGGAGGGATTTTAGTTCTGCTATTTAAAGGATTGATATTAAGGATATTGGAGAATAACCTATGATGTTTTTAAAGTTTCCCATATATATAAATTGCAAACTATTCATGGTTTCCTTTGATATTTCACATTAACTTTGTTTTTCGTGTCAGAAAGAATAACCCTATTTGCCAAAATACTTTTACCGGTGCCATTGCCTAAGTTGTACACCTATAGGGTGCCTTACGAATGGAATGAGCTTATTGTGGTGGGTTTAAGGGTGGCAGTTGCCTTTGGAACAAAAAAGGTTTATTCTGGCATTGTGTGGGAGATTGAAGAGGAACCTCCGTTGGGATATCAAGCGAGTTATATACTAGAGATTTTAGACGATAAACCCATTGTTATAGCCAGCCAAATGGCATTTTGGAAGTGGATGGCAACGTATTATATGTCTTTTTTGGGGGATGTGATGGCGGCCGCCTTACCCGCAGGTTACCGCATTCAATCGGCTACAAAAATCACCTTACATCCTGAATTCTCTGTGGATGATTTGCCGGTTTTAGACGACAAAGAAAACCAGATTTTGGGAATGCTTTTGCGGGCTAAAGATATAACGGTAGACCAAATTCAACAGACATTAAATCAAAAAACCGTAATGAAGTATGTGAAATCGCTCTATTTAAAAGGGGTGATTTCTATGCAAGAGGAGTTAAAAGAAAACTACAAAGCCAAGTGGGTAGAAACGGTGGAATTGTCTGATTTTTGGGATAATGAACTTGAAGGAAATTTGGCCTTGAATACTTTGCAAAAAAGGTCGGAGAAGCAATTTGAAGCCCTCATGCATCTTTTAGGGAAAACGCGCAAACCCCATTCATTAAAGGAAATATTGGGTCAGAAAACAATAGATAGGGCTGCTTTTAAATCGTTAGAGAAAAAAGGATATATTCTTATTCAAAAACAACAAATTGACCATTGGAAAGTCATAGATGGACAAGGTGAGGCGATAGAACTCACAGCTGCCCAAGATAAAGCATTGACTGAAATCAGGGCGATTTTCGAAAAGAAACAGCCCGTTTTATTGCATGGCTTAACGGGCTCAGGTAAAACCCATATTTATATTAAAGAAGCCATTCGTCAGCTCGAATTGGGCAAACAAGTATTGTATTTGTTGCCGGAAGTGGCCTTGACAGAACATTTGGTTTCGCGAATTTCGCAACTATTGCCAGTGGAAATGGGTGTATGGCATCATTTTTATTCTAGCTCCGAGCGCACTGAACTATATGAGAAGGTGCGAAATCGCAGCATCAATTTTGTGATTGGAACCCGAAGTGCGGTGTTTGCCCCATTTGTGGAATTGGGATTAATTATAGTAGACGAAGAGCACGAACCCAGTTACAAACAATTTGAAAAACGACCTTTATTTAACGCCAGAGACACTGCATTTTATTTGGCAAAACAACACCAAGCGCACCTTTTGTTGGGCTCTGCAACACCCAGTTATGAAATGATGTATTTGACCAAAAAAGAAAGTTTGGGGTATGTTGCATTGAATGAGCGTTATGAACAAAGGGCTTTTGCAGAATGGGAATGGTTGAACTTAAAGGAATTAAAGAGTCAAAATAGGTTAACTGGTAATTTTTCAGATCCCGCAAAAGAAGCGTTAACGGCTGCTTTAAAAGCCAATCAGAAAATCATTGTGTACCACAATCGAAAAGGGTATGCGCCTTACATTGAATGTGTTATCTGTGGACACACTACACAGTGCATTCAGTGTGATATTTCGTTAACCTATTACAAAAGTTCAAACAATCAACGATGTTCGTATTGTGGGTACCATCAAAATCCCCCAAAAACATGCCCTGCCTGTGGAGCAAACGACTTTGCCATGAAGGGCACAGGTACAGAACGCATGGTGGAAGAGCTAAAAGAACTTTATCCTAATGCACGAATTGCGCGGTTTGACCAACAGAGCATACGTAAACGGACGGATTTTCAAAAGATTCTGACGGATTTTGCACAGAGAAATATTGACATTTTAGTGGGAACCCAACTATTGGCAAAAGGGATTGATTTTGAGGATGTTTCTCTCATTGTAATACCGGATGCGGATATTTCCTTGAATATTCCTGATTTTAGATCCAGTGAAAGAGCATTTCAACAACTGTATCAGTTGGCTGGAAGGGCAGGAAGAGGCAATGTAGAAGGGAAGGTGTTGGTGCAAACATATCGGAGTTTTCACCCGGTTTATGAGGCATTGAAAAACAATGATTTTGCAGCATTAAGCGAAAAGGAACTTGAAAGTAGGGAAACTTTTCATTACCCACCGTATACACGTCTCATTGAAGTATTTCTAAAGCACAAAGATGAACAAGCGGTTATTTCTGCAGCTATGGTATTTAACAATTTAATCCGTCCCGTTTTTAAAGATACGTTGTTAGGGCCCATTACTCCATCTGTGAGTAAAATTCGCAATATGTACATTCAACAGTTTATGATAAAGTTGGATGTATCGGCACAAAATTCATCTAGGGTAAAACAGTATTTATTGCAAAAAAAAGAAGAATTAATTTTTGCAGAAAACATGAATGGGGTTTATGTGGATTTTAATGTAGATTCATATTGATGTTTTTGGGTAAGTAGACCGATACATATATTATTTAAATTGAAATACTTTTGGTTCGCAAAATTTCTGTTAACTTTGAATTATGGAAACTGAAGTTTTAGAAACTCAAAAAGTATCGACAGATTTTCTACCCCTAAACGGAACGGATCATATCGAATTTTATGTTGGCAATGCCAAACAAAGCGCCTATTATTATCAAACCGCTTGGGGTTATAAATTCGTGGCATACGCTGGCCCTGAAACTGGGGTTAAAGATCGTGCAAGTTATGTTTTAGAACAGGGTAAAATTAGATTGGTATTGACTACTGCCATTCAGCCTGATTCTGAAATTGCCGAACACCAGCTAACGCATGGTGATGGCGTAAAGTTTTTAAGTTTGTGGGTGGATGATGCGACTAAAAGTTTCGAGGAAACCGTAAAGAGAGGGGCAAAACCGTATATGGAACCCACTCGCTTTGAAGATGAGCATGGTTATGTGGTGATTTCTGCCATTCATACTTATGGCGAAACTGTCCATAAATTTGTTGAAAGACACAGTTATTCTGGACCATTTTTACCGGGATATAAAGCGCCAAATAATGCAATGGAAGTAACTCCCGTAGGATTAAAATACGTGGACCATTGTGTTGGAAATGTGGAATTGGGAAGAATGAACGATTGGGTTCGCTTTTATGAGGATGTGATGGGCTTTAAATTACTGCTGACATTCGATGATAAAGACATTAGCACCGAATACAGCGCTTTGATGAGTAAAGTGGTTAGCAATGGCAACGGTTAC
>Ga0247843_1008046_pt1 | contig 12543 bp, 10 predicted proteins | sample LaCruzMarch2017__FD_192420 | JGI IMG/M metagenome (GOLD analysis project Ga0247843, IMG submission 192420) | Freshwater microbial communities from meromictic Lake La Cruz, Castile-La Mancha, Spain - LaCruzMarch2017_8m | ecosystem: Environmental > Aquatic > Freshwater > Lake | place: Spain...
TCGTGGGCTTCAACGTCGTGGGCTTCAACGTCGTGGGCTTCAACGTCGTGGGCTTCAACGTCGTAGGTTTCAACGTCGTGGGCTTTGAAGTCGTAGGTTTCAACGTCGTGGGCTTCAACGTCGTGGGCTTCGACGTCGTGGGCTTCAACGTCGTGGGCTTCGGAAAAGCACTCGCTACGCTTGCACCTGAGTCAAATGCTCCATGAACAGTCGCTGGATAGTCCACGGAACAATGCTCCCCACCCCAATAGATACCGTTATTAAGGTACTTGCATAGGTCATTACGATTTTGAACGGATGCTCCTGGGGGGAGATAGGAGTATGCCCCCTTTGCATGATAGTCTGCTCGCCATCGTGATATGCTATAGCCCTTAACCACGGCATCGCTTGTGCCAGTCCAGAGACTACGGAATAGAGTGTCTGCCATTGTCACGAGTGCTGTGTCTGTTAGCTTCTCGTAATCATCAGCGGTGGTGGCACCATAAAGCATGGTCACCAAAGGCTTGTTAAAGTATTTGGCTGTATTCCAGAATTCACGTTGAGGCTTTGGCGGTTCTGCTGTGGTCAAGTTGAGTGCGATTGGGTCAATTACTGTGAACCATGTCGCAGTCCCTAATCCATTCACGTCATTTGTCCAGAAATCCTTGCTGTAAAGGAGCGTTATCTTGTTAAGAAGTCCCACCCCGAGCTTTGCAATTGCATTCGTCTTATCAGTAGGGAGAACAGGATCGAACACGATAGTGTTGGCCTTTAGTACACCAAGTGGTACTGTCATGACAATCCTCGGGGCCAAGTAGTTGATTCCACCGCTGATAGTCACAGTCGAAACGTATCCGGCGCGTGCATCTACCACTGTCGAAATCTTCGTCACTTTTTCATTGAGCTTAATTTGACAATTAGGAAACGCAGTTATCATAGTCGCAAGTTTGTCTGTTACCTTCGAGTACCCCTCTTTTATGATATTCTCTGTCCCGACCAAGTTTTTGCCTTCGTCAAAGTTCCTTCCAAGCTCCTTCAACGTCGCGCCACGTTCGAGGTCTGCAAGATTCTCCACAACCCCCCTGTAGACCATATTTTTCTGTCGAATAGTGGTATACGTTGACGTTGCAATCCATGTCTTGAACTTGTCGAACAAATTGACAGTGTCGGGCCAGCTCGCTGCATTATTTGCAGCCCAATCTTCGAACTTTGTAGAGCCATTCTCCAGTGCAGTCCAATCTGCATCTACGAATTCTACTGCCTTGGTATCTGTTGTATTCTTCGTCCAACCCTCGCCAGAGTTGTCATCCGTTATAATGTTAGCAATACCATTTGCATCACACCATTTTTTTACCGAGTTGGTGTCTAAACAATTGAAATTTGTGGAAGAAAATGATGATGGAATGAGTTGGGCAATGAGAATTGATGATGTTTATATCACGAACAATATATCTTCAACAGGAGCCGGGGATCAACTTCTTACCAGATCCATGCAACCAACCAGCACCAACTTCTGCCTTGACAGCATCGAGACCCTGTCCAATAGTCGTCGTGTGTACACGTCCACCCGTCCGATTACGACTCTCAAGCACGGTAACGGAATATCCTTTACTACATAGATCATATGCAGCTTTCAGACCACTAATGCCAGCACCGACAACGATGACGTCTTGTTGTTGTTGCTGTGCCAGTGCACCGCCGACGCCGATGATAGTGGCGAGTAGAAGATGAGGGATACGACACAACATCTGTCTAGTAAGCGTTCAAGGGCCGATAGCCTCAGAAATGTTGTGGACACACCACCAGCCAAGACACCAACAGCCAAAGATGATAAGAAGCAATTTTTTTGGCCACACGGGCTCATTCCATCCACAGACAGCACGAATGGGCGCATCCAACCACAGCAGATTGAGCGAGCCTTCGGGACGTTGGTCCCGTGAGCTCACGACTCGTGACTCGGAGTTTCTGAATATTTGAGCTCATAAAAAAATTGCATCACCATTCTCACCCTCCATCTATCTCACCAACGACACGAGAGAGCAAGACAGACAACAACGATGGCTGTCTCTGAATCATACACACCCCCACCATCATTGGGTTTACGACAGCGCCATCCTCTTGCTACAGGTGCTGGGATGGTGGTGAATGAGAATTCCAATCCAAATGGTGGCGGTGGCATTCTGTTATCGCGTGACGACACCAACAACGACAGCATGATGAAAATCGGAGGAGGGAATGGTGCAACTACAAGAAGACCTCCACCACCGAGAGCATCACTCACTACTAGTCCAAGTCCTTCTCGGTCAAAAACAGCAGCAGCAGAAACTCAGTTGGCCAATGACGCTGCTGTCGGTAATCGAAGCGCCCTTGCTCTCGTGCCGACTGATAATAGTGCTGCAGGAGAGGACGAAGAAAACTTGTCGCTCTGGGTTGTTGGATATGGTAAGACGAAATGTCCGTCCGCCCCGCACATACGCTGTTTTTTTTTTCGTCGTTCCTTTACATCCTCTTGTGTTCTTTTGCGAAATATGTAACTTTTTTCTAATCAAAATGTCTCTTTTCTCTTTTGATATAATATACATGCCCGCATACACACGTCTATCTACTTCTTCACAAATATATATATAGGCTATCGTAACGAGGTACAATTCCGTATATTATATCATCAACTATCGACCTGTGGGAATATTACCTCTCGTCGTGGTGGCTTGTCCTGCTTTGGTGAACGCAATGGCGCCACTACTGCGACCACAGATGATGATGATGCGGTCAATAGTAGTGGTAATGATACGACGAATTGGGTTGCTGTAAAGTATGAAAGTCAATATCATGCACATAAGGCATTATGTTTACATGCTACTATTACTAATGTACATGGCTCAACGGTTGTCATGGGTGTATTGTCAGTGGCTGATGAACCCGGTAGAGCAATGAAATTTGGTATCATCGACAGTAGGACTAGCAGTGACAGTACATCAACAACGTTGTCATCCACTTTTAAGACGACGATGACGAAATATAATAATCCGCACTATGAACTAATGACTGAGGCAGATATATTACTCAATGAGGCGACTACTAGTGGAAGGAGGATGACTTATAGTAATGATGTTAGATCAAGTTTGTGTGGAAAAATATTGGCATGGTTCTTCAGTTGGGATTAAACAAAACGAGAGAACAGTTTGTTGTTAGGGAAAAGGGATGGAGATGCGGTATTCGCTTTTAAGAATATAGAGATTATATGTAGTAGCAAGACGACGGATCATTATTTTTTCGATTCGAAATTTAACACAATATTAGATGATGTCTAAAAATTACATGGGTTATTGTGGCTCCTGAGTGTGTCTTCACAAATAACAGCAAATTAATACATTAAGCAATTGCAGAAAAGTCTTCATAATCAACAGTAATCACAGTCCTGCTACTAATCCTACTATACTCCACCTCACCATTATTCAAGAGTAATAATTCTGCATAATATTCAGATTTATTCAATCGTATCACTCTTGCTTCTTTCCCTCTATACCGTCCATTGACTATACGTACTCTGTTTGCTGTTATATTTGTATCATTATTCGTTGGCCTTGGTATAACAGTTTCTAAATCATTCTGATGAATATTACGCAGTAATACTTTTGTACCATCTACTATATCACGCTCTACGAGCAGCTCCACGTCGGCATAATGTTTATCAATAATTCTTTTTATAATGCCCTGCCGTTTATAGTATATTCCATCATCCAATTTTTTTGATATAATACGTACTTTAATATCACGGTATAACCAAGGACTGGAATCTGTTATGTTGTTGTTGTTGTTGTTGTTGTTGTTGTTGTTGTTGTTGTTGTTGTTGTGATTCTTCTTCTTGGCGACAGTAGCACCACCAATCATCCGACGACGTTGATACAGCATGTAATTCATACCAAGTAATGCTATTATACATACACCAAAGAATAATCCTACTATTACATTCCTTGCTTTCGTCTGACTTTGGTGTTGTTCATCAATGACTATATTGTTAGACGACGATTGATACTGCTGATACATGTCCAAAGCACGTGTTGGTAACCCATAGTCACGAACACTACTACTACTACTACTACTACTACTACTACTACTATATGATCGCATATTAGCATTACACGGTGTGTTCGGCAAACATCGCAAACCCAAGGGACATTCAGCATCATATCCACTCGAACATGGCGCCTTACATTCATATGACGCATCACAATAATCCTTTCCACAAAAGAAATGATCTGCACCAATATTATTTGACCATTTTGGTACATCTGTGTCTGCAGTAGTGCTTGTGCCACAGGTACTAATGTTCGTATAGCAAGTTTGATTGGCGCAACAGTCATCATTGGTACGGCAGGGTTGCCAACATAATTCTGTGGCATGTTCAAGACTAGTGCCACAATAACTAGTGTATGATGCTAGGAATGCTGCTGCTGCTGCTGCTGCTGCATCTGTCGATGTGACACTTTCATCAGGAGGTGGTGTTACAATTGTCGTTGCTGTTACATTGTTAATCCCCTCCCCCTCACTACCGCTGCTATCATCTATTTCAGGTACGATACGCGTTCCATCACACGGTGTATCAGCATAACAATACTGTCCAGTAGGGCAATCAGTATCCTGTCCCGATGGACAGGATGTCTTGCACGTGTATGCAGCATCGCACCAACTAGCTCCACAGTAGTAATGACTAGTACCACTATAAATAGAGGGTTCGCAGGTTGTTCCTGTTCCTCCTCCCGACGAAGTAGTATCGTGACAGGTTAGGCCTGAACAGCAATCAACATCTCCTCTTGGGCATGGCTGCCAACAATTTAATTTTGCATCCTCGAATGATTTACCACAATACATGTAGGGTGATGATGTAGGCGGAGGGGGTAATATTGGTGGTGCAATAGCAGTAGCACTATCACAGGGTGTATCCGCAAAGCAATATTCACCATCTTCACATTCATCCTCATTCGGACATGGCGTGCCACAGGTATATGCGGCATCACACCATGTCACGCCACAGTAATTATGTTGCGACCCACTTTTATCATTCGAACCACAATTCTCATCAGCGTCATGACATTTTTCACCAATCGAACAGCAATCAATATCTGACGAGCAGGGTTGCCAACATTTTGTGGAGGCGTCAGTTATGTCTATGCCGCAATATTTATATGCCCACGATAGATGTGATTGATTTGATATAATTAGCAGCAGGAGCAGGAGCAGGAGGGAAGAGGAAGATAATGATATCATGGTTACAGTGGTTACAGTATTCCTGCCTGTTCTGAGAGATCAAAGAGATGTGGTTTAGACGGGTAATTTTATTCTTCAAGCTCAAACACACCGCCGAAATTCTTCTCTCTAGAGCCGTAGGTGTTCTAGTGATGATCCATCGCGGATAATGATGATGATGGTGGTGATATCTTAAACTGCAAATGAGCATGATCGAGCGTAATAGCCCAGAGTTAACAAAACTTACAGTGGGATACATGCATAATGGGGGATATAGTATCCCGCCAGGAGAGACTGGGCTGGTCTTGGAAATGCCATGTGTATTCACATATCAAGGAGTTAGTATTGTATGACTATAACAGTGATATAGCAGTTGAATACTTGTTGAATTTTCTACCTGGACTATCAATGAATTGCTCCATCAAAAAGTTGAGCATTGAGGGATGGAACTTTTCCGATGGAGAAGTTAGGAACTACTTGACTCAATTTTTCAAGCACAATCGTAAATTTGAGTGCTTGAAAGTGCAATGTAATCCAGTACTCATGAGTTTGCATTATCGTTACGACGGTTTGAATCTCTCACAGAGTTCAAACTTTATGATGATAGATGCATCAGAGGATGTGTGCACAATGTCATCTTAGCTTGACTGATCAAACTGATTTAAAGAAGTTGTCGCTCTCAGGCATCAATTTGGTGGACTCGACTTATGTTGGTCTGAGGGAAAGCGTTGAGTTCGGAAATATGTTTCGCAATAGTATCAACATCAGACCTGGTTGCGTCGCATTGGCGCCACTTCTTATGAATCCACTATCCAATCTTACGAAGCTTCATCTGCACAAGACAAGTATTCTATAGTTGCATAAAATTCAACAGCAAACTAAGTGAAGTTATCTTCACATGTGAACGTAAAATCACAGGAGGGTCGGAGGCAATTTTTGCCGCTTTACATGGCTCAAGCTGCATTGCTAGCGGATCTTATGGTAAGGGATAGTACAACTTTCAGTATGCTGCTACTCTCTGGCTGTTTGCTGCACTGCTGCGCCATAACATCACTATCAAGACTTTGAGCCTATTCAATGTTCATAGTATTTGCTGTAACCGTTTGCTACACAAATGACGACCTCGTATCTCTATTCGATTGTTGAATCTATTATTTGTCAAATAATCTGATAATTAGAGTTGATGGAATCAGCAGAGGTTGCTGTAACAAGAATAATACTTATCATTTAACTAAGAATGAACTAAAACGAAACTGTACAATCTTATCCTCGCATACACACAACCACTCATATGAGTATACACTTTTAATTTTTGACCCAAAAGTCTCTGTGAAGTTTAATAAAAGAGAGTTCCATTACTAAATCATTCACAGGATCCTTGGAGTATAGTGCAAAGTTATTATCAGAGAAAGCTTTGTAGTATTCTGAAATATCCATCGGATTCTTATACCAACGTTGATTGATCGTACCATTGGGGGTGGGTACGCCATGTACTTCCATCAAAATCTGACGTATGTCAAGGTGTATCCAGTCTTTCATAGTTGATAGCTCACACCCCTCACAGTCAATCTTTAACAGGTCAATGGTCCTGTTGGCATGATGCTTGAGCAGTTCCATTGTTTCTGGAAATGTTTTAAATCCTCCCTTACGTCCTTTAGGCCAAACAATTGATGGACTTTTGTCATATGTGCTTTTCATACCCCAAGCGTGATAGTGTATATTCTTATTTGTCTCATCACCCTTCCTGCTCCAGTCGGCAGGATCAAACACATGTATCTCACAGGTGTTGTTGTGCATTTGAGCAATATCATCTTCAAATGAGAAATCTCCCGCTGAACCAATGGAGTAGATGAGACAATCACCACCACCCCTACTATCACCAGGAGGATCATCTGTTACTCTATGTGCTAGCCGTTTTGGATTGCAAATATACTTCGTACGCTGACCACCCACCCCCACTGCACCCATCCGTGGACAAGCAAAGGTTGGTTTCATATTCTTCTTATTCCAAAGGGCTGCGTCATAAATGTCAGCAAGTGGATTGTCTGGTTCGGCGTACCAGCTTTTGCCAATTGACACAATGCGTAATTGCTCCCAATCCTTATTTGAGATGTCATTGAATAGGCCCAATGAGTGCAAGTAGGCTACTTGATTCGACAAACTTTCCTCTTCAGCTGCTACTGCTACTACTGGATTGAATAATTCATAATCCTTACTACTGCTACTGCGTTGAACGTTATTCAGTGCGTATAATTCAAGAAAACCCTTCCTCATGATCCCACTAGCATTGACTAATCCACTAAACTGATTATTGGCATATCCTGTGTAAATGTCAAAGGAATACTTACTGATTCTTGGAAGGAGATCTGTACATTCATGTGCATCCAACCACTTCTTTGCATATTCAAGCTTGATTACATCAATTGTTTGTGCAAGTTCTTGACCCATACCTTCAAGAACATTGCACTCAAATCCCTGTGCATCCAATTTTACTAATCCTATCTTGATATTCTTCGAATATAGTATGGAATCTAATCTTTCCACAAACACCATGAATTGATTCTTTTCTTCAAGCTGCTGACGGTTATTATCTTTAACGATCTTACCAATGACTTTAAAAGTATAAATTCAACAAATATAAGTGTGAGTATACTTTTTTTTTGAACATGAAATGTCCTCATTGTTTCACTTTTGTTTGTGTACACAAATATATCCTACTGACTTACTTGAATTTCCCATATTCCCAGTGGCACTGTAAATAGTTGACATTTCGCTCTTACTACCTAGTCCAATTGGGAATAATAGCAACCGATCTTGGTAGGACTTATCAAGCTGAGAAACAGTCTTTTTAATATTGTACACATTCATAGGATGAGGCTCGAATGCAATAATTTGAGCATTGGTACCAAGTAGCATTTCCATTATACAGCTACCAATGTTGGCCCCAATTTCTACGTATACATAATTACTAATATTATCATCATCATCATCATCATGGTCACTACTACTATGACCACGGCGAGCAGCCGCATCATTCCATAGCTTTGGTAGCACATCACAATGACTCAAATGCATGGTGGATCGTATAGTGCCCGAAACGCCATCATTACCATGTACGCACATGTTGGCTTCCTTCCCTGACATGATTGACCGGAAGGTGACCATTTCACATGTGAATATTGATTCCTCCTCGGGAGACACCGGGTCTGTCCAATCCACGAGTTTCCAAGTGCTGATGTTGTTGATATTATTGGTGGCGGAACTTCCCCCTCCCCCCCAAGTCCTTTTGATGATCATTCCCAAGGTTGAATCCAGCAGCTTCTTCTTCTCCTCCATGTCCTCCATCTCTGCCTGTGATGATGCTGGTTGGTCCGAGCGCATACCAAATTGTGTCTTCATTACATTGACATCAGTGTATCCATTGCAGTACAACATTGCTGCTGTTGCGCATGTAGTTATTATTGCAATTGACACCCAACGTCTCATCTTTAGGCGTGTATGATGTTTGATACTGCCGGCGGTGGTGCTGCTGGATGAGGACGACGCTGTGATGTCATCTTGTGAAGGTGACACGGTGAAATTGTTGAAATTGCTGCCTCGACGGTGAGATAGGACTACCATATTATAATCGTCGCAGTCGTAGATGCAAAATATCTAGAAGCTCAAGTTTTGCCGCAAAGCCCGAGCGAAGCTGTTTTCATTATTTGGGTGCTGGGTAGGTGTCGGGTGTCGTGTGTTTCTTAAGTTAGGGGATCACTACGATAATCCTTCCTCCCCCACGTTGGGTCATCAGATAATGAAGCGGACAATAAATAGACGCTGTGCTGCCTTTTGCCTTATGGCGATTGCATATTTTATCACGTATGACTTCATTAATGTGAAAGTTTCTACTACCACATCGTCCTTGAAAAAACTACAATTTCAATGGAAAAAAAGTAGCAGCTCCATCATCGAATACATTGCAGTGAATCCCAAGTCGAGCATCGCAGAGGATGTTGTTGCTATTACACACTTTCCAAGCCAGGCTAAGATATCGGTAACGCTTCAATCAAATGCACGCTGCTCGTGTCCTTACATACGTGGACGGCTTTCGGGATTTGCCCTAGTTATCATCCAGGACTGGCAATGTCATGGCAGTCTAACAATGGCCCACGATGACAACATTGACAATAATGCATCAGTGTCGGTAGTAGAGGGCGTATATCCCACACCACCTATACCAGGGGTCTACTTCTTGGAGCTCATTGTGGTCTTTTGTGATAATTTTCTACTCACGCCGCCACTGGTCGAAGATGGGGTATGGAACAACAACAGCTATAACTTTGCCTTGACATGTACAGAGGACGCCGAACGACGGCAGCTCACGTCTGCAGATGCCATGATCACAGTAGTGGATGCCACAGCTATCATCAAAACTGATAGTGGGGACATTCATCATTGGGTGCATCCACCTCCCGGATTTTGGATTCACAAGCATAATGCTACAATGAACCCTCTCTTCACGCGCTATCAGCTTGCCAAGTGTTACAGGAATGTCACACCTGAATGTACTATGCCGGCTACTACCTCGGTGGAACCCTTTCTGGTGTACTCTTTTCAGTACAGCAATAAGACATTGCCATTGCATGTTGGCAATGTCGAATTATCATCAAATGTCACAATCTGTATTGCAGGTTCAAGTCATGCAAGAAAAATGTTTGAATACTTGACAGCAGCCGTGAATGATTTTCAGGATATTATGAATGTTGTCTTTCAATATCATGATGTACGAATGCCCCACCAAGTTACGGTAAAATTTGTGCGTTCAATGATAAAGACATCTAGATGCCAACGACTAATTGTGTCAGTTGGCCAGTGGCCGGCGGGGAAACATTTTCGCGTAAATGCTGATAGTCCGTGGACAATCGACAGGTTTTACAATGAATACAGTCACATGGTTCAACGGCTGTACAGTGCATTCCCAACACTTCCTACAATATATCGTAGCATAAATTACAACCCCCTTGGTGCATTGATTGGATCATGTCCACCAACTGATTGGCGTTCACCCACTACAATTGATGGATACAACGCTGCCATTCGACATGCCATTGAGAATCTGCAGCAGATCAATATCAACAACACTGCTGGCAATGTCAGTAGTAATGTGAGGTCTGTGGTCCAATTTGTTGATACGGACTTTTTAGTCGGTCCATTATGGGATGCTGCTTCAGATTGGTGTCACTTGGATCAACCGATTGGGTTGTTGCAGGGACTTTATATTGTTCAACAAGCCCTGCTATATTATGGGTGATAATGATTGGGTTTTGCTTTTGTTCCACCATCAAGGGTTGCCTGATAAAATGTGTGATGTCTTCTTGGTCAAAACAGACCACAGGCCATTTTTTCCCGATGAACAATAGATGTGCAAATTCACTACAGCCAGAGGCACATTTATGTTGGTGTTGCTGTACAAATACACAGTTATAACTTTTTACAACATTACAGTTGACACTGCGATATGTTTTGAATAAGATACCTCAATCTGTTAATCTTTTGTATTACTGACCACTGACACTGACCAAGTAGTACAGGTAATCAATGCAAGCAGAACTTGTTACATTCTTCTCTTTCCTAACTTTTGCCCAATGTTTCACACCATGCAATAGCTCATTCTTTTCTCTCCTTGTGACATTCAATGTTGAATTCCAAGCAACAACTTCCTCCATGTTAATAACTTTGACCCACTGATCGTTTGCAGGGCTGAATTTTGTTACAGTTCTATTCCCACCCAGTTCCTTTCTACATGAATATGTTCCTCGGTCAAAAATGGTATCGTCCTTCCAACTTAATGCTCTGCCATACCCATGCTTCAAAGCATCTGGTCCAGTAACAAAGACAACCTTGGGCGATGTAATATCCTTTAACTCCTCAAGTCTTCTAAAGATTTCAAACATGGTAAAGTATGCAATCGGATGTTTAGGTGACATTGCAAAGAACCATTGGGAGGGTCTGTTCCACTATTCATGAACATTTGAGATGACGTGAAAAACAAATCGCAGTTAGTACTTGGGAGGGGGGGGGGTAATAAACATGACATGGCAACTAATACTAAAATATATATGACAGATGGAGCTTACACCATCTGATAGAAAGAATGCGTCATCACCATCAGTAATTGGTGATTCTTCTGTCATAGATTTGGTTGGACCAATATCGGCATCACAATATATTCCACCAAACATGTATACAACAAGAATTCTCCAGACATCAATTTTCATTGCTCCACCTGTTTTAATGTCAAATAATAATGACAGTGTTTTAAAAATACATTGGATTATTATCATGTCAGTAATAAAATGATAATATGACTGAAGCACACACACCACAAATTATAAAAAGGAAGAGTATTGTATTCTAAACTCACTGGAACGCACGCACTGCATCATATATTTCAATTGGGGAAACTCAGGCCATGGAAGATTCATCAATCTATCAACAGCAGCATCATCGTGAAAAAAGAATGAATGGTTGGGGAGGGAAGACTTCCATTTTTCCGTGTTCTCATAGTAGTCTTCCTATATAATTATATTGTATGATGTTGAACGACACGAGTTCAAGTATGTATGCAGTCAATAAAATAAGAAGCACGTGGAATTTCAAGAGAATTGTTGAAAAAGCATAAGTGTGCGTTAAGGTGTGAGCGAAGTTAATAAACTTACCGGTAGACATCGTGATTTCATCGAAACATGAATCATTCTTGGTATTCTCCTAACGATATGATGATAACTCGTCGAAGACTGCTGCTGCTGCTGCTGAGAAGTAGTAACAATCCTATCATAAACTGGATACAAATGAGACGGACATGATATACTGCCTTGTTCTGGACTGCCCGTTAATTCTTGTGGTGTCAATGTCGTCGTTGATTGTCGGTATGAATGAGTATCTTCATCGCCAACGTAGTTTCTTGTTGTGATGGGAATACTATGATACCATAGTACACTGAGTGTCATCACCTGACAACAAACGAAGGCAGTAAATAGGTGACCGAGACGTTTTGCTTGCACCATGCTAAATGTCAAACAATTCGATATCTTAATTTCCGCTCCTCTCTACTGTCTCCTTCGAATCGGACGGATACGTATCGTATCCCAGAGGAGCATCTTTTTTGGAGAGAGAGGCTTCGCCTCTTTTAGGCGAACCCGCCTCATTCCTTTGTCTTCCAGTCAACAGAGCCAAAGAATAAATGAAAACTGCTTCGCTCGGGCTTTTGGAGGTGATGGTGGTACGTGTGAATGCCGGGGGGGATGCCCCCCCGGACCCCCCCTCTGTTGGTGA
>Ga0247843_1008047_pt1 | contig 12542 bp, 10 predicted proteins | sample LaCruzMarch2017__FD_192420 | JGI IMG/M metagenome (GOLD analysis project Ga0247843, IMG submission 192420) | Freshwater microbial communities from meromictic Lake La Cruz, Castile-La Mancha, Spain - LaCruzMarch2017_8m | ecosystem: Environmental > Aquatic > Freshwater > Lake | place: Spain...
CGGACGGACGGACGGACACGACAATAAGGGCTGCCGGGCTTTAGGAGTAACCTCCAAAAGAATAAGAAGATTGTGAGTGGCAAGTAAGTAAGTGTCAAAAAATAATAAAGAACATGAGTCTACTCGTGTAGGTTTGAGGGCAAGATAGTGCAGGGAGCTATTGCTCTTGGTGTGATTTATGATGATGAAGAAATAATAATGAAACGTCCGTGAGAGAAGGACGAATTGGGGTGGAATTGATGACAAATCAAAAATATCGCAGAGAAATGGATGGGTCTTGTCTACTCACATTGGACGTAGGAGATATTGATTGTTGATTGACAACGCGGGTTTATGCTCATCACACAAACACGACGTGAAGATCATTCATCTTCTTTTTGCAAAAGCATATGGCGCGGGTCAAAATGAGGGTGGGAAGGTCTACATGAAATTCTGCACCAGGGGCTACAAGCATCGAGTTGCAGTCAAATATGTTCTAATAATTAGAAGATGGAAAGATAGCAGTGGTCTGCGGCTCAACAGTCCCCGATGTTACATAATAAATCAACGAGTATCGTGTGCCTTCGTAAGGAGTGACCCAATGCGGAAAACGGCCATCAACTTTACCAAATCGTTCATGCGTATTAACTTCGGCAACTACAAATGGTGAACATTCCACAGCTATACATCCACCTCCAGGTGTGAATTCACCAAGTGATAATCCATAAAATGGACCCACATTCAATGTATCAATATGAGGCGAGCCAACAAAGTTCTTTGTTACGGCCAGTGCTGTAAAGCGTTGTGCAAATGTTGGATCAATCTCAGTTAATGCCGCAACAGCCTCATCAAATAGACTTTGATATCTAGTTAGCTTGGCAGTCTCCTTTTTAGTTTTAACACTGTCTGATATACCAGATCCAGGCTTTTGTAATATCATGTAATATTCAGCACGTATCTTTGGACGTTCACGTGTGGTAGTTGGCCATGGAATGGCATCAAGTTCAAGTAATAATGATGCGATCCGTTGTGACGATGCAGGGATGCCTTGTACTTTACAAATTTGACGTGGTCCGTGTTTCTCATAGCATGATAGGATGGTTGACATGATATACTCTCGACCAAATGAACCATCCTTATCTGCGAGAGTTACACCAAATGACTGTTCAAGACGCTTACGTAGCTGTGGAGTAGACAATGGCTCAAGCTGTGATCGCAATAGTGTGGCATCACGATCACAGGCTGATAACTTGGCCCTCTCCTTTGATTGAGCAATTTCATCCTCTTGGTTATTATATAGTACACGTATATCCAATTTTGTATTAATGGGTAAGAGTGCAATCTGTAATGTGTCATATGCTGCCTGTTTAAGTTTACGATTGTACCGTAAATCTAACAATTCCAAATGTGATAGTGAGCATAATGCACTTAATGATATTTGACTCATTCGTAAATTATTTGACAATGCAATCAGCCGCATGAGGTTGGTCAATTGACCAAGCTCTGGAGGTAATGCATTAATTGTATTACGTGATACATCAAGATAGATCAATGTTGTTGAATATGTAAATATTTGCTTGGGTATGCATTTGATACTATTCCGACTCAGATCAATACTTATCAATGTTGGTAGTAGCAGGTGTGAGGAGAGGGTGTGGTCATCATGAAAATCATCATCTGTTAAATTTCGATTCGATAATACAAGTGAATTGTTGACATTTCGCTCACCCTTATTGTCAATCTGTTGATTTTCTTCCTCCTCGATAAATATTTTCTGTCTTGCATTCTCAATCTGACATATGAACCAATCATCTTCTAATAATGGCCGTAATGTCGGAACACGGATAAGATATTTACCGTGCATATTGAGAATGTCATTTCCACGTAGCGAAATGTAGGATGATGATGATGATGATGATGATGCAGTAGTCGGGACACGAACAGCACCAATCCCATCATTTGGATCATTGTGTATATTGTCATCTAACAATATATGATGATGATCATGACGCAATACAATTGGCCGTGGTTGTTCACGAGAATTCCTTGCCCAGACTGGCTTTCCTGACCATGGTACATAGTTATTATCACTCCAATAGTCATAATCATCACGTATGCCCACGATTGACTTGGATTGTAAATAGTCTAGTATTGCATCATCACCGGTGTATAGTTTGTTAGTACATTGTGGATGATATAGTTCGTAAACCGAGTCCGTCTCTTTCTCTGTGGCATTCGTTATTTTGACCCAACGTCCTTGTAATAAACCATCCTCATTCAATACCAATTTTCGATTCCGATAAGCTGGAAAGGAGGGGTGCTTCCCATTGGCAAAGTCAGTAACACAATTTGCAACACGTGATAGGTCAGAACCGAATGTACGTAGGACAAGTGTCGTTTTGATCGGTGTAGGCAATGACAACGATGACGATAAAGTGCATTCATCATCGTTGGAATACGTAGTAGTAGTAGCAGATGTAGTCTCGGAAGGGAAGTAATGGACGAGTGTATGGAAGAATGCAGGCACAAAGTCATCGAATGACATCTCCCTATCTTCCTCCTCCTGCTCGTCCTTCTTCTCCTTCTTCGCCGCCTTATTTTGATCACCGCCACCACCCAGCAATCTCGAATACAATAAATCATACACTGGTCGATATATAGCACCATGCTCATTGTTGTTAGTAAATTGCTTTGCATTCGCTTTGTATATTGATCGATAATAGGGACATGTATTCGTTGGCCAATCCCAGCCTGTGTACAATGGTGGTGGTAGCGGATGTATCGTCGTTAGACTCGGAGGAATGAAATAATCATCGCTCAGGCTGTCAGCATCCACACAATCGAACGATGGTGACACCTCCGACGATGTTGGAGGTGTTAACGGTAGGCCATTCCACCAATGTGTCGGAACAAATAATGATGATTCTTCGTCTCCATTATTATTTTCATTTCCATCTGAAGATGTGATAACGAATGCACTCTTGGCGATAATTTTATTAAGACAATCCTCTAAAGCATCACCACCGGCAATGTCACCAATGAGGATTGTTTCATTAACATCAAAGTGAAGGAATAGGTGAGGCATAGCAGTTACTCCTCCGATCCGCATGCCGCTGGCCCTTAGGGGGCTCCGACTCGTGACGGAGACGCAGGACCCGCGCCGCCAAACGAGATTTCAACATGATGTTGCAGCCAATGTTGTTACGACGATCATTCGGACGAGGAGGAACTCCAATCGCAACGATGGTGACATCTACATCCTTTGCTGTAGTTGCAACAATCATCGCAGTCGATCGTAATAATCGACGTATCTCTAGCGTTTGTGAGTCCTCCACTCCGTTGCTGTTGCATCGAGATTCGAATTTCTCATTTAGTTGGGATGCAAAGAATAGTAACGACGAACGACATCAACCACCGCAGTCGTGTAAAAACGAGGTCAACAATGCTGAATTTACAATAGGACAACGCATTGGACAGACACTCTTCGTAACGACTCGTGGAATCGAAATCATGGCAAGATTATCCCCCTTGATTATACTGACCCCAACGGCAATGGCTGTATCCTACATTGATCGAATATCTCGGAACGTTATAATACAAAGACGACGACGAATCAAGGAGGTAGATGTAAGACTTGGCGATGATGCATCATTCGTACCTCGATTTCGGCAATTATGTACATTACCACGACACGATACACGCTTCCGAACAACATGGGCATCGGACGTGGCATGGAGATATCTATTATGGACATTACAATGTCTCGGACCAGCGTTTGTCAAGCTTGGACAATGGGCCGCCACACGACGTGATTTATTTCCATTACACGTGTGTGATCGTTTGTCTACATTGCATGATGCAGCGCATGTCCATGATTGGCATTACACACACAAGGCTCTTGTGGAGGCATTTGGTATAGATTATGAACAGCGGGGTCTGGTCGTTGCTGCTCCTACTGATGGGAAGAAGAATGATGGCATACTCGGTTCGGGAAGTGCCGCACAGGTTCATAGAGGCAAACTTCACTCGCGGAATGTGGCTATTAAAGTATTACATCCCAATACACGTCAGCTAGTGGAACGAGATTTGAATATGATGAGACATATTGCCGACTTTATTGATACATTCTTTCCATTTGAATTTGTTAAGATGATGAGTCTACCACGTGCCGTGTCAACTTTTGCAACTGCCATGGAACGGCAGGTTGATTTGCAAATAGAGTGCAACAATCTATGTAGATTTCGGGCAAACTTTGGTTGCACGGATGGCAGTATTAATGATGTGATCACATTTCCACGGCCGGAGGTGGATTGGGTGTCAGAACGTGTACTCGTGGAGGAGCATGCCGGTGATGATGCCGTGCCAATATCGAATTACTTACTTGATGACAGTACGGAGGGATTACAGACGAGGAAGGAGCTAGCTGGACCATTACTCCTGGCATTTCTCAAGATGGTATTTATTGATAATTTTATACACGCCGATCTTCATCCAGGGTAAGGGAATATATATATATATATCTTAATTTTGTTTTCGTCTTCATGTCCACTGATTCTCACACGTGTCTACAATTAAAGAAATGTTTTGGTTCGAACAGCTCCAAGCAAATGGAATCCCAAAGTAATGAAGCATACCATAATATTTCTTGATGCCGGTATCGCAACATCGCTTGAACCTAATGATAAGCAAAATTTGAAAGATCTATTCAAGGCGGTAGTAATAAATGACGGTTACATTGCCGGGGAGTTGATGGTCGAAAGAGCCAGGTATGAACGTTGTACCTCCATCCCTGGCGGAAAGCATTCATTTGCTCTAGGTATATCCAACATTGTGTCGGAATTCCATGATCGAACAAAACATGGTGGGTGAAGTCAATCTAATGTCAGCTGTATATGTATTTTGTCCAATACGAGTCTCACTCTTTTCCTCATCCACAAAAAAACATATAACAGGTTTGACGCTGGGTGCCGTACGTGTTGGAGCCCTACTTGGACAAGTGTTGGATTTATGTCGAAAGTATAGAGTGGAGATTGATCCTGCAATGTCAAGTGTTGTTGTGAGTATGCTAGTATTAGAAGGGTTGGGTAGATCATTGGATCCAGAGTTGAACCTCATGAAAGCTGCAATGCCTTTCCTATTAGAGCCAGTAACTGAATTGCTACAGAATGTCGAGGACAGATGGCATTATGTGTCCTACACCGTGTGATTTGTACCATGTTTCATTAAAGAGAAATATAGCATGCCTTTTCATTAGGAGTACTTTTTTGAGTATCTAATCACAGGTAGATAGTTGGTACCATCTCTATCATTATTCATCTACCCTTAGAACCTAGAGGTCCCCAGAATTGTATGCTATGATTAGGATTATGAATGGATTTCATCCTCGTCACATGCATAAAAACACATCCACTTCATATTCATCTGACATAAGCATAAGATTACATCTTCTTACTTGAAGCACACTTCCAACAGCCTGATATGCTGGTTTATGTTTCCTATATCCATGATCCATGTTACATTGGTTATTATCATGACTGAGACCCAATGGTATATGCTCAGCATTTTTGTAAGTAGTAGTAGTAGGAGATATATGTATTTAATATCAATATCAGTAGCAGTAGGAGAAAGTATATGATCATTTTAAGAACAGACTCTAGACTCTAATAGAGGCTACTCTACAAAAGGGTAACAAGAACTTATGTTTACATACTACTGGAGAATGGAGTAATTAAACACCGCAATAAGTCAGGAGGTACTACCCAATCATTGATTAAAATTCCAGTTTGTTCAACAGATAAAGTCTTCCGTTAACACAGTGTTTGCCTTGACTCATCATCAAAATCAATGGATCCAAATCAAAATCTTGTGATGTTGCTGCTTGCTGCATTCTTGTTGATGTTGATGTTGAGCACTGCATACAGTATTATTATGTACCCGCCATGGAGGCTATCAAGGGATACATTGTGACATATTTGGTATGTCGAAATATCCCTTTCTTGCTATGTTTCTCTCACTACGAAAGATATGACTCCAGATCATGTGTCTGTTAGCCAAGTTGGCAACCTGTTCGTCGCTTGTTTGACTTCATCTGCGTTGAATCAGCGTAATGGTAGAGCAATCAATGGCTCACTTCTTTATTCACCATTATCAACGCTTTCATCTTCATCGCTGGCTTTAGCTTCATCAATTGCAGTATTGCCAAGCAATTTTCACATACATTATCATAATTATAAGATAACGACAAATATTTACTGTCGTAAGGTCTACTCCCTCTATCTAATCTCTCTGCTCACTACACAAATTGGGAGTGGGACCTAAGAGTGATGTGCTTGGTGTAGAAGCTGGATCCTCTGTTAGTGCTTATGATTGAGACCCCGCATCCAGTTCATACTCATAGCAGATCTTCTTTATATATATATTTAGTGTTTCATCACCTTCAACAGTGGCTAGTGGCTACAGGTCATAAGGATGTAGCTCCAGCCTGATATGCTCCCGAGACCTAAGATCTGTAACCTGAGTACACACAAGCATACCACCATGGTTGGTAGAGGGCACAGACCGCTTCAGAATCATCCACCATATGTATATAGAAGATGTCTGATCACATTCTACTGTGGTCACCACTCCCACCCATGGAACCCCAATAGTAAATGAAATCAGTTGATTTTTTTAGTGACCAGAATTTTAGTCCTTGCCTCGCCCTTTTGGAATTTAAGGGGATCTTTACATTAACATGTTGTCTGCAAAAAGGGCCGGGCAAAGACCCTTGCTTGTTAGTGTGGAGATAGGATTCTGAGCAAATAGAAAAGTTGCGATCATAGTGAAAAGCTTTAGTATGTTTGAGGTCAAATGCCAACTTGCAGTGTTCTTTGGGGATCCTTTGATTCTCTTTCTGATTCACTCCGATATGTAGTGTATCGTATTACCAACGGATTCTCCTTCAAAGAGTTTCTCGAAACGAAATCAATTGAGAACCCGTATCTATTCCTACGCGACACTTTTTGATTCTTTCCCCATGTTGTGTTTGATCTGGCCACTCCGACTGATTGAGTCCTCCAAGACAGCTTTTTTCTTTGGCGATGGATGCAACCCCACCAAGACCCAAAATCTCTCAAGCAAGGTGAGAGGACGATATCGTCCTTAGATGATAAGGAGGCCGATAGAAGTGAGGGTTCAGCAGTGCTTTGGAGCAAATGGTATGGTGGCGCTATACTTGTGTTCACGAAAGTCCTGCCAAAGTACATCACAAACACTCCCGTGGATCACTTTGCTCAGCAACACATTCGATGGCCGTCGTGCTTTTCCAAAGTCTAACGCTTAGAGATAGGAGTACCTGTGATTAATTGCACCATACTAACAACTTTGCTATCACTTTTCTCTTGCACACAGTAAAGCTCCAAACGCTGTTTATAATGAAATTATTAGTTATTCTTGCATTTTTCGCGGTCTGCACGGAGCAGACATTGGCCGTGGTGACGAAGAAGCCAGTGAAGGCTCCCGTAAAAGCTCCAGTGAAGGCACCGGTAAAGAAACCCACGAAGAAGCCAGTGAAGGCTCCCGTAAAAGCTCCAGTGAAGGCACCGGTAAAGAAACCCACGAAGAAGCCGGTCACGAAAAAGCCTGTACCCCAGGTCCCAACCAAGGTAAGAGTTTGGTGGTGTATCGATTGATATTATAAAGATTATATCGCTTATTACTGATTGATCAATGCTTCATGAAATTCTCCCTAACCCGTTTGAATATACTCCTTAGGTTAGAGCATTGGCGGTGACGAAGAAGCCAGTGAAGGCTCCCGTAAAAGCTCCAGTGAAGGCACCGGTAAAGAAACCCACAAAGAAGCCGGTGAAAAAGCCGGTGAACTAAAAACAAATATGTTTTGAGGGACGCTTACTACCACATGGACAGTTGTTGCTCCGATAAAATAACTTTTGCCCGCTTGCTCGTGCTGTCGTCGTTTGCCAAATTATAAATTTCGTTGTTATCTTTTTGTGCAAAGTCAAAATCATTTGCACTTGTCTTGAAGGAGCAAGCAATGAGTAAGTACAACCGCCATTGCGGCTCGGAACGGCGATGGAAGAATAGGTATTGCCGACAGGAAGAGGATACGTTGGCCTGCCACAAAAGCCATCGAGAGTCCTGTCCCTCAACGCTAGACTATCACAATTGTCATCATTGTCGAAGTTAATATCCCAAAGTGCATGAAATTGCATCCAACTCGTAGTCGAGAAGCAACCTCGCTGATCTGGTGCCTGTGAAATTGTTCCCATCAAGGATGAGATCTGTCGATCTTGTACTGTGTCCATGTCTCTTGTCAGTGCACCTCGAATGGCAGTCGCGGCTGAAAAAACCTCAGTCATGGTCATCCCTACGTCTGATCGAGGAAGGGCGGCAACGACGCTAGTCAATGCATTACCGAACAGTCCAATGCCACTGCTCGCATCGTCCAACATTCCAAAGCCATCTATTCCACCCCTGTCGCGCAAGTTGACCACCATACTTAGGTTCCATTCCAATCTCTCTGCGGTTCGACGCTTAATCATCCATCCCATTGCCGAAATCATATCGTTTGTGGATACAAATTCATTATCATCACAGCTCTCTGTACCGAACGCTTTCATCGCGTGTAACAACTCTGGGGTATACTCTAACAGAACATACTCATGATGGTCAGTGCCATCTTGACCTTCCACCACATCCTTGACAATAATTGGAGCAGTCGATTCCTTCTCTAAAATGATACTATCTAATTTCCCACCACCAATGAATTCATTCCAAGATGATGAGAAATGATTGTACAGAGTTGATTGTTGCGGTATGCTCGAATCGTCATTCATGGTTGAACCATCGAGATCAAGGAGAGGTAAAGTTTCTGGTGTCACCATCCCCGTTAACGTCGCATCCGCTCGGGCATTCGATGCACCAATGGGATGATCTAGACCCCTCATTGCACGTCCCCACACCTGAAAGGTGACAATATAAAATAATATGCATGTGTTGAGAAAAAGAACGCGTCCAAACTACACGTCCTCCGACGATCCTCTCACCTGACAGAAACGAAAGCAGCTATTCGCGTCACCTAAAAGGTGGGATATGTTGATACCCACTGCTGTACCATAATCCTTAAAATATGTAATTCGTACCGTTGAGACTAAATCGACTTTCCTTTCTCCCTCATCACCCTCATCCCATCTTGTAGGAGATAGGTCATCAAAGAGCGAGGATATTCGTGGTGCACCTCCACCTCCACGCCAATTAGCATGCTGCACCCTCCCACTTCGCTTCTCTCGTCTCCACTCCTCAAGTGTCATATCACTTGTACCGAATGACATTGGGACTGTATTCCCAACATTGCATTCCAAAGCAGGCATCCTCCTTCGATTGTATGCATCGTTGCTATGTAGGTCGACAGTCGCACCAAGAATTGGATAACGCTTTATAACCTCGATCAAACTCGAGATCAACTTCGTTTGATCAAGTGTGGAACGAAATACATACAAAAAAGGTAAATGTTCATGTCGTAAATGCATGTCGGCAATTGTAAGTGGGACACGAAATGGAGTAACGACATTCGTAGAGAGGAACAATCGACGACCGATCATCGTCTGGTGACTGCTGTTGGATGATGACGAAAAGCTACGACATCCCCGTAAACGCTCCTCACACGCCGCAAGACCCTGTGCTCGCAATCGTGCACGATTACGTGACGGTATGTGACCCACATTCGGGTAGGATTGAACTGCTGCAAGAATATCACATTCTCGTAATAGCTGTACTGTCGGGTAGGGTGATCGGATAGTATAGTCTCCAGCATCGGAAGGTGCACCTTCGTCAACGTAAGTATTGTGTGTGGCATTTGGATGAAAGAGAACTAGTTGCATAAACGATCCATGACCCCCTTCGACAATGGCTTCCTCTTGGAGTCGCCAGGAAAGTGAGATTAGATCTCGCCAACTTAGTGATTGACGATCAATTACTTCTTTCAGTACGATCAACGTCGTTTCACCGACGGCTGCAGTAGTAGCGAATGATGATGCTTGCGTCGTAGACGAGTAGTTGTGGTTGTCAATACCCTTGCGTAGAGCCGTGGCAGCTGAGGCAACCTCGTGGACAATCTCGTTCGACTCCTCGGCATGAGAGATTAGTAAATTAAGATGCGGAGGTGATCGCACTGGGGGTGCAAATGGACATAGTCGTTGACCGATCACAATACGGTCAAGCCAGTGCCGTGTAGCGTGAAGCCGTGAGCATGACATAACGACTGCAACTCCCGACGCTTCGAGGTGATGGGTCGAGATAGGTCGGCTTCTGTCTGGGGACGCGGACACAAACAACAAGATCCTAGAGAGATCAAAGATTCACACTCGCTCCGTCCTCACGCAACCATAATCCAGGATGGCCAACGAGAGCGACTACCTACTCAGGGGTCCTGCTCCTCCCATGAAGCCATCACGGTGGACTAGCATCGTACGTGGCCTTCTTCTCACGTCTGGTATCATCGTCTTGGTTATCGGTGTACTCAAGATTGGTGCAATGATACAGCCACGTCCTTCGTATGATGTAGATCTTCTTTCAATCCCTACCACGACCACCATAGCACGATCCGAATGTAAGGAGGATAAATCAACCTCAACACTTAAGGTGGCATACGACATCCCATTTAATACACTCTTTCATTACGCGTACGGTCAAGCGAAGTTCGAGGCTAGTGATGTTACCATCCTCAACGATACGGTGTATGCAGTGTGTGACAATTCATGGGCGATTGACAAATTTGCAAGACATGCCACTCCCTATTCGACGGAGAATATCCTACTTGCACCACCACCGATGATAAATAATCATTTAAATCGTGTCGAGGGTGATTCTGGATATGAGGCCATATTTGATTACGATGGTATGTTCTATGCAGTTCGTGAGAGCGTTAATTTACACGCAATCATTGTTGAGTTATCGCTGACGGATGACACATATACATACATTCAAGAATGTCCTTGTGAGTATACATTTGAGGGTGACAATACTGGATTCGAGGGAGCAGTTGGCTTCCCTGACAAGGATGGTATCATGTACGTGTTGGGACTATGTGAGGGCAATTACTGCCGAGATAAGAATAAGAAGAGTAAAGATCCCGGTAATGGGCGTGTAGTGCTAATGAAAAAACGTGATGTCAACTTGGATGCGAATGATATTGGTTGTCTTTGGGAGACTGTCCGGGAGGTACACATTCCCAAAAGTGCTGCATTTGTGGATTATTCTGCCATTGATATTACATCCAGTGGCAGAGTGGCAATAAGCTCCCAAGAAAGCAGCTCGGTGTGGCTTGGATATGTATCTGGTATCACTGATGGAGTTATTGATCCTAAAAGATTCGAGTTTAGTGATCATGATAGTTCTGTTCTGAACTTCCCTCGCGATAAACTTTGCGAAACTATTTACTGCAATGTGGAGGGTATTCATTGGATCAATGATGACATGCTCCTGGCAGTGTCGGACAGGATCAAAGATGAAGGACGGCAGAACAGAAGATGTGGGGTGAAGGATCAAAGTATTCATGGATTTGTTCTTCCTTAAAGTCGTAGATGTGCATAAATTACATAATCATGGCAAGTTGCATATTGTAAATGACCCAGCTCATATCTCTCTCTCTCTCTGCACTGCGCTCCCTGGATACCTTACACCATCATCACTCATTGAGTTCAAGCATAAATTTGGCAACAAACAGTGTAGAGTTTGTACCAGGAACAACTTATCATCCAACCAATCTGCGGCACTTCGATGTGAGCAACTTAGCGAATTGTTGGGGGAGCTCGACTACTCGATCCCCCCTTATCTGGTGTAATATCAACCAATCCCATCTTGCTCAACAAACTCCCCGCCACTTCCGCTTGACCTTTATCCAAGTCTGTGCCATTATGAAGAGCATCACTCATATTCTTCCCTCCACGGAATAGTTCCTTACTCCCAGCCTTGGTATTGGCATCAGGACCTCCATCAGGACTAGATGAAGAAGAGGGTGTGGACTTGTTGAGTGCCCGTGAGAGTGCTCCCTCCCTCGCCGAGGCTGAATGAGGGCTCGATATGACGCCAAATGTCGCAACAGAGCACGAGTTATATGATTTTGAAGGAGTGGTTGACATCGATGGCAAGATAGACAGAGTGCCGTGGCTCTTAGCAGTCTATCCAGGATAGGAATAACCGTATTTTTCCTCTCCTCTCTTTTCCTCTTCTTCTCCGTTCGAGCGCCACCCACCACACTCAATTTTTTTGATTTTGCTGAAGCGCGCCTCGCAAACGTCTCGCCGATGCCCACCTCCGCCAAGAATCGCTCGCCATGGCGGCTTGGTCATCTTGTCACATTAGTCGGGTGGCTTTATATGTTTGCCACAATGGCCCTGTTGCTTACGAGTGTGGTCGACTTTGATGATTTGACTGGAACATGACGGTCGGATCCAGTTCAACCTGTCTAAAACCTGAAGCAGCACAAGGCACTTCAAGTCTCCATCACTGCTCAAAACATCAGTGGCTGCACCACTTTAGTTATGAGCTGTTTATGTATCTTTCAT
>Ga0247843_1008048_pt1 | contig 12542 bp, 12 predicted proteins | sample LaCruzMarch2017__FD_192420 | JGI IMG/M metagenome (GOLD analysis project Ga0247843, IMG submission 192420) | Freshwater microbial communities from meromictic Lake La Cruz, Castile-La Mancha, Spain - LaCruzMarch2017_8m | ecosystem: Environmental > Aquatic > Freshwater > Lake | place: Spain...
CACCAACTGAAACCTTCTCTTGCCGTCCGCCTGCTTTAACAATCGCGTACACCTTGTACTCCTTCTAGTTATTAACCAAGAGTGAATAATTCAAATCTGGCTAGGTAGATAAGGGTAGAGATTGATTTGATTTGGGTCAAACTGGGACATTAATCTGTGAAATCTACCTCTGAGATCACAAAATTCCCCATCCGCCATCAACTAATAAGTTCTGTCCAGTAACATATTTAGACATATCACTAGCTAAATATGCGACAGCACCCTTTAAATCATCCTCAGTTGCCATTCGCCCAAGCGGTGTTTTCTCTTCATAACGTTTAACAAATTCCTTCGGCTGATCTCTAAAAATTCCCCCTGGAGATATTGAGTTAACCCGAACACTTGGGGCAAGTGTTGAAGCGAGCCACCTAGTTAATTGAATTAATCCAGCTTTTGATGCTCCATACGCTGCTGGATTGCCCATTTTGGTGCCCATATACAAACTCCAATCTGGCGCGAATAATCCGTAAGTCGAAGCAATATTTATTATGCTTGCACCTTGAGATTTTTTTAAGGTAGCAGCAAATCCTTTAGTTAATTCAAATACTGCGGTTAAATTAACTTCCAAGGCACGACTGAAAGTTTCAGAAGTTTGTTCTTCGAATGGGACATTCCAACCAGATAAATCTGAGCTTCCCACAAATGCTGCATTATTTATCAGGCAGTTTAACTCCTTATACTTTTTTAAAATCGAAGAAATTAAAGTTGCTCGATCCGATGGCGACTCAAGGTCACAAAAATATTGCTCGATATTGACTTTAAAGTTGTTTTCTATGCTAGACACAATTTTTGACAAATCAGACCCTGGTTTTTCAACTAAAATTAAATCTGAACCAAGTTCAGCTAGTGTTTCGCAGATTGCTACCCCTAAATACCCAGATGCCCCAGTGATTATTGAGGTCCTACCATTTAACTTACTTAATTCCGTTACAGTGCTCACAGAGTAATCTTACCGCTCTTGATTAATGCCTCAGCAACCTTAAAATCAAACTCAGTATCAATATCTAACGCTCTTTCTTGGGGAACCTCAACAGCTTTAACTCTACCTTGGAATATTCCGTCATTTGATAGAACGAAGTTACTATTTGCAACGTAACAAACTGTTGTCATATCAAATACCTCAGGACTACCCTGACGATTTTCTGGAGTTTTATTGGCTTCATTAACTAAAGTAAATGTTCCATCCCCCGCCTTTTTAACCATATTAAAATACGGGTTTCGCTGAGATTTAGTGATTGTTACTACCGCATCAGCATCACCTTCTTCATATTTATCTAAACAAGAGTTAATATCTTCATAGCTTCGCAAAGGTGATGTAGTGGGCACAGAAATCATAATTTCAGGCAAATTTCCTTCAGAATCTTTCAAGTAATTCAAAGCGTGTTTCCAGACTTGCCATTCAGGAGTTGAATCCCGAGACAAATGTTGTGGTCTTATAAAAGGCACTTCAGCTCCAAACTGTCTAGCAATATCTGCGATTTTATTTGAGTCTGTTGAAACAATTACTCTTTTAATTCTGCTTACTTTGAATGCGCACTCGATTGATAACCCGATTAATGGTTTACCACCTAAGATCTTTATATTTTTGTCTGGCACACCTTTTGATCCATCTCGTGCGAAGACAAAAGCAACATTTTCCATTTATTTGTCAATTACTGAGTGGTCATACACAACCTCGACTTTACCACCCTTGCTCGATGCTTTGCGAATGGCTTCAATGATTTCAATAACACGCAAACCGTCAACTCCAGTGACTAAAGGTTTTTTACCAGTATTTATAGCTTCTACTACACTCTTCCACTCATATTCGTAAGTTTTACTTAGCCCCATTTCATCAATAAAAACTTGTTCCCTGCTATTTAAAGTTTTATCAATTATCGTAACTTCTCCAGTCAAACCATTCCACTCCAAATTTGCCTTATCACCGAATGCGGTACATTTGCGAACAGGAATTTTTTGAATGAAATCTAACCTAACATCTGCAACTAATTGTCGTGAATTAAGGGCCTCTTTGAAGCCAAGTTTAAAATGGGCCGTATCTTCAACATCTATCTCAAGATCACTTTCCTTAGATAGTTTTCCACTAACCCATCTAATCTCACCAAATATCCAGCGCAAGTAATCGATTTCATGGCTTAGTTCAAGTAATGCGCCGCCACCAAGATCTTTCTGCGCTGATACACCACGGCGATAATCTGTATCAGGACGCCAGTCTGGCAGGTACTTACCGGCTCGACAATGAATTTCGTACACCTCACCAATCTGACCAGAAGTAATAATATCCTTGTATTTCTGCAAAGATGCTGAAAATCTAAGGTTATATCCCACTTGCAAAATCAGGTTTTTGCTTTGGCAAGTCTGAATTAGTTTTTTTACGTCATTTGAATTAATAGATATTGGTTTTTCAATCAAAAGATGGGAACCATTTTCCGCCAGTGCTTGTGCAGACTCAACATGAAATGTGGCTGGATTAGCAACTATCGTAAGATTTGGCTTGAAATCAATTGCTTCACTAATTGATTTTAAACTATTATTATATATGTTTTCAAAAGCCTTACTTTGCGCATGATGCATCAGTTTTATCTCAGCATCAGCGAACATGTTTCGGCATATATCTAAGTGCCTAGAGCCAATACTGCCTGACCCAATAATTAAAATACGTTCTATATTCATACAAATATAGGTGAAAAAGTTTTCTCAGCGTTATACGATGCAAATTCTTTAAGTATTTTTAGTCCCGCTTCGCCACTTTTCTCAGGATGAAATTGACAACCAGTAATATTATTTTTGATTACAACTGAGGATATCCTGTGTCCGCCATAATTGCAGTCGGCAAGGCGATTTTCCTCTTCTGTTGGTACAGCCATAAATGAATGGACAAAATACATAGAATCTCCCACCTCGTTTTTTGATAAGACCGATTCATGCCAACCTGTATCCTTGCGTGGAGGGTGAATTGAATTCCAGCCAATATGTGGAATTTTTAATTGAGCTGACTCTTTTGTCACTCGTGGAATAGAGGTAACGTAACCTGGTATCAGTCCCAGGCCTTTCGTAGTTCCGAATTCACTACTCTCTTGAAATAGTAACTCCATCCCAAGACATATACCCAAAAGCGGAGTATTCCGCTCAGCAATCTCTTGAATTACCTGAATCAGGCCATAATTTTTTAAGGCAGCCATTGCATTTGCAAATGCTCCAACTCCAGGCAAAACAACTCGCTTTGCAGTAAGAATTGATCTCGGATCTGAATCTAATCTTACTTTCGCCCCACACTTTTCAAATCCACGCTGTACGCTAAGTAAATTCCCAACTCCATAATCAATTACTGTCACTTCATACAATGTCGTAGTTCCTTACTCTTAAACCGGCTTTTTTAGCTACATCTCTAATTTCCGATACTTTCGCTCGCCCATAATGCAAAATATCAGCTGCGGCTACTGCATCCGCTCCACCTTCAATCGATGCCAATAGTGCGTCATCTAGTTTACCCATACCACCACTAGCAATTACAGGCAAACTAATAGCACTAGTCACGGCTTTGATTAACTCTATGTCAAAGCCTTTTCTAGTGCCCTCGCGATCAACCGATGTCAATAAGATTTCACCCGCACCTTTTTGCTCACATTTTTTTGCCCATTCAATAACGTCCAGTCCGGTTTTCTCACGACCATTGTTTGTGTATACCTCCCACTTACCAAAACCGATTTGCTTAGCTTCAATTGAAGACACCATGCACTGACTTCCAAAGCTATGTGCTACATCAGAAATAATCTCAGGATTAGAAACTGCCGCTGTATTAATTGCAACCTTATCCGCACCCGATCTTAAAATTTCAGTAACATCCTCAATTTTTCTAATTCCACCACCAACAGTTAATGGAATAAATATATCTTTGACTGCCTCTTGGATTATCTGACTTAAATGGTTTCTACCATACAGACTTGCCACAGTATCCATATAAATTAACTCGTCTGCGCCTTGTACATAATATTTCTTTGCATATTCATTTGGCGAGCCAATTACTCTCAAACCTTCTAAGTGAATACCTTTGATTAAGTTTGAACCTTTTATATCAAGTCTTGCAATTAATCGCAGATTTTTCATGTCACCTAACAATATTTCTAAAGAGGATTTCGGAGTTGCCAATTATTGTCCTCATGACACCAAATATGAGGTGAGCGAAATTTATCAGCCAATAAATCAAAATAATCCCTATCCATGACTTGTTTTTCAAACATGGTACTAGCAACCGGAAACTCTTTTTCATTTATAGTGAGGTACTGAAATAATTCATCTGTAAATCTCTCGGGATACTCGTGGTCAAATTTTTTTACTAGAGCCACTCCTTCTTCTCTATTTATATCACCAGATCGAATTTCTTGAGCGGCATCGTAGGTGGCTCTTCCAATCCCAAATTTGATACCAGTTGTAAAATAATGAAGGTCGTCAATTTTGTCATCAATACTGTTGTATTTTGAATATGTCCCAGGGGTACGCTCAGGTGAGGCTTGGAAACCACCGTTTTCGACAGCATAGTAATAAGCCGATTGTGGATGCCATTTCAAGTAGTAGCCAAGATAATGCACAGCCACATTCTTTTCAAAAATTTGATCAGGATCAGCTGGCATGTACGGCTTCAAATCATTGTCATTAACGCCAAAATTTTTCTCCAAATCAGCTAAAGTCACTCCACCAAGATGAATTTTTGATTTATCGCTAGAGGCAAAATAAGACCAGTCTCTCTTTGGGCTATCCGTATCACTAATTGGATTGCCATATTCGGCCTCATTTTCTCCATAAAAAACTAGTGGTATGTTAAACAGCAAAGCCATTTTAGGTGCTAGAAATTTTTGGCCAAACATAAATGCTTGAAATGGGTGAAAGAGTAACTCAGTGGAAAGTCTTGTAAGTAATCGATGGATTCGACCGTTGGGTGTCATTAAATAGTTGTCGTGACCAGCGTGAATCCACGATTGAAAATTGTTCCATCCCCAATTAGTATAAATATGTGGAGCCCATGTAACTGTAAGAGGATTCATTTTATATTTATTTTTCAACATGTGTGAAGCATAAAAACTATCTTTGCCACCAGATCCAGGAACCACACAGTCATACGATCCATCTGATTTGCGATATTTATTGCAAAGATCTTGTAGTTGTTTTTCCCTTTCTACCCAATCAATTGCATCCTTCTTCTTTTCAGCAAAATTACATGCGTCACAAATACCATTTTTATCGAAATTTATAGTAGTTTTTTGACTTGATTGTGTGTGTTCAAATTCAACTGCAGAGTTTGGTCTTTGGTTTGAGATTACACATTTTTTACAATAGCTGATCTTTGCTGGTAACCCATAAAAAACCTTAGGAGAATCAATTGTTTTTTTATAATCATTGAGGTTCACTGGATCTGGATATCTAATTTTATCCATTTATACCTGAACTAGGATTCAAATGTGGAATAGAATTTGCTTTCTGTAGATCTAGCGAACGGCCTATGTCCGTCCATTGCTCGTGAATTGGATAAACAATCGTAGCTAATGACTGCCGTCTTAGTCTCTCAAAAAGAGTTGGCATGTCACAGGCTTCATTGATTGATAACGTATTTAGGGCAGCTGGATTAAATGCATAAACACCTGCATTTATAGTGGAATGAGAGATGGGCTTCTCTTCATACCCGGTGATATATAAGCCATCAGTTTGAACGGTACCAAAGGGATTTTGAATTTCATGCAAACGCACAGCCATCGTGCCAATTGCATCATGCAATCTATGGTAGTCAATTAATTGGCCATAACTTATCTCTGTTATCACATCCCCATTAGTAACAATAAAATCCTCTTCTGGTGGCGACTCAAACAAACTTAATGCTCCGGCAGTGCCTAATGGACTAGCTTCTTTTAAATATTGAATTTTTACGCCAAATTTACTTCCGTCTCTAAAATACTCCTCAATCACAGTTCCAAGATAATAGATAGATATAACAAAATTTCTAAACCCATCTGATCTGGCTTTTTCAATTATGTGCTCAAGAATTGGCTTTCCAGCAACTTGGAGCATAGGTTTTGGTAAATCATTAGTTGCTGGTCTGAGTCGAGTTCCTTGGCCACCTGCCATAATTATCATTAGATTTGAACGTAAATTGGTTGTATTTATCTCATCCCAAAAATGTACGCCTAATATTTTTTTCTTCTCATCAACGATTGGAATTTGTTGAATTTTATTGGCTAGCATCAATTGCAAAACGGTCTCTCGTTTCATAGTAGGTGGGACTACAAGTGCCTCACGATGATAAATCTTTTCAACTGAATCGGTAATTCTGACTCCCTTCAACAATCCTTTTCTTATATCACCATCTGTTATTGTCCCCGATAAATATCCATTGTCATCTACGATAAGTACTATCTTTAATCCTGTTTTATTAAGAATTTCTATGGCATCACTTATTTTCGATGCAAATTCTAAACTAATTTGCCTCCATAGGGACTCTGGCGTATTCAATTTCTCCTCATTTTTCTGAAATAGCGAGATCATGAAATAATTTTTTTATTTCGATCGGAAAAGTCAAATTCTTGATAATTCTTAAAATTATGTTACTTGCTCCCTCAGCTCCATATGGACTAATAGACGATCCCAGCCTATCCATAAATTCTGCAGAATACAGCACTTTAATCGCATTAAGAATACTTTCGACATCTGGCTCGCAGTTTATAACGCTTTTAGCCTGAACTCTCCCCTGCTGTCGGTCGCCTACATTTATAGTTCCTTTTCGAAAAGTCGGAATTTCCAATATGCCACTTGAAGAATTACCCACAACTCCATCTACAAATTGTATACAAGAAAAATAATTTAATTGCCCTAAAGAGGCATAGAAACTCGAATTCTCATGCGTTGCCACAAACTTTTCTATGGCATGACTTATATAGTTTGAACCTGGATCTACATTAGGTGAAGTAAATATATAATTAATATCAGGTAATTTATCTAAAGCTGCCAATAACTCATTTATTTGCTTATCCGCTGATGCTAATTCAAGCGTTACTGGATGAAAAGTAATCAATAAATTCTTTTCGCCAAATTTGAAATTGAGAATAGACTCTAGTTCAGATTTACTAAGCAATTCTAATTGGCTAATTGCATCAACCCCAAGCCCACCTGTAACAAAAACGCTGCCTGGCTGTTCTCCCAGTTGTATAACTCTATTTGCATACTCTTGAGTTGAAACAAAATGTAAGTGAGACATTTTTGTTATTGAGTGACGGAATGCATCATCAATTGCGCCCTCAGTTAGCTCCCCGCCATGTATATGTGCAACTGGTATTAGCGCTACATGAGCAGCAATCACCGCGGCAAAAATTTCGAAGCGATCACCTAATACTAAAACCAAATCTGGCCGTAACTCTTCCAATGCAGCGGCGAACTTGCTTACACCCAGACCAATTGATTCCGAGACACCCCTCGCATCATTATCCCCAACTAGAGTATCAATTTTCATATCTATTTCAAATCCATCTGTAAGAATCTCTTGACATGTATCACCATACTTTAAAGATAAATGCATCCCGGTTGTCACTAATTGCAACTTAAGATCACTATCTGTAGTAATGCCTTTTAAAATCAATCTTAAGAGGCCATAATCTGCCCGAGAGCTAGTAATTACGCAAATTTTTCTTTGCATTAATCTATAATTTCATCGATTGAGTAATCCCGATTAGCTTTACTACCAATAATTTGGTCCCACCGCATTGGAGAGATCCCAGAGCCAGCTCTCTTGGTTGTGATATTTGTTTCACTTAAAGCTTCACCCTTATTAATCTTTACTTTTGCAACAATGGATTGGCGAGCAACTTGCCTATTCTTTAACTCGCTTGGCATTATTTTCTTCACTCCGTCACCCAATGCTAGTTCAATGTTGCGAATTGCAGTTATCATCTTTTTTAGTTCATCTGGCTCCAGGCTGGCTTTATGGTCGGGCCCCGGCAAAGTTTTATCCAATGTAAAGTGTTTTTCGATAACTTTTGCGCCCAATGCTACTGCCGCTATTGCTACTTCGATCCCTTCTGAATGATCTGAGTAACCAACTGAAACTCCAAAAGCTTTCTGAATGCTTAGCATTGCACTCAAATTAACATCATTCATAGGTGCTGGATATGCAGTGGTGCAATGAAGTGCAGTAATTTTGCTCCTGGTAGTACCCGCATCTTCTAGAGTTTTAATCGCATTGCCTACTTCACCTAAATCAGACATACCTGTGGACAAAATCACCTCTTTGTTTTGTTTTCCAATATGGCGAAGCAGTGGCAGATTTGTAATCTCACCAGAGGGTACTTTAAATCTCACCTGTCCTAATCGGATTAGCATATTCACGCTATCTATATCAAAGCCTGTCGAAAAAAATCCAATTCCCCGCTGTTGTGAGTACTTTACAAGCTCACGATGCATCTCTTCGGTAAGCTCGAGCTTCTCCAACATTGCATACTGTGACTCATCTTTATCTGTAGATTCATACTGATAATCAGCTTTTAACACCGAACGGGTAACTATATTTTTTGCAGAAAAAGTTTGAAACTTAATTAAGTCTGCCTCTGCGTCAGCAGCCACATCAATTAACCGCTTTGCCAATGACAGTTCACCATTATGATTTACGCCAGCTTCTGCGATAATTAGAGTTTTCAAGTTAGTCGCCTGCCAATTTTTTTTCATTTTCTAAATTAGCAAGTACTGTCATTCCCATACCGACTAAACAATCATCTCCAACCTTAATGCCATCTCTAATGATGCTACCACTACCGATAAACGTGCGATGACCAATGCTTGCTCCACCATTAACTATTACGCCAGTAGATATATGCGTATGATTCCCAACTTTAACATCATGCTCAATCAATGCGCGGGTATTGATAATACAATTTTTACCTACACTGACACCCGAATTAATAATAACATCTTGCATTACGATACTGCCTTCTTCAATGATTACACGCGATGATACTTGGGCTGACTTTGAAATAATACTCGGGATATTAAACCCAAAGTTTTTTAGTTTCTCATAAAGATCTTTGCGTATATTGGCGGTTTTTATCTGCCCAACAGTAATGATGGCATATGGAAAATCCTTGTAAAGTTGGCCTAAATCCTTATCTGACCCAATCACTTTGTACCCAGAATGTTCAGTATTAATCTGCTCAGGTAATCCTACTAAGCCCGCGATTTCATACTCACCATGTTTTTCAATGACATCTATACATGATTTAGCATGGCCACCAGCACCAACAAGTATAATTTTTTTCCTGCTCATGATATTTCTGGAGCAAGGCTTGGACTACTTGGTATGTTGATCAAACTTTTTATTAGCATCTCTGCAACTGGAAGATCCATCTTTGGGGAGGTAATAAATGGTTCTAAGTTACTGAGTAAATTCCAAGCAGGTCGTGTCATATAGCCTGACTTATTAGTACTTTCAATGATTTGATCCCTCTTATTCGCAAATTCATTATTTAAAAACAAGGTTTGTAGCCAATAATTACTCTTACAGTTATCTGGCTCTTTTAGAACTTTAATCCCCGAAACGCCTGTAAAGGCTTTTTCATAGGAATTATAAAGATTCCTTTTAGCTCGCAATTTACTTTGAATACTCTCTAACTGTGCACACCCTAAAGCCGCATTAATATTTGGCATCCGGTAGTTATAGCCAATTTCATCATGAATAAACTCCCATTTGTGAGAAACTTTTGCAGTTGTAGTCAAATGTTTTGCATGGCGTGCAACATCTTTATCATTTGTTAATATTGCTCCACCACCGCCAGTTGTAATAATTTTATTGCCATTGAAACTTAAGGTACCAAGTAGTCCAAAAGTTCCTGTGTGCCTACCGAAGTAGTAACTACCTAGCGACTCAGCTGCATCTTCAACCATCGAGATATTAAAATCTTTTGAAACAGACAATAATCCCTCGATATCAACTGGGTGTCCAAAAGTATGCATTGGCACCATTGCGCGGATTACACGTCCAGTAGATGTATTGATGCAGACGCCATCATTTTGCTCTGTTGTCGCCTGCAAGTACTCTCGTAATTTTGAGGCACCCATGCCCAAAGTGCTTTCTTCACTATCAACAAAATGGGGTATCGCATTACAGTAAGTGACAGCATTTGCTGTAGCCACGAATGTGAGAGCGGGTACCAATACCTCGTCATTGTCTTTTACGCCAGCTAACTTCAATGCAATGTGAAGGGCAGCTGTGCCGTTAACGACCGAAACTGCGTATTTGGCTCCTGTAAAATTAGCAAGATCTGCTTCGAATTTATCAACAAACTTGCCAGCAGATGAAACATATGTTGAGTCCAAGCACTCCTTCAAATAAATCCATTCATTCCCATCAAATGTTGGCTCATGTAGCGAAACTGGCCCAGAACCGACAACTTTTACAACCGCTTCCAGTACTTGTTCTGATAGAGATTTTATTGATTGAGTGCTTTTCATAAGTTATAAATACCTGACTTGTAACTTGAGATATTAGTTGGCTTTGTGAACCATTCAATAGTTTCTGTCAAACCTTTCTTAAAGCCATCTATACCTGTGTACTTTGGCTGCCATTCAAATAAACGATTGGCTTTGCTGTTATCAGCCCACAATCTCTCAACCTCAGAATTTTCAGGTCTTACTCTTTTTTGATCGGTGATAATTTCTATTTCCTTACCCATTAAGTCAGCTATTAAGTTGGCAGTATCGCCAATCGATATCTCTGAATTACTTCCTAAATTAAAAACCTCTCCTATGCCTTTATCGCTAACCAGGACTGAATTAAAACCAGCGACAATATCCATTACATAATTAAAATCTCGAGTCGGCGTAGTTGAGCCAAGATTGATTTTTTTACTTCCTAGTGCGATTTGAGTTATGACAGTTGGTATTACGGCTCGTGCAGATTGTCTGGGGCCATAAGTGTTGAAGGGTCGCAACGTAACAACTGGAAGATCAAATGAGGAGTAAAATGAGTATGCAAGTTGATCTGCTCCTATTTTGCTTGCTGAATAGGGAGATTGTCCGAGCAGCCTATGCTCTTCGGTTATGGGAACAAACTGGGCTGTGCCATAAACTTCACTGGTCGAAGTATGAATGAGTCGTTTGACTCCGAGCTCCTTCGCTGCCTGTAATACATTTAATGTTCCTTTAACATTAGTTTCCACGTAGGTGTCAGGTGAGTGATATGAAAAAGGTATAGCAATCAGCGCCGCTAAGTGCAGCACCGCATCACAACCCTTCATGGCCGTTTTGACACCATGCGGGTCCCTAATATCGCCACTAAAAACCTCAAATTGACCTTTTACATCTGAGCTGCATTGATCAAGCCATCCCCAGGAGTTGAACGAGTTATACATAACAAAGGCGCGGACTTTGAAGCCTTGTCGAACAAGCAACTCAGTTAAGTGCGAACCGATGAATCCATCTGCACCTGTTATGAGGACAGAGGATTTATTAATGATACTCATATCTCACCCCCGACTAAATATATCGCTTAATTAGTTGAAATAACCCCAGTACTGACTGCTCTGCGCCCCTTGCGGCGGCCAGATGTCGCTGGTGGTTGTTCAACTGGTTCATCAACTTGATTTGAATTTAAGTTTTGATCAGTATCTATATCATCACCAGTTGAGCCATCAGCTGAATCTGTTTCCTCATCTGAATCATCATCTTGTGAGGCTTTATTACTCTTTGAAAATCGTTGATCCATATCTTTTTCTAGTGCAACCTTTTTAACTGGCTCACTGTGAATATGAATTCCTCTACCGCCACAACTTTCACAAGTTGTTGAGAAGGCTTCAATTAATCCTTGACCAACACGTTTACGAGTCATTTGAACCAAGCCAAGTGAGGTTACTTCAGCCACCTGATGCTTCGTGCGATCGCGCCCTAAACATTCAACTAATCTGCGAAGTACTAACTCGCGGTTTGATTCCAGGGTCATATCGATAAAGTCAATTACGATAATGCCGCCCATATCTCGCAGCCGTAGTTGGCGGGCAATCTCTTCCGCTGCCTCTAAGTTATTTTTAGTAACAGTCTCCTCAAGATTTCCACCCTTACCAATAAATTTACCGGTATTAATATCAATCACAATCATTGCTTCAGTGCGATCAATTACAAGTGAGCCACCCGATGGCAGGTATACCTTACGATCAAAGGCTTTTGCTAACTGCTCCTCAACCCGGTTTTCGGCAAATAGATCTCTAGGGCCGGTCCACTTTTCAATCTTGTTTGCCAATTCAGGTGCGATATGACCGATGTAATTTTGAATATCATCCCAAGCTTGATCACCTTGAACTAGCATTTTGTTAAAATCTTCATTGAAGATATCGCGAATAACTCGAACAGTCAGATCTGGCTCACTATATAAAAGTGATGGCGCAGTGGTGGCAGAGTTCTTTGCCTGCTTATCAATCTCCTGCCACTGATCTTTTAGCCTGCTTACATCCGCCTCTAACTCAGTTTCACTTGCTCCT
>Ga0247843_1008049_pt1 | contig 12541 bp, 8 predicted proteins | sample LaCruzMarch2017__FD_192420 | JGI IMG/M metagenome (GOLD analysis project Ga0247843, IMG submission 192420) | Freshwater microbial communities from meromictic Lake La Cruz, Castile-La Mancha, Spain - LaCruzMarch2017_8m | ecosystem: Environmental > Aquatic > Freshwater > Lake | place: Spain...
CGGCGCCTCTATCACGCGCATGCCGAGGGGCTGCCCCTCATTGATTATCACTGCCATCTCTCGCCGCGCGAAATCGCCGAGGACATCCGCTGGCCGGATATCGCCACGCTCTGGCTGGGAGGCGACCACTACAAGTGGCGCGCCATGCGTACTGCCGGGGTGGAGGAGCGCTTCATCACGGGTAACGCGTCGCCGTGGGAGAAGTTCGAGAAATACGCGCAGACCATGCCGAAGCTCCTGCGCAATCCGCTTTACCACTGGTCGCATCTGGAATTGGCCCGCTACTTCGGGATCGACGATATCCTCCTCGGACCCGCCACGGCGCGCGAAGTCTTTGACCGCTGCAACGAAATGCTCGCGCAACCCGGATTCTCGGCGCGTGAGTTCATGGTGCGCTCTAAGGTCGAGGTGGTGTGTACGACCGACGATCCGGTCGACTCTCTCGCATACCACCGCACGATCGCCGCGGACAAAAATTTCCCCATCCGTGTGCTGCCCACTTGGCGGCCGGACAAAGCGCTCCAGATCGACAAGCCGGAAGCTTTTTCTGCATGGATCGACCAGCTGGAAAAAGCCTCCGGCGCCACCATCGCAAAACTGGACGACCTGATGTCCGCGCTGCAGCAGCGGCATGATTTCTTCGCCGCACGGGGATGCCGCCTTTCCGACCGCGGTCTCGATACGGTGTGGGCAGAGGATTGCACCCGCGCGGACGCTGCGGCCATTTTCGAACGGGCCAGCCTTGGACAACCGGTCTCGCCGGCGGAGGCTGTCCGCTACAAATCCTTTCTCCTGCACGAACTCGCCGTGATGGACGCGGCCAAGGGTTGGACCATGCAGATCCACTACGGCGCGCAGCGCAACAACAACACGCGAATGTTCGGCCAACTCGGACCCGACACCGGTTTTGACTCCATTGCTGATTTGCCGGTGGCGGCGGCCATGGCGCGCCACTTCGACCGCCTCGACTCTGCCGGCGCATTGCCCAAGACGATCATCTACAACCTCAACCCGCGCGACAACGAAGTGGTTGCCACCATGCTGGGCAACTTTCAGGACGGCATTACCGCGGGCAAAATGCAATTCGGCGGCGGTTGGTGGTTCCTCGACCAACTCGACGGCATGACGCGGCAGATCGAGGCGCTTTCGCAGATGGGTTTGCTCAGTTGTTTTGTCGGCATGCTGACCGACAGCCGTTCCTTTCTCTCCTACACCCGCCACGAATACTTCCGCCGTGTTCTGTGCAACATCCTGGGCCGAGACATGCAGAAGGGATTAATCCCCGACGACGAGAGCCTCGTCGGTCCCATGGTGCGGGACATCTGCTACGAAAACGCGCGCAACTATTTCGGGTTCGGCAACTCCTGAGCGGGCTCCCTGAGTGACGGTTGCCTCGCCGGGAGGAGCAGACGGCGCCGAAATCGAGAGCTAGGAGCAGTGGGCGGCGATTGCCTTAACTGAGGCGTATCAAAGATGCTGGCAACGCATGGGCGATGCTAGAATCTCCGGTCGGTTGACAGGAACTGGTAAAATGGTAAGCTGTATAACATGAAAGCAACCATCGACATTCCGGATGATCTTTACCGTCGGGTGAAGGCCAAGACAGCTCTTAAAGGGCGGGCTGTGCGTGATGTGACCATTGAGTTGTTCCGCAACTGGGTCCAAGAGCCGGGAACCGCCACTGCGGCGGGGGAGTCGCCGGTCAGCTGGGTGGATCAACTCCTTGAGCATGCCGTGCCGGCAGACCAGCCCGGTCCCACCGCGCGGGAAATCCTCGAAGAGGAGCGGAACCGTCAGGAGCGTTCCGCCAGATGATCACGATTGACGCCAGTGTCTGGACGGCCTTTTTCGAGCCGAAGGACGCTTTCCACATCGAAAGTGTTGCCTTCCTGCGGGAGTGCGAGCGGCGCCGCGTCGAGATGTTTGCTCCTTCGTTGGCCATCGTGGAAACAGCGTGTGCGATGGCTCGCAGACAGCAGGACGGTGCCAAGGGCTTGGCCGTGGCCCGGAGCCTGCAGGCGATTCCCGTCTTGCGGTGGGTGGATGTGGATATGACATTGATCGACGAAGCGCTGACTTGCGGGACGCGTGGCCTGCTCCGCGGAGCAGACGCCATCTACGCCGCCGCCGCGGCCTCGACCGGAACGACGCTGGTCACTTGGGACAACGAACTGATCGAGCGGGCCGGTGGCGTGACACCGTCGGACTGGTGCTCGCGTAAGTCCAAGTGAAAAGGCGCCCGGCCGTACCCCTGCGGAGGTCGCGCTGACCAAGATCCCATGCTCTCGTACACCAACAATTCATGAAAATCCGCAAAGCCTCGTCATGTCGGTTCATGCCGGCGGGCAGGATATGGGGTGAAAAGCCCAAGGAGAGCACGCCGTCGGCAGAAGTGGCCGCCTAGAGGGATTCTAGTAAACGCTTTCCGCGGCAGGGGCGGCGGTGTAGCAATACAACTCGTTTTTATGAAAATAACTTGTCTGGGAGCAGGCTACGTGGGCGGTCCGACCATGGCGATGATCGCGGCGAAATGCCCGGACATCGAGGTGACCGTGGTCGACCCGAACGAGGCGCGTATTGCCGCGTGGAATTCCGATGAACTTCCGGTCTATGAACCGGGCCTGGACGGCTTGGTCAGGGAGGCCCGGGGGCGCAATCTGCATTTTCGCACGGATGTGAAAGCGGCGATCAAATCAGGCGAGATAATTTTCGTTTGCGTCGGCACCCCGACCAAAAACTACGGGATCGGCGCGGGTCGGGCGGCTGATCTGCGTTACATCGAGAGTGCGGCGCGCATGATCGCGGAAGTGGCCGATACCCCGAAAATTATCGTGGAGAAAAGCACGATTCCGGTGAAGACAGCAGAGGCTATGCTGACCATTTTGCGCTCGAATTCGCCGCACGGTAACTTTCAGGTTCTTTCGAATCCCGAGTTTCTCGCGGAGGGTACTGCCGTGGCCGACTTGCAGAATCCGGACCGCATCCTCATTGGCGGGGAGCGCACGGACGAGGGTCAGGCTGCCGTGCGCAAACTGGCCGATATTTACGCCCGCTGGGTGCCCCGCGAGAAAATTATCATGTCGAACCTGTGGTCGTCCGAACTTTCCAAACTGGTCGCCAATGCTTTTCTCGCGCAGCGCATTTCTTCGATCAACTCGATCTCCGCTCTCTGCGAAGCAACGGGGGCGGACGTCGACGAGGTGGCCCACGCCATCGGACAAGACTCCCGCATCGGACCGAAATTCCTCAAGGCATCGGTGGGATTCGGGGGTTCGTGCTTCCAGAAGGACATTCTCAACCTGGTTTACCTCTGTGAGCACTTCGGTCTTCCCGAGGTCGGGGCCTATTGGGAAAGCGTGGTGCAGATGAACGATTGGCAAAAGGGGCGCTTCACCCGCCAGATCGTGCGCACTCTTTTCAACACGGTGTCCGGTAAGCGCATTGCCGTTCTGGGTTTTGCTTTCAAAAAAGATACCAACGACACGCGGGAGTCGGCAGCCATATCGGTGGTGCGCGGGCTGCTGGAGGAAAATGCCGTCGTCGTGGTCTACGACCCGAAAGTCCCCGCCGGGGATATCCGGCGTGACGTGCTCGGAGACGGCAAGGAGGATCCGCGGTTGCTTGTGGCCAGCAGCGCTGCTGCCGCGGCCGACGGTGCCCACGCCCTGGCCGTGCTGACCGACTGGGATGAATTCAAGTCCCTCGATTTCGCCAAGATCTATGATGGCATGCACAAGCCGGCCTTTGTTTTCGACGGCCGCAACGTTTTACCGCGGAAGGAGCTGCAGGATTTGGGCTTCAAGGTTTTTGCCATTGGCAAACCGGCCGCGGTCTGAAAAGCACGCATCATGAGAATTCTTATCACCGGCGGGGCTGGGTTTCTCGGGTCGCACCTTTGCGACCGCCTCATTGCCCAGGGGCATGACGTCCTTTGCATGGACAACTTTTTCACCGGGCGCAAAAAGAACATCGAACATCTTCTCGGCCATCCGCGCTTCGAATTGATCCGCCATGATGTTATCGACCCGTTCAAATTCGAGGTCGACCGCATTTACAATCTGGCCTGCCCGGCCTCTCCGCCGCACTACCAATACAATCCGATCAAGACGACCAAAACGTCCGTGATGGGTGCGATCAATTGCCTCGGCTTGGCAAAGCGGGTCAAAGCCCGTGTCTTTCAGGCTTCGACCTCGGAAGTCTACGGCGATCCCACCGTCCACCCGCAACCCGAGAGTTACTGGGGCAACGTGAACCCGATCGGCCGCCGTTCGTGCTATGACGAAGGCAAGCGCTGTGCCGAGACCCTTTTCTTCGACTACCACCGAGAAAACGGCGTCGACATCCGCGTGGTGCGCATTTTCAACACCTATGGCCCGCGCATGAATCCTGACGACGGACGCGTCGTCTCCAACTTCATCGTGCAGTCCCTGCGGGGGGAGGACATCACCGTTTACGGCGACGGATCGCAGACGCGGTCCTTCTGCTATGTCGACGATCTGATCGAGGGTTTCCTCCGGCTGATGGAGCAGGAGAAGACGGTCGGTCCCGTCAACATCGGCAACCCCGGCGAGTTCACCATGCTTGAATTGGCCGAACTCGTTCTGAAAAAAGTCGGCGGCAAATCGAAAATCGTCCACCAGGACTTGCCGGCCGATGACCCGAGACAACGGCAACCCGACATTTCGCTGGCGAAAAAGTATCTTGAGTGGCAGCCCACCGTGCGGTTGGAGCAGGGAATCGAGAAGACGATCGATTACTTCCGCAAAGAATGTGCCGGGTAGAGACCGGCCGGTTCCCGGCCTGAGCCATCCTTTGCCAACAGCGCGGTCCCCGGGCACTTCCTGCTTCCATCCTGGCGCTCCCGTGCAAACATCCGCCCATGCTGACCAAGGTCTATTCCGCCGCCCTTCACGGTGCTGACGCGCGGGAGGTGGAGATCGAGGTCAACGAGGGAAGCGGCGATCCCAAAGTCATTATTGTCGGGCTGCCCGATGCTGCGGTGAAGGAGAGCAAAGACCGGGTGACCACCGCCATGGCGAACAGCGGTTACCGTTGGCCGCGCGGGCGTACCACGATCAATTTGGCCCCCGCCGACATCAAGAAGGAGGGACCCAGCTTCGATCTCCCCATTGCGCTCGGCATGCTGGCCATCGTGCAGGGGCGGGACCTGCCACGTTTGGCGGATTGCTGCATTGCCGGCGAACTCGCTCTGGATGGAGCGGTGCGCTCGGTCAAGGGTGTCCTGCCCATCGCTCTCGAGGCCCGCCGGCGGGGCAAGCCCGTGCTGATCGTCCCGGCGGAAAACGCGGACGAGGCTTCCGTGGTCCAGGGCCTGTCCGTGCATGGGGTGCGCAACCTGCGGGAGTGCTTTGAGTTCCTCGAGGGACAGCGGAAGATTCCCCCGACGGTCTCGGACTTGGATACCGTCTTCCACCGCAACCAGCAGTTCGACGTGGATTTTGCCGATGTGAAGGGTCAGGCCGGGGTCAAGCGCGCCCTCGAGGTAGCCGTGGCGGGCGGACACAACCTGCTCGTCCTGGGCTCGCCCGGGGCGGGCAAGAGCATGCTGGCCAAGCGCATTCCGACCATCATGCCGGCGATGACTCTCGAGGAGGCGATCGAAACGACCAAGATCCACAGCGTGTGCGGACTCCTGGCTGGGAAGCACAACTTTATCGCGATCCGTCCGTTCCGCTCCCCGCACCACACCATCTCCGATGTCGGACTGCTCGGCGGATCGACCAATCCGTCCCCCGGTGAAGTCAGCCTCGCACATCACGGTGTCCTCTTCCTCGATGAGTTGCCAGAATTCCGGCGGGGCACGTTGGAAGTCCTGCGTCAACCGCTCGAGGACCGCTGTGCCGTCATCTCCCGCGCTGCCGGCACCATGACCTTTCCCGCGGACATCATGCTGGTGGCTGCGATGAACCCTTGTCCGTGTGGCTATTACGGGCACCCGAAGCGCGAGTGCCGCTGTCCGCAGGGCCAAATCGAACGCTACCGCCAGCGGGTTTCCGGCCCTTTGCTCGACCGTATCGATATCCACATCGAGGCACCGCCGGTGGAGTATGACGAGCTGACCTCCCGTACCGAGGAAGAATCTTCCGCCGTCATCCGGGCGCGCATTGCAAAGGTCCGCGCCCGGCAGGCCGAACGCTTCGGCGACACTTTGAGGCCCGCGTTGAATGCGCGCATGCAACCGCGCCACATGCGCGAGTTCTGCCAGATTTCCGCCGGTTGCCACGCTTTGCTCAAGCATGCCATGGAGGATCTTCACCTCAGCGCGCGGGCCCATGACCGTATTCTCAAGGTGGCCCGGACCATCGCGGATTTGGCGGAGGCCGAGAGCATCGGCGAGGACCACCTTCTTGAGGCGCTGCAATACCGCAGTTTGGACCGGTCGGTCATGATGTAAGGGCGGCGCGGTTTTCCGCTCGGTTTTTCACGGCAAGGGGCCCCGGTCGGATGGGAAGGTCAGGGGGGACTGAGCTCTGTGGACCAATGCCGGTTCTGAAACGTCCCCCCACACATTTGCCCCTGCCGCAAATTAAATTGAACGATCGTTTGGAACGTCTGTCAGAATTACTGACAGATAAACCCCAATACCACCAAATACCATGGAAGCTCCTGACAACAATATCGGTCTCTATCTGCGTGAGATCAGCCAAGTGCCGCTCTTGAGTCCTCAAGATGAGGTCAAGCTGGCCGGGCAGATCAAGCGCGGCAACAAAAAGGCCCGCGAGAAGATGATCACGGCGAATCTCCGCCTGGTGGTCAAGATTGCCCACGACTTCGGCAATTACGGGCTTCCCCTTTTGGACCTTATTTCCGAAGGCAATATCGGTTTGATGAAAGCGGTGGAGCGTTTCGACCCGAAAAAGGGCGGCAAGCTGAGCACTTATGCTTCTTGGTGGATCAAGCAATCGATCAAACGCGCCCTGGCCAACCAGAGCAAGACCATCCGGCTGCCGGTTCACCTCGTGGATAAAATCGGCAAAATCCGCCGTGTTGCCGCGCAAATGACCGAAGAACTCGGCCATGAGCCGACCACCGAGGAGTTGGCCGAGGAGCTGGGGTTGCCCGTGGCCAAAGTTGCCCACCTCAAAAATGTGGCGGTGCGCCCGGCTTCACTCGACGCGAAGATCAGTGCCGATGACGACACTGCTTTCGGCGACCTAGTGGGCGATGACCGTGCCGAAGACCCCTTCGAGGCGCTGCGTGACAAAGATTTGCAAGGCGAGGTGGGCGACCTGTTGGATGCCCTTGACCCGCGCGAACGCAAGATCATCGGCTTCCGCTTCGGACTGGATGGTGGCCGGGAGCGCACGCTCGAGGAAGTCGGGCATAAGTTCGGTGTGACGCGGGAGCGCATCCGGCAACTGCAGAACATCGCCCTGCTCAAAATGCGCAAGGCCCTGCGCAAACGCGAAGAACTCAACCTCCCCGAACCCCAAAGAGCGTAACCTGCGGGGGCGGAATAAGATTTGGTGGGGCCGGGCCCGCCGGGTTCTCCCGGTGGGCCCGGTTAAGTTTTGGCCCGGGCTACGTCCGGTTGTGCAGAGAACCGGCCTTTAGGGAACAATACGCAGTTGCACCGATTCGTGCCTCCGGTCGCCGTCGAGGATATCGGTCACGACCACCAGGTGATCGCCGGGTTCGGCCAAGCCCTTAAGCAATAGTGCCGTCTCGGCGGCAAAGACGTTTTTGTCCGGTTCGGCCACGAATCCCATACGGTGGGCCTGCACACCGTAGAGCAAGGCGAGGCGGCGGCAGACCCGCTCGTCGGGGCTGAAGGCAAAAATAGGGGCGTGCAGCGGGCGCAAGTGCGAGACATAGAGCGCCATCGAACCATGGAAGGTGAAAACCACCATCTTCGCGTGGGGGAAGCTATTGGCCAGCGAGACCGCCGCCGCTACGGTCTTCTGCCGCGGCCCATCGATGACGGCTTCACTCGCGTAACCGGCACCACCGCTACGTTCGATGCGCCGGGCCACGCGGTCGAAAGTTTCCACGCATTGCACCGGGTATTTTCCCACGCTGGTTTCGCCGCTGAGCATGATGGCATCCGCCTGCTCGTAAACGGCGTTGGCCACGTCGGTTATTTCCGCGCGGGTCGGAAGGGGGTTGGTGATCATCGACTCGAGCATGTGGGTGGCAACGATGACCGGTTTGCCGACTTGCAGGCAGGTTTTGACGATGCGGCGCTGGATGATGGGAAGTTCTTCCATCGGGCATTCAATCCCGAGATCCCCGCGGGCCACCATGACGGCATCCGCGGCATCGATGATTTCCTTGACGTGTTTCACCGCGTGCTGGTCCTCGATTTTGGCGATGATGTGGGCGTCACTTCCGAGGCGCTTTAACTCGGCCCGCATGGCATCGACATCGGAGCGCTCGCGGCAAAAGCTCAGGGCGAAATAATCCACCTCGGTCTCCACCCCGACGACAATGTCTTTAAGGTCCTTTTCCGTCATGGGGGGCAGGTTGACCTTCACTCCCGGCAAATTGATGTGGCGTCTCGAGCCGAGCACGCCCTGGGTCAGCACCTCGCATTGCACGCGGTTTTCCTTCTTGGCCAGGACTTTCATGTGGATGTTCCCGTTGTCCACCATGACGACGTCCCCATCGTGAATGTCGTCGATCAGGCCATCATAGTTCACGTCCACCGAGTAGTGCTCCTCGCTTTTGGCTCCACGGACGGTGAATTCCACCACGTCCCCCGGGTGCAGATCCAGATTGGTGGCCACGTCGCCGGTGCGGATGGCGGGGCCCTGGGTATCCATCATGATGGCGATGTTGGCTGATGTCTGGCGCGCCACCTCGCGGATGCGCGGGACAACGGTTCGGACCCATTCGTGGGTGCCATGGCTCATGTTCAACCGGAAGACGTTGGCGCCGGCGGCGATGAGGCGGGCGAGCACCTCGGGCGAGTCGGTGGCTGGACCGAGGGTGCAGATAATTTTGGTTTTGCGCATGGGAAAGGAAAGACGGGCAGGCAGGGAGTGGCAAGAGGAACTTGCCGTGAGGTGAATTCAAGCTTGCCGACAGACAGTGCCGGAGATTTCTTGGAAGGTCATGCACGATCCGTTTGCCGCACTGGAAAAATTCACGCCCGCGCCCGGGCGCGAGGGAGTCTTTTATTCGTTGCCCCGTCTCGAGTCTGCCGGCCTGGGACCGGTCTCGAGGTTGCCGGTCAGCATCCGCATCGTTTTGGAATCCGTGCTCCGCAACTTCGACGGGCGCAAAGTGCGCGAACAGGATGTCAGGATGCTGGCTGCCTGGCATGCGAAGCGGCCGGCGGCCGAGGAGATTCCCTTCGTGGTCGCCCGCATCGTGCTCCAGGATTTTACCGGCGTGCCGCTGTTGGTCGACTTGGCCGCCATGCGCAATGCAGTCGCCGCGGCGGGGAAGGATCCCGCCATGATCGAGCCGCTCGTTCCGGTCGACCTGGTTGTCGATCACTCCGTGCAGGTGGACTTTTTCGGCAGCGCCGACGCCCTGCGCCTCAATCTCGATATGGAATTCAAGCGCAACCGCGAGCGCTATCAATTTCTCAAGTGGGGGCAGCAGGCCTTCAAGACTTTCGGCGTGGTTCCGCCGGGCATCGGCATTGTCCACCAGGTGAATCTCGAGTACCTCGCCAAGGGGGTGCTCTCGCAGTCCGTGGACGGGCGGGAACTCTACTACCCGGACACTCTGGTCGGCACCGACTCACACACCACCATGATCAACGGTCTCGGTGTGGTCGGCTGGGGGGTGGGCGGCATCGAGGCGGAGGCCGGTATGCTCGGCCAGCCCGTTTATTTCCTCACCCCAGAAGTGGTCGGAGTGAACCTCACCGGGCGTCTGCGCGAGGGCGTCACCGCCACGGACCTCGCCCTGCATGTCACCGAATTGCTGCGCAAGACCAAAGTGGTCGGCAAATTCGTCGAATTCTACGGGGAAGGCGCCGCTTCGCTTCCGCTGCCCGACCGCGCGACGATTGCCAACATGGCGCCGGAATATGGTGCGACTATGGGCTATTTCCCGGTGGACTCCGAGTCGGTGAACTATCTTCGCGGCACTGGACGGACCGACGCGCAATGCGACGCGTTCGAGGCGTACTTCAGGGCGCAGCAGATGTTCGGCATGCCGAGGGCGGGCGACATTGACTACAGCACGGATCTCGAACTCGATCTGGCTTCCGTGCAGCCGGGCGTGGCCGGGCCGAAGCGCCCGCAGGACCGGATCGACCTGCCCGACCTCAAGACCGCTTTCGGATCCCTCCTCGAGAAGCCGGTGGCCGAGGGCGGATACAACAAGCCGTCCGCCTCGCGCGGCAAACCGGCGGAAATCAAAGTCGTCCATCCCCGCTTTGAAATTCCGGCCGACGAAAAAAGGCAGGTTGAGGAAATGGAAGACGACCGGCCCACGCCGGACAATGTCCGGGGCCGTGCCGGCCACGGATCCGCCGCCCTCGACCACGGCAGTGTGGTCATCGCCGCGATCACCAGCTGCACGAACACAAGCAACCCAAGCGTCATGCTCGGTGCCGGGCTTTTGGCCAAGAAGGCCGTCGAGCGCGGGCTCCATGTTTCTCCCGCGGTGAAAACCTCGTTGGCCCCCGGTTCCCGGGTCGTGCAGGACTACCTGCATTCCACCGGACTCCAGCCCTATTTGGACCAGCTCGGGTTCCAGATCGTCGGCTACGGATGCACGACATGCATCGGCAATTCCGGCCCGCTGCCGCAGGCCGTGGAGGAGGCCATTACGAGCCACGACCTGGTGGCGGCCTCCGTGCTTTCCGGCAACCGCAACTTCGAGGCCCGCGTGCACCAGAATGTGAAGGCCAACTTCCTCATGTCGCCTCCGCTGGTCGTGGCTTTTGCCCTCGCCGGCCGGGTGGATATCGACCTGACCACCGAACCACTCGGGCAGGACAAGGACGGCCGTGACGTCTACCTGCGCGACCTCTGGCCGTCGTTGGAGGAAATCCGTGCCGCCATGCAGTCAGCGCTCAAGCCGGAAATCTTCCGCAGACTTTACCGCGACTTCGCCGAGCAGAATCCCAAGTGGAACGAGGTCCCCGGGTCTTCCGGTCAGCTTTATGCTTGGGACGACGAAAGCACCTACATCCAGAATCCGCCGTTTTTTGCCGATTTTTCGATGCAGCCGGGCACGATTGCCGACATCGAAGGGGCTCGTCCGCTCGGCATTTTCGGTGATTCGGTCACGACCGACCACATTTCGCCGGCTGGTGCGATCAAGGCAGCTTCCCCGGCCGGCCGGTATCTGGTCGGGCACGGGGTCGAACCGCAGGATTTCAATAGCTACGGGTCGCGTCGCGGCAATGACCGCATCATGACGCGCGGCACGTTCGCCAACGTGCGGATCAAAAATTTGATGGTGCCCGGGGTGGAGGGTAGCGTGACCAAGTACTTCGCCAAGGGCGCGCCGGAGGGCGAAGTCATGGCTATCTACGATGCCGCGGCCAAATACAAAATCGATGGCACGCCTCTTGTGGTTCTGGCCGGCCAGGAATACGGCACCGGATCCAGCCGCGACTGGGCCGCCAAGGGGACGATGTTGCTCGGGGTGAAAGCGGTCGTGGCCCAAAGCTACGAACGTATCCACCGCTCGAACCTGGTCGGAATGGGCGTGCTTCCGTTGCAATTTGAAGAGGGGACGAGTGCGCAAACGCTCGGCCTGGACGGATCCGAGACCTTCGATGTGCTCGGGCTCTCCGAGGAGGTCAAGCCGCGCCAGAAACTTACCCTGCGCATCACCCCAGCCCATGGCGCTTCCCGGGATGTCCCGGTTGTGCTGCGCATCGATACCCCGATCGAGGTGGAATACTACCGCCACGGAGGCATTTTGCCCTTCGTCCTGCGCGAGCTGATCGCGGCGGCGCGCTGAGGAGGTCACCGTTTACGCCGGGCCGGAGCGGCGGTTGGTTGCCGCTTTCCCCTCGCGCCTCGAATCTGATCAGCCCGACTTCAACACTTCGATGAAAGCCTCCTGGGGGATATTGACCCGTCCGATGCTTTTCATCCGTTTTTTGCCTTCCTTCTGCTTCTCGAGAAGCTTGCGCTTGCGGGTGATGTCGCCGCCGTAGCATTTGGCCGTGACGTTCTTGCGCATGGCGCTGACGCTCTCGCGGGCGACAATCTTGCCGCCGATGGCGGCCTGGATGGCGACCTGGTAAAGCTGGGTCGGGATGACCTCCTTCAGCTTGGCCGCGAGTTGGCGTCCGCGTGCTTCGGCCTTGTCGCGGTGGACGATGGAGGAGAATGCATCCACCGGCTCCCCGTTGACCAGGAGGTCGAGCTTGACCAGTTTATCGGCTCGCGTGCCGGCGTGCTCGTAGTCCATCGAGCCGTAGCCGCGGGTGATGCTCTTTATCTTGTCGTTGAAATCCACCAAGATTTCGTTAAGCGGCAGCACGCAGGTGAGCATGACGCGGCGCGTGTCGAGCGACTCGGTGTGCTCGAGTTGTCCCCGCTTCTCCATGATGAGCTGCATGAGCGGCGAGATGTATTCGTTGGGCACCATGATGAAGCAC
>Ga0247843_1008052_pt1 | contig 12539 bp, 3 predicted proteins | sample LaCruzMarch2017__FD_192420 | JGI IMG/M metagenome (GOLD analysis project Ga0247843, IMG submission 192420) | Freshwater microbial communities from meromictic Lake La Cruz, Castile-La Mancha, Spain - LaCruzMarch2017_8m | ecosystem: Environmental > Aquatic > Freshwater > Lake | place: Spain...
CCACGGATAGATTTCCGACGCTGGTCGCCGAAAGCACAGCGCTGCTGAGATTGCCTGCCTGCGTGTTAGGCAGGTCGGCCAAAACGGTGATGTTGCCGATCGAGCCAACCGTGCTGGTGATTTTGCCGGTCAGATCGCCGGTCACTTGCGTGGCCCCGATGTTGCCGACGCTGACATCGCCTGCATAACCCTTGGCGCTCACAGTGAGGCTGGTCAATGCGCCGGTCGCGGTGATGTTCGCAAGGCCAGCCGTGGAGCCATCGGCGATGGTGACAGCATTGATGGTGCCATCGACCGCATTTGTGCCCGTAGCACTCAGCCTGCCGGAGAGTTCGTTGACCGTAACGGTGCCGATTCCGCCGTTCTGCGTGGTTACCGAGCCGGAGAGGTCGCCGGCCACGGATAGATTTCCGACGCTGGTCGCCGAAAGCACAGCACCGCTGAGATTGCCTGCCTGCGTGTTAAGCAGGTCGGCCAAAACGGTGATGGTTCCGATCGAGCCAACCGTGCTGGTGATGTTGCCTGCGAGGTCACCCGTGATGTTTGTCACGCCCGAGATCGAGCCGACAGTTACCAATCCACCCGCAGCAATGCCGTTGGCCGATACTGTCAACGAGGTCAACTCATCTGTTGCAAAGATCGTGCCTGTGGCTGTGATGCCATTGCCGATTGTCACTGCACCTATGTCGCCGTCTGTTAGCACAGCGCCTGTGGCGCTGATCGGACCGGTGAGTTTGCCTGTTACGGTGATCTCTCCGATTCCGCCGTTCAGCGTGGTTACCAAGCCGGAGAGGTCGCCGGCCACGGATAGATTTCCGACGCTGGTCGCCGAAAGCACAGCGCTGCTGAGATTGCCTGCCTGCGTGTTAGGCAGGTCGGCCAAAACGGTGATGTTGCCGATCGAGCCAACCGTGCTGGTGATTTTGCCTGCGAGGTCGCCTGTGATGTTTGTCACGCCCGAGATCGAGCCGACAGTTACGAATCCACCCGCAGCAATGCCGTTGGCGGATACTGTCAACGAGGTCAACACATCTGTTGCAAAGATCGAGCCTGTGGCTGTGATGCCATTGCCGATTGTCACTGCAGCGATGTCGCCGTCTGTTAGCACAGCGCCTGTGGCACTGATCGGACCGTTGAGTTCGCCTGTTACGGTGATCGCTCCGATTCCGCCGTTATTCGATGTGACGCTGCCGTCCAAGTCGCCGGCTACCGAGACGGTGCCGATGCTTGTGGCTGCACTGATGGCTCCCGTGAGATCGCCAGCCTGCGTGTTGAGCAGGTCGGCCAAAACGGTGATGGTTCCGATCGAGCCAACCGTGCTGGTGATATTGCCGCTCAGATCGCCGGTCACTTGAGTGACGCCGCTAATGTTGCCGACGCTGACATCGCCTGCATAACCTTTGGAGCTCACAGTGAGGCTGGTCAATGCGCCGGTCGAGGTGATGTTGTTGATGCCAGCTGTCGAACCGTCGGCGATGGTGACAGCATTGATGGTGCCATCGACCGCAATTGTGCCCGTAGCACTCAGGCTGCCGGAGAGTTCGTTGGCCGCAACGGTGCCGATTCCGCCGTTCTGAGTGGTTACCGAGCCGGACAGGTCGCCGGCCACGGATAGATTTCCGATGCTGGTCGCCGAAAGCACAGCGCCGCTGAGATCGCCAGGCTGAGCGTTCGCGAGGTCCGCCAAGACAGTGATAGTGCCGATCGAGCCGAGCTTGCTGGTAATATTGCCGGTCAGATCACCGGTTACGTTGGTGGTGCCGGTGATGCTGGCCACGTTGATCGTGGCAGCCGATCCGCCCGCCGAGACGGTGTATTTGGCCAGGGCTCCTTCGGCCGTGATGTTGCCGCCAGTGGCACCCTTGGCAATGAGAATATCGCCAATGGTGGCGTTCGCCGCCGTGTCCGCCGTGGCGCTGATGGTGCCGGAGAAGACACCGCCCACGGTGACGTTGCCGATCGAGCCGCCAGTATCAAGGCCGCTATCGTCGGTGGACAGCGTGCCGGTCAGATCACCCGCGATCGTCACTGCGTTAATGTTGCCGTTGAGGGCGGTGATTGCGCCGTCGAGATTGCCGCCTGTTCCACCCGTGCCTGCGTTGACTGCCGTAGCGCCGGTTATGGATCCAACTTGGATCGTGGATCCTGCGTCGATGGTGCCGTTGACGGTGAGCGAAGCAACTGCGCCGGTGGCAATGATGTCCGAGCCGGTCATCGCGTTGACTTTGCCGCTCAAGGTGATGGCACCCATGTTGACGGGATCAATGGTGGCGTTGTTCATCGCGGCACCGCCGACCGAGGTCACGGTTGTCGTGCCGATCACGCTGCCCGTGATGTTGAGTTTGACATTGTTCATCGCGTCAGCACCGGCTGCAGTGCCGGCATTCGTGATAAGAATGTTACCCGTCACGTCGCCTGCCACTTCAAGAGCAGTGTCCGTCTTGATTACGGCAACGACCGTGGGAACCGTCGCTCCAGCACCAGTTGTCTGGGCCGTGAAGGAGGCCAGATCATTTCCAACCGAGATGAGGCTGGCCTTGCTAGTAGCAAAGCTCAGCGCGCTGCCGGTTGTGCTGGTGAGAAGGATTGCGCCGATGTCGTTACCAGAAGTGATCGTCGTGGCATTTCCTGCGGCGTCAGCCAAAGCGGACCCACTGATGGCTGTTGCCGTGATGCTGACGATGTCGGTTTCAGCGTCGAATATTGACGACACGATGCCCGCACCCAGAGGCGTTTTCGACGCGGTGGTAGCCTGGATCACGCCGATAGTTCCGACGGTGGAGTTGACGGTGAGATTTGCGATGGCGTTGCCGCCGTTGGGAGCGGTAACAGTGGCCGTGATAGGTCCGACGTTCGCACCCTGGAAGGTGTTGAAATCACTGCCGTAGGTGCCAGTGATGGCGTCGCCCTGCTTGCTGGTCACGATAACGCCAGTGATATTACCGACATCATTGCCTTCGCTGTCGGCGGTGAGTGCCAAGTTGCTGATGGCGTCAGCTCCGCTGCCGACCACGGAAACCGTGATCTGCCCGATGTCGCCCGTCGCTTGAATTTTGCTGTTCGTCAAGCCGGTTGCGGTGGCATCCAGCGAGGCGTTGGTAATGGTGATCGTGCCGACGTTGCCGTTGGTGGCTGTGACTTGTAGTTTATTCACCGCCAAGCCGCCCTCGAGGTTGATGACAGCAAAGTTGAGATTGCCGATGCTGGCCGCGCTGAAGCGAGCGTCATTGACGGCCTCACCCGTCGCCCCCGTGGGCGTCGCGCTGATGGCTTTGATTTGACCACCGATGGAGGTGAAGGTTGCCCCGCCGCCAATGGCTGTCCCTTGGGAGGTGCTTCCGTTAACTGCTTCGATGTCGCCGCTGGTGACCTTGTATGTGCCTGCACTAATACCGAGGCCCGAGAAGCTTGAGCCGGAGATGGTGCCGACGTCGGAATCCGCCTGGACGTTGAGACTACCCAAACCATCGCCAGAGCCCGCGGCGGTGCCGGTGATATTTCCGACGTCCCCGGCAATGGCTGTAACAGCAAGGCCATTGATACCGTCGTTGGCGCTTGTGGCGCTGGTTGAAGATCCCGTGATATTGCCAATATTGCCTGCCAGAGTGGTAAAGGCACTGAAGCCGCCGATACCGTTGCCTGTCAAGCTGGAGCCAGAGATGCTTTCTCCGGCGCCGGCCGCGATGCCCGTGGCGGCTTGCAGGGTGAGGCTATTGATGCCGTTTCCACTGCCGGCAGCGCTGCCCTTGATGCTGCCGATACTCCCGGCGACGGCATTGACTGTAAGAACACTGATACCATTTCCAGCAGCCGCGGGACTGGTCGAAGACCCGGTTATACTGCCAACATTTCCGGTGATGGTCGTGAAATTGTTGGTGGCCACTAGGGTTCCGGCACCTATGCCGTCTCCACTGAGCGAGCTACCGATAATATTGTTAATTCCCGTCTGGGCGGTGATTGTGAGGCCGCCGATACCAGGACCTGTTTGAATCGCAGTGCCGGTGACAACTCCGACGTTGCCGGCGGAGATAATGGAGGTGTCGATGATACCACCGGTCAGGCCCGTGCCGGAGATGTTGCCGACGTTGCCCGACGTGCTGACGAAGGTGGCATTAGCAATCGCCGTGCCCAAGATGGAGGTGGCTGAGATATCGCCGATCGAAGGCAGGATCAAGGTGAGGCCGTCGATCGCGCCTCCGGTTCCGCCTGCACCGTAGGCGATGACATCAAAGGAGCCGATCGTACCAAGTGCCTGTATGGAGGCTTTGCCGATCGCCGTGTCGCCCGTGGTTACCGCACTGATGCCGTCGATGTTGGCGGCCGAATAAATGAGCGCGCCAGTTCCGATGGCGGGCGCTTTCTGCAGATTGGTGATATCGATTTCACCGATGCCAGCCGCGCCCTGCGCGATGATGCTGCCCGTCAGCTGGCCATCGACGATGGTGACATCGCCGATTCCGTTGCTGGCCAGCAGGGTTCCAGTGATGTTTCCACCGCGAACCAAGACATTACTTACGTCGGTCGCGGCAAGTGCTGCGTCAAGGTCGCCGCCGGCAATGTCAACAGAACCCAGGGTCCCACCGACGAAAACTTGGGCTGTGGCACCGAGAGTAGCACCGCGCAGAGTGATTCCTGCGAGATCGGTTCCGGCAATGATCAGCGCGTTATCGATGCTGCTGTTGGACCAGATGGTGCCGATCTTGGCGCTACTTTCGATGAGCGATGCACCCAAGCTGCCAGTGCCGGCAACTGTGACGCCAGCGATGTCGCCACCCTTGGCGACGAGTGAACCAGTGAATGCGCCGCCTCCGATAATGACGGAATCAAGGTCTCCGGCACGCAGGCCGGAAATGCCTTCGCCGGCGAAAAAGTCGCCGCTAATTATCCCTTGCACGCCCAAATTGAGATGTCCAGCAACGTCGACGACGCCGTCGAAGTTTTTGGCGGTGAAGGTCAAGTCACCGGTGGCGCTGATCGTGGAGCCTGCAGCCCAGCCGCGGCCGAGGGAGACATTGCCGAGGAAGGCGTCTGTTCCGCCGAGGGAGATTTGTCCGGCAAACTGGCTGTTGCTGCCGCTTAAGCGGCCAATGCCACCAGCGTTGGTGGTGATCGTTCCCAGGAAATCGTTGCCGTTGAAATTGGCCGGACCGTTGTAGTTGTTGGGATCGATGCCCGAAATATTGATGCCAGCGATAGAACCAGCGTCGATATCGTAAAGGTTAATGTTGGCCAGACCAGGGGTCCATCCGCCGTAACCTTGGAGATAGCTGCCGTTGGTGGCCATGAAGGAGTCCACTTTGGACACCATGCCGGTGCTGAGGTTGATGTTGCCCACGGCAACGCCTGGGAGATCGATCACGGGGACGACAGCCGCCGTGAGACCGATGCTGCCGACTGTGGTGATACCGGCAGCTGCAGTGATGGAGCCAATGTTGGTGTAACCGGGGGTGAGGTTGTAATACTGGGTCTGAACCTTCTGGTTGACTTGGTTCAGATTGTCGAGGCTGAGACCGCCGTTGCCGCCGAGGTCGCCCAAATTCCAATTCGGGTTGATGAAAGCTTTGGTCTGAACGGGGGCGGTGAAGCTACCGACCGGGGTGACCACAACGCCAATGGAAGTTCCAGCAGCACCGATTTGGATGTTGGCGATGTCGGCGTTATTGGTCGAGCCACCGAGATCAATGTTGAACTTCGCGCCTTTGCCGAGTGAGGTGACGGTGACTTTGTCGCCGTCCGCGTCGAAGAAAGTGGCGTTTTTCCTGTTGAGGCCGGTGCCGATGCCGGAAAGGAGGATGCGCGCTTCGAGGGCTTCGAACTCGCTGGCTGCGGGGGCGCTGGCCACAACGGAGAGTTGGTTGGCCTTGCGATTGGAACGAAAGCCGCGGAGAGCTGAGGCGAAACGATTGCTGAAGTAGGTGGACTTTTTCATGTAATTCTTGGTGCTGAGGTTTGGTTATTTAAATAAACCGCTGCGAGAATGATTCGTAGGAATGAGTAAAGTGAGAGCCAGGCAAAGGCAGCACAAGAGTTTTTTTTTAAATATTTTATTAATTGCACGCGATATAATTGCGTACCGATAATACTTGCCGGGCATTAACAGAGTGGACTAGTAGTAACGACATGCAATAATACCTCAATACATTATTAATTATTTTTTCCTCACGAGGCCTGCTGGACGGTTAGGCGACCCCTAACCTTAAGGTTGCGTCTGACAATATTATCGCGGATCGTATATTGACGCCCCGCGTCAAATATAGTTTTCATTAGCAGTATGCATGTTGCAGATCCACTTTCCACCACCCCGGGGCAAAACACGCCGGGCGAGGCCCTGCGCAAACTCTTCATGACGCCGTTGGGGGTGAGCGCCTACCGGTTATCGGCGGAGTTGGGGGTGGCTCCGATCGCGATCAGCCAGTTGCTGCGGGGCAAGCGCGGGATCAGTCCCTCCATGGCGCTGAAGCTGGCGAGTTACTTCGGGGTGGAGCCGGGGTTCTGGATGGCCCTGCAGGCGGCCCACGATTTGCAACTGGCCGCCCAAGAGGCAGCGGAACGGGGAGCACCAGCCGTGACCCGGTGCCAAGCGCTGGATGGACGGTCCTTGGTGCTGCGGGAAAGCCAGCTCAACGGCAAGCGCCAGTGGGAAGTGTTGATGGTTAGCTCTCAGGATGCTGCCCCCTTGGAGCGCGGTGCGGCCGAACCGAAGGCCGCCAAGGGCAAAGCAAAGAGCAGCCGGTCGGTCGCCGCCAAGAAAAGGTCGAAATAGGAATTCCTGCGCTAGGGCCGTTTCCGGCGGAGCTTTAGGAGCGTCGGTGCCTTTCCCCTCGGCAGGGACGGTAACCCTAGGGACTCCCGACTAACTCACGTTATGGCGGACTCGCCGGGCAAGTCGACTTCTGGTTTGGGCAGGGGGCACGGGCGTCCCGCCCGTCACCACTCAAGCCCATCGGCAGGATGCCGATGCCACGCCCCACTGACTTGGGTTGCGGGCGTCCCGCCCGTGTGGCCTGTCGGAAAACGGGCGGGACGCCCGTTCCCCCTGGGCTTCGCCGCCCCAGTTACTCTCAGCACACACCCGCCCCGCCAGCGCGAAGGCTGAGACAGAAGTCAATTCCCCACGGGCCCGATGCCGAGAAACCCGGTGGAAGCTCCCTTGTAGCGGGGCCGCACGAAGCCTTCTATTTCGCCGGTTTTCTGGTTCAGCGCACACTTAAAAGCGGCGGTGCTGACTTTGGCTGGAGAGGAGGCACTGATGAGGAAAAAGTAGCTGATCTTGCCGGAGGCGGTGCCGGTGGATGGATTGAGAACGAAGGAGAGGAGACGAACATTAAAGGCGTTGGGGCCATTGAGGCGGCCCTGCGGGTCGAATACCGCTGCAGGGGACAAGGGAACAGCCGACGGGGTGCCGAGGGCCCTCAGACGGGAACGTTGGGGGTTGGTCCATTTTACGTCGCCGGAGGCGGGGCGGCTGAGTGCGCCGTCTGCTTGCGGCGCATCGAGATCGATGGTGCCCGTATCCCAAGAGACCACCGGGGCGGAGCGAGCCGGCGGAACATGGGCTGCGAGCAGGATGTCCAGAGGAGCCATCGATCCGGCTGAGAAGGCGGAGCCACGCCAGTGAGACTCGGGATCCATTGGATCAAAAACCCACCAACCACCAAAGAAGCCTCCCCCGGACAAGGCGCGGCCAACGGAAACAATAAGCCTGCCCTGGGGATTACGCAGAACATGGGAGCCGAGCGAGAGCTTGCGCAGATCGCCCAAGGTGGCAGAAACCCGGACGGCACCGCCCCTCGAAATAGTGGCCGATCCATTTCCCGTGCCCATGGTGTTCATGGAGTCCCTGACAAAGAAATTGGCGCGGCCGGTCGAAGAGGGCTCGACCAGCGGATTACTTCGGGCGTGAAAGACCGCAGGGAGAGCAAAGAGCGGGAATTGGCGCGAGCCAAGCTGGACGTGACCAAGCAGATAATGCCCGGAGGCTGAATTCAGAGGCCGGGTGAGGGTGACGAGGATGGCAGCGTCCGCCGCGCGAGGGACTTTGGCCACCCACGACTGGTTCTCCATCGAACCGTGAGCCAAAACCGGTCCGCGGCCGCGGTAGGTCAGCGCCCGCTGGCCGTCATAGAGCAAAAGCGTGGCGCTGTAGGAACCCTGCGAAGAACCGGCTTTGGGGCGGGTGAATTGGATGTTGATCTGACCAACCAGACCACGCTCGAGTTTCTCCGTAGGAAGAAAGGCCGGCGAAAGCGGGTTGATCATGTCGCCCTCCAAGCCGACTCCCCCCGACCATTTGGCGTGGGTCCAAATGGGTTCGGGTTCCGAGGCGAGCAGGCCAACCGGGGCCCAAAGCAGAGCCGCGCAGGCAAGAGTCCGCGCAAAAGTGAGAAGACGGGTCCTCATGGCGCGACAATGGTTTGTTCCGCGACGGGCACGACACCGAAAGAACCGCGTCTGGATCCGAGGACAAGGCCGCTGACCGCACCCCGATCGCCATGAAGAGTGTAAGCCTTCGGGTTGATGGCCCCGAGGAGTCGCATGGGCGGTGCACCCCGGCGCTGGGCCGAGCCGGTGACCACGCCGGAGCGGGCGCCAAATTGCAAAGACACCTGCGGCAAAGGCAAGCCCTCCACCGGTTCAGGTGTGATCGTGATCTTTCCAGATCGATTGAGGCGCGCGATGCCGGTGAAGCCCTCGATCCCCGCCTGCAAGGAAAAAGCACCCTCACCCAGCCACGAGAAAGGTGGGCCAGAATAGCGGCAGAGGTGGACGTTCATGAAGGGATCCTGACTTCCATTCCACGCGCCCAAGCCCTGCCAATCCGATTGGTCGTTGGTGGCATCGGCCGCGAAAAACCCGGCGGCGAAACTTTGGCCACGAGCGAAGGACACGCCATATGGAATAAGAAGATCCGGACCAAAGCCTCCCCAGACGGAGGCCGATGCGGTGACCTTGCTGCCATCGGCCATGGTGGCCGCGACGCGCGTCGTGCCGCGCGAGGTGATGGTGGCGCTGCCAACACCAAGATCAGCCGACACATCCGCGATGGCAAAAGATCCGAGAAATGCCGTGAAACGACCCGCATACTCGGAGGACAGGGGGCGCGTCTTCGCATCGAAGACTTGCTTGCCCGCCACCACAGCGTAGGGCGCCTGCGGCTCATCGGCGAATTTGACGGCGCCGACAATCCGGGGCGACCAGCCGCCGGGTGAGACAACGCGCAAGTCATCGAAGAGAAGCTGGCGCGGAGCGGAGCCGGACGACTTCCATGGACCGCCGAGGAGCCGGCCTTGCTCGTCCATCGTCCCCGAACCTGCGAAAACATGCGTGCGCTGGCCGTCGTGGAGAGAGAACCGGGCCGTGTATGAACCGTGAGCGTTGGCGCCACGAGGGCGGCTAACCTGAATGCGGGCCGTGCCGTCGAAAGTCTGCATGCTGCCGGGATCAGGCGCGGCGCCTTCCGGGACAAAACCGATGAGCCCGTCGTAGGATCCCTCGCGACCGAGGGAGACGGGCATTCCTTCCTGTATGACATTGTAGACCAATCCGTTGATATTGAGAGCGATGGTGCGCTCATCGGGCGAGGGATTCCCAGCTACTCTCACCCGCACCGCACCGCTGCCGGACGTGCGCGACATGATGATCACACGCGGGTCGCCTGCGAGCTGCCATTGGCCGGCAAAGGGAATCTGCAGCGCCGTTCCAAGCGACGCGGCCCGCAGTTGCGGCGGCGGCTTCTTTCCGGACTGGTGCAGGTAATGGACCAATCCGCCGATGGAAAGAACGGCCCCTCGGGCGGAGGATGAACGGTTCGCCGCAGCCGTGACGGAGATGGTAGCCGGCCCGGTCCCTTGGCTCGGCGACAAAGTCAACCAAGAGGGTTTGCCTTCGATGCTCCATGCGGTGTCCACCGGCAAGACGAGATCGATGGAGTAGGTGTCGCCGGTGGCTTCGAGCGATCGCGAGGCCGGAGACAGGGAATACGTACGCACCTGCTGGCCACCCCCCAGACGACCCTCGTGTGAAAGTATGCCGAAAGTATCGCTGAAACCGAAAAGCCTCGATCCGCTCCACACGAGCGAGGCCAGATTGGTCGGCGAGGGTTGACTGCGCCAGGAGTCACCATCGGCCGAGAGCAAAAGCTGCCGCCCGCCCGAGGCAACGAATTGAGTACCATCCCATAGAATGCGCCGCTGCGAAGTCAGTGTCTCCATGGGGACAGGTTTGGGCCACCACCGACCATCACGGAAAACGTAAAAGACTTCCACGCCGCCCGCGGCGCGCTCGAGGAATGAACGGCCTCCCGGCGAAAGTTTGGCGGCTCGCGCCACGATGGTCGAACCATCGGAGGCGACGGAAACGGCCACGTTGGAAGCGGGAGGCGAGGGTGAGCCGTAAACGCGCAGGCGCGATGGCAAGTCGTCGGGCAGCGGGGGCAAGCGGGACCAAGTGCTGCCATCCGGAGAAACAAAGATCCTCCCGGGATGGAGAAGAAGGATGAATCTCTGACCATCCCACTGGACGCCCTCCGCGGCGTCCTCGAAGACAGGTTGATCATCCTGTAATTCGGGCAAGGCGACCGGCAACCACGAGGCCCAGTCGGCCGAGCGCTGCAAAAATCGGACAGCGGAAAAGCGCTGTTCGATGTCATAGCTCTGGCGACGCCCGAGAGCGAGAATAGCGGTTTCATCGCCGTTGGCGGCAATGGAGACCACGGAGCCGGGAAAGACGTCTGCGCCCGATTGCGGATCGACAGCTTCAGCCAGGCGGGACCATGAAAGGCCGTCGGAAGTGCGATAGAAGCCGGCTGAAGTGACGTTGTCCCCGGAGGAGTAACCGACGATCGAACCGGAAGAAGCATAGAGGGCGGAAAGCGAGGTGACGGGACGCGGCAGAACCTCGCTCCAGCCGAGACCGTCGGTGGTCCGCAAAATGACATTTTCGCGCGTCGAAGCGGTGTTCCGGTCCAAGGCCAAGGCAAAAGATCCGCGGGCGGCGGCGGAAAAGCGCGGCTCGTAGAGCACTCCATCCGGCCTGAGCGGGACATCCACCAACGCGGCGGAAGCGGCCTCATCCACCTCGGCGATCAAGCCGCGCGTGTCGAAAAGCCAGGCACTGTCACGCAGACCAGAAGAGCGAACCGCAGCGGCCGCCGCAAACGCGCCCAACTCACCCGAGACCAAAGACCAGGGAGCGTTACCGATCCGGCGAAAAAGCCGGCCGTCGCCCGAGTTTTGGAAGAACCAACCCCCGAGAGCGGGAAGCAAAGCATAGGCAAAGGGAGCCCCGGTCGGTGGCGTGGTCTCGGTCCACACGTGGGCATCCACGGATTCCAAGAAGACCGGTTGGAAGTTCGCCCCGTCTCCGGCCAACCTGACACCGGCAAGCAGAAAACCGGATTCACCAGCGGCCACCGAGTAGAAGACGACATCGGAACCCGCAGGTCTTGTTATCTCCCACTCGCGACCATCCGAGGACCGGGCTACAAGGCCACCATCACCAACGAGGACAATTCGCCCGGCAGCAAAGGCCGCCGAGCGGTAGCTGGTTATCCCGCGCGAACGCAGATCTATCGTTTCTGGAGGACCCGCCAGTGTCGAGATTATGACATTAAGCCCGCGCAAACCGACAAGGCGATTCCCCAGCCAGAAAAGATGGCGGGCGCTAAAGGAGGAATCCGCCTCGGACCAAGTCTGACCGTCATCCAATGACTGCCACAATCCGGCGGAAGGCCCGGAGGCGAGCAATCGATCTGCCGACTGCACCAAGCTGGTCAGATCTTCGCCATTGCCCAAAGCACTCGAGGAGGTCCATGAAGATCCTGGAATAAGCCGGACGATCGTGCCATGGGAACCGACGGCAACCACGGCCCCATTGGCAAGGCGGAGGGCGGAACTAACGCCATTCCCCTGGGGCAGCGGATCAGACCAACGCCAAGCAGGAAAACAAGTTTGCCCAGTGAATAAAAGACAAAGGATAACTGAAAACCTAATTTTCACGAAGGATAGGTAATTTAAGGCACGGCAGAGCATGGGTCAAGGTGGGAGGAATCCATAAAAACGTTTGTTTGAACTTATCTTCGACCTTTAGGCTTGATACTTGTTCACACGGCTGTCCGGTTAAATGAAGTATCATTTTATTTGAGTTCTTCAAGATGAAGGATTTGCGCGGCAAAAGCGATGTGACGGATTTGAAGTTGGAAAGGCCTGCTTACAGGATTGGCGGCCATGAACTCCGGCCGCTACGTCATCACCCAAGTCTTGGATTTGATTCATCGTCAGGCGCTGGATCGCCTGGCCGAGCGCTACAACATTCGCACGCGACACTTCGGTTGCCGGCAGCAGTTGATCTGCATGGGCTTTGCGCAACTGACCTGGCGAGAGAGTTTGCGCGACATCGAGGAATGCTTGAACGCCAAAGGACCGGCCGCACTTTACCATCTCGGTCTGCGCGAACCGGTGGCGCGGGTGACCTTGGCCGAAGCCAACGAACAACGCGACTGGCGGCTGTGGCAGGATCTGGCCACGGGATTGATCAAACGA
>Ga0247843_1008053_pt1 | contig 12538 bp, 9 predicted proteins | sample LaCruzMarch2017__FD_192420 | JGI IMG/M metagenome (GOLD analysis project Ga0247843, IMG submission 192420) | Freshwater microbial communities from meromictic Lake La Cruz, Castile-La Mancha, Spain - LaCruzMarch2017_8m | ecosystem: Environmental > Aquatic > Freshwater > Lake | place: Spain...
CAGCCATTGCCATTGTTGGCTCATCGCTGTCGACATGCGTGAATGCTTTCGCGCCTGTCAATAACATTATTCGAATCAGCGTCGCAACGTCATCATCATTCTCAGCATTCACATCCTCATCCTCATCGTCGTCATGCTCCTCGTCAAGGACGACGACATCGTGCCTGGGCATGTTCTTTGCCGACAAGGCCTCGGCGGCCGATGAGAAGGAAAGAGAAACCTCCGCCGCTTCCGGAGCCGACGTCGATAGTATCGACGAGGGCCGATCATTGGATGCCCTGACGATGGAGGAAGAAATCGAGCTACTCGTCGCGAAGGAATTATCGAAGACGAGGCGCATGTCCAACCTGCGCAACGAAAGGGGAGTCGAGTACGCGCCGTGGATGGGCATTTCCGAGGCGGACGAGGGCAAGATACGCTCCTTGATGCGCGAGCGCACCGAGGCGCGACGGAGACGTCAGGAACGGGAACGCGACGTCAGCGGCGCGTTGTTTCGCGACAGTCAGGCGCAGGAACTCAGCGGCGCCGGACTCGGTTACAAGATCGTCGATGGCGAGGTCGAATTGCAATGGGGCACGAGGGCGGAAATTAATACGCGGGGTTTCATCGTCAAGCGTCGTGCCGCCAAGACGAACGATTACAGTATTTTGGCCTCGTACGCGACCTTTGGACCGCTGGCCGCCAAAGGCAAGGAGGGGGGTATATACCGCTACCTGGACACCACGGCCACACCTGGCGGATGGGTATATCGTATTAGCGAGGTTGATAAATTTGGGAATGAGGCTGACGTATGTCAATGTTTAGTCGAGGTCGAGACGGAGGGTGAACAAAAGGCGGCAATATTTGCGGGTGTCGGATTTGGTGTGTTTGCAATCGGGGCATTCGTGGCTGGCATTGCCATGGACCCCATGAATGGATACAATTAGGGGAAAAATAATACATACCAAGATATTGGTGGTTGGATGTTTGTTGTTGGGTTTTTGATGAGAAATGATGAAAAAATATTCGAGTAATCAGAGGTAAAGATTGGGGCGGGGGGAGTGAGGCTTGCTTGTGACGAAAGGGTATGTGTAGTAAAGGGCGAAAGGAAGAAAAGGAAGATACACCATCAGTCAATAAGAGAGAAAGAGAGAAGTGGTTGATGAGTATTTTAATGGTTGTTGTTGAGAGGGTACCAACAGAAGAGTCCAGAATAACACAAAAAATCACAGTTAGATTTACTTTTTAGTACATTTGATTTTGGATACAGTGTGCTGTAAATGACTAATATGTTAGTAACGAATCAAATCGATACCTTCCGAGCAGTTGGGTGAAATTGATCAATATCCTGCTTGAAATCTTGATCATTCACATCAGACACGCGGTGGGACAATGTTGTTAATGATGACGGAGATGACTCATCTATCCCTCTTACCTTGTTCGTGGGATCTTTGACAAAGAAGTTGTCATCTTGATTCAACGACGTATTGTTTCCATCATTGCTAGTACTATTAGTACTGCTACTGATACTACTAGTTGCTGTGAATAATGCAATAGTCTTTGTCCATGCCATTACATCAAGCGGATTAAGTTCATTCGTCCTTAGTTGTAATGTTGCAACCAGTGCCTCATAGGCAAGTGCCGATGAGGGTTGAAGTCCTGACCGGCTGTAGTCGAGCATGACCTCTTCAACATACAGCTTTGCCATAGCTGCAACATCAAGATAACTATTTGGCATTGCTCTTGCTGCCGTTGGTGATGGTTGTACTACACCATCAGGTGGTACTACTCCTACATCATCAGAAGGTCGTGAAAGTCTTGGTGCTGCTTCCGTTGATGCTGCTTGGGCTGGGGAGGATGCTGACACCAATCCTGATATTGCATCAATAAAGTCATGTGGACACGGACCATTCAATTTCCATGCTAATGTACGTAATATATCCATTTCCATAACTTCGATTTCAGTTTCAGTATACAAACCGCGGCATAAGGTATTGGCCATGAAGGATAAACTAATCTTAATCCCGGCATGACACTTTAATGCAATAATCAAACTTGAGATTAGCACTAATTGATACTCTCGTCGTGAGTATAGAGCCATGATCGCTCGTGTGTTATTGGACAATGTGGACATGAATCTATCAAGATAGGATATGCCCATACATGCCACACTTCGATTTACCATGAAAGAATCAACTATTTGATATGACCATTCGTATAGTGCACGTCGATCATGTGGTGTAATCTTGGTGATAGTAGTGTTGCTATCATCGGTAGCAATAGTAGTACCATCGACGTTGGTGATGGCTGCTGCTGTTTCAGCAGTAGTGTTGGACGAAGGGACTAGAACTGCTACTGCACCTACTGCTAGATACTCCTTGGTGATACAATAAGCCGACTCTTGCTGTTGCATAAACTGTAAATGATCAATTAGTGATGATACAGAATAATGGTAGGAGGAAGAAGGAGAACAGGAGGAAAGAATGGTGGAGGTGCCATCATAGTTGGTGGCTCGAGCAGCATGTAGTTCTTGATGATGATTCATCATAATATGCGATGAAGATATGATTTCAAAAAGAGAGCAAAAAGACGCGTAATGAGGATTGGCGGATGACGGATAGGATGACACGGGTGCTGCTGTTGCTGCTGTGTTTTATGATGAAGTAGTCGAAATGTGTTCGCTGCCTGCTGATATTACAATCCTACTGCCTCCGTGATGGTATCCATTCCAAGCTCCTTTCCTTATCGTCAATGTGTGATTATGCGAAGGAGGATCTTAGAATTTATCTCTTTTGGGATTCGCTCATGAGTTTAGTTTGATATATAAGACGTTCCTCGTTTTGGGTCTCATCCTGCTTCGTTTCGCATCGCCCTATGCAGCTACACAACCTCCAACCAACCTGTGAGAAAGAAGCGTGACAAGAGAGCGGCTATGCCGAGGCGTGCGGGTGGTGGGAGATTCAAGGTTAGCAAACAACAATCCCAATAGTATGTATCTACTTAGTACAGCTTGATTTACGATTTTTCCGGCGGTCGCATCTCTGGTACAAAAAATACTGAATGTAGAGATTCACAGAGAACTTCTTAGGTTGACGAGATGGATTAATCCAATAGGCGCGGGCGAGGCATATAAGCCTTAAGGATGGCGAGACTATCAATATTGGTGGAGTATCGGCTCCGGTCATTCGGCCCGAATCTTGCTAGATGCCAGCGCGGGAGAGAGGCAGGAAGTGCCATTTTTCATATCGGGCCCATGATGTTTTAACAATAAGTAAAATATCCGTTTGTACTAAGCCTACGGTCATTTCGAGTATTTCTACGGGGGTTTTCTTTCCTGAAATCAAGCTGATCTGTGGCAGAAGGCCGATTCGGTGGAGGCAATCAACGAGAAAGTCGATTCTTTGCATTTCGATTCAGCGGGAAACTTACTCCCCACCCGTAAATACCTGAAATGCCGTCGTCGCCTCTAGCTACCGCCGTTGTTTGCGGCGTCCTAGCCGTCTTCTCGTCGTCATGTAACGGATGGACGACGCCATTATTTCCATCTTCTCTTGGCCGATCTAGTCGTCGTAGCCGTCGAATAGAAGCAGCACTGCCTGCGTACCAACTTCAACTACAACATCAACGACAAAGTCTTTATGCGACTTCGATATCATCGTCGTCTTCCGCACGAATATCACCACCTCTCCCACCGCCGCCCAAAATGGCCATCCACACCGCCGACTCCCTACCCGAACTGCTCGCCTCTTTATGGCGATTGGTCAGTCTTGCATCCAAAACCATGACGCGGGGCGAATCCGCCACGGTCGTGTATCCCAACATGTCCACCAGATTATCCGATCGCGTTTATTTATCGAAAATCATCGCACACCTGGATGCGTGTAAGGATGTATGTGACAACTTTGGGATTGATACGATCCTGCTCCCCCATTCGTCTTCGGAGGGCGATGGCGATGGCGATGCAAGTTTTGGATTCACGGTCAAGAGTTATCGCAATTTATCGAGCGGCGGAGCGGGGACCATGTCGCAAGATTTACTACTAGGCGGAGGAAATATGAAATTTGCACCCGATCCATTTTGGGATGACGACGAGGAATGGGACTTTGGTAATATTGACGATGATGATGATGCAGCAGAGGCGGCAGCGGCAACATCATCAACGACGCGATTATCATCAACGACAATAACAACTCCACCTCATTTACTGCTCCCGAATACCGATGAACAGATTATATCAATTACGGAAAGTTGGGTACAGCGCATGATGTCCGACCTCGCATTATGTCCATTTACGCAATCGTCGGCACGGAGCGGCATCCCGCCCGGTCCCGTCCATTATGCCGTCGATCGTCACGTTAGTACGCCGGAGGATGCCTACGCGTCATATTGGGATGAAATATCGCGATTGCTGAACACGTCCGAACGCGATATATCTACTACATTACACATATTACCGACATTCTGCACCGACGGAGGACGCGTGGAAATGTTCGAACAGTGGGCCGACACGCTAACGGCCACGCTCAACGATGGGATGTCCAACTTGGACGACTTGTGCGATAGCGTACAGTTAATATTCTTTCATCCGGAATGGACGTTCCGCGATGGCGGACGCGATCGATTGGGCGCGTCCGGCATGGCGGGCAATTACGCACGACGCAGTCCGTGGCCCATGGTCAATGTACTACGGACGCATCAGGTGCGCGTGGCACAACGGGGGATACCCACGGGATTGGTCTACCAACAGAACGAAAGGACGTTGAGCGCGATCGGTCCCGAGAGGCTGGAACGTATGCTACGATTGCGCGATTGGGAGGATGTGGAGGGGATGAAAGTCGATCGACGTGATATGGAGGCATTACGCGTTGCCAATGACTTACAAATCGAGGGCGTGGTAAAAGATGAGGATTTAGGATTCGCGTATGATTCCACCCCGGCCGCGAATCGCGTCGATCGATCACAAATCGAGAAGGGGGATATGGTGAAAGTTATCTTACAGGCATTAAGTATACGTCTTGGTACGGATATGGATGGTAATGCATTGCCCGAAGGTGGAAAGTTACTCACTGGTTCACAGACTAGTGCTGTCTTAATGGCGACTGACTTTTTACTTGACGAACTGAAACGTATAGAAACTGAGTATCCAGACGATGCAAGAGCACCATCACCACCCACAAGAGGTGGATATGCAGCGGCATATGGATTTGATGTGGACGAGTATGATAATAATGATGATGTTGGTGCTTTGAACTTTGGTACTGGTAAGGAACTTGAGGATGCTGAAATGTCTGCCTTATGGGGGATGGGTGGGATAAAAATGAAGGCAGATGAATGATTAGATACAACGTAGGACTAGCCACAATATTCCATACATAATTTACTTTTTCATCATCTCTCTCTACATAAAGCTGTATCTAGATTTCTTGATCCGAAGTTTATTCATAATCTTTTTGTGTAGGCGACGAGGCTTGTGTGTTACGAGCGATCCATCACCAATGCGATCACCACCTTCTCCTCCTTCAATAGTATTATTTTGCCAAAATTGATCATCTTGTGATAGAGTTGGGGACATGGAGCAGCTATGGAGACTGAACTCGTACGTTGGAAATGTACCAGATACAGTAATGTCATTGTCTACCATGTTTTTCTCCTTGTTGTAAGGACTGCTGCTGAAACTACTACCTCCACTGAATTCGATATGACGAGGACTATCCCCAAACCCAAACGAACGAATTACAAACTCTTTCAAGCATACAATAGGGCCACCTCCTTTCGCTGACCTTTCTGTTTGAGCTTCACCATTCTTTGAGCTGCCTGGGAAAGCATCGTTGATCAATGCATGATCCTGCTCAGTTGAAATCCTTAAGGATGGCAAGAATTGTGGACAGGTTATCTGCCTCCCGATGACATTCTTAACTCGATTGTGGTTTTCTTTACTCACTACCTCCTCCGGCAAATGCTTTGATGGTCGCTTATCAGCGAGAAGTAAGATAGTGTCATTGTCTGTCAAGGAGCTATCGTTTGACATAGTTGCTGCTATAAAGCAATCAAACTCAATTGATTCTGGGGCGTTGGCAAATTTAAGGGAGTTGTAATCACCATAGCTGCAAATGTTCGCATCAGTGATTGGTGATGGGAACTCCAATGAAAGACTATCTACTCGCTCTGTTTTACCACTTCGAGCTTTTTGCTTCTTGTCCGCATCAATCAAGAAGGAGGACACTTGCACTGGAGAAAAAAGGGACATGATACTCTTGGCTGTGTTTATGACTCCACCAACCATTTGAGGTACTGCTGCATGTGGACTCTCTTCGTTGCCCGTATCTACTCTAAGTTGGGGCATACGACGACTTTCATTTTTAGTCATCGGTACAACATAAATAGATTCTTTTTCATGGACCATAGTTGTTGTGTGATTATGGACTGTTAGCGTCGCCGGCTGGTTCTCATTTGGCACCTGCTTGACTGAGTCCAATATCTTATTCAATTTCCCAAAGGATTGTACAAGCCTCTCCCTCCGCTCGAGTATATGAGACTCGGCTTGTGACACTGGCGTCAACGGAACCTGATATTCGTTAACTACGGCTGTGTCCAACAAATGCGATGTTTTCTCAACCGTTTGATCCCTCTCCATATTGGATTCAGTTTGTATGCTTACATCATTAACATTAATCTCGTCATTGACTACAGTGATAGTACTACTCTCCACTTGGAGCATGTCCTTGGTCTTGATTGACTCGTCAATTGTCGTTACTACAAGGCCAATAGATTCCTGGCTATCAGTCGGCTGATGAATTATATCGAATGCCCCCTTCATTCCACATTCTGGGCATGATATACCAGTATTCTTGTTTAGTTGAGTCCATGCCTGCATATCCAAAATGCACGCTCGACATATGATATGTTCGCATCTTGAAGAATCGACAGGCATATTGTCACCACCCTCCATGTCAAAGTCTTTGAAGCATGTTGGACAGGTTGCTATAATAGACATGGTCGTCATTGAGAATGGAATCCGTTGTAGTGACATATTGTCATTCTCACTAGGAGGCTGAGGATTATTCGCCATGGCCCGCTGTTCATTGTGTCGTTGAAGAAAATCAAATATTCCCTTATTATCCTTACTTGCTGGCGATGACAGTGGACTCAAATCAGAACTTTTCACATGAACATTGACCTTACTAACGACAGCTGGCGATGGCAGCGGACTCAAATTCAATAGAAGTTTACATTCAGCGAGAGTAGATGCCACCAGATCGTTCCATCCTCCTCCTGCAGTTCTAGATGATCTAGTCGATGGTAAGGAGCTGTAGCTACCACTTACACCACCACGCGAGAAGTCTCGTCTCGCAAGGTTGGTCTCGCGAGAAGTCTCGTTCTCACTATCATCATCGGACATGAATAATTCAGACGCATTTTGAATGGCCGTAGTAAGACTTTGCATCGACATACCCAACCGTCTTTGTTCGTGATCTACTGAATGGTCTGTATCCTCCCCAAGTGAGTACATTAGTGACTCTGACTCTGACGATGTAGAATATGTTGGTAATATCTTGTCGTTGTTGCTTTCGACAAACGATGAAAGGAGGTTCTTCTTATCATTTGTAGTCTTGCTTATCCCCGCTTTGTGCTCTACTTCAGCCCTTGTCATGGTAGTAGTAGCGGCATCATCCGATCCTTTGCTTAACTTTGTGGGAGTCTTCCCCGCGCCCTGCCATGCGCGGTCATCTACAATACGGATTATGGGGCTTCTACTGCTCGACGACGAGGAGGGGAGAATTATGTCAAGAGAGCCATTCCTGGGAGTAATTGATTGACCGACATTATCATTCTTAGCACTCTCTTCATTCACAACTGACTCCTGCAGCAACAACAACGTATTATTGTTCCTCTTCTGTTCGAGTAATCCCATCCATGTTGGACTATTATTATTCGGTACGAACCGTCGTTCCTGAATAGCCTCGTGTAATAAACTAGGACCACTCTCCTTAGCAGTAGCAGTAGGGTCATTGTTGTAGTTCTTTTTGACTCGTCTATCACCAACATCCCCCCTCGTTACTGCCGTCTTGACAGCAGCCTGCTCCTGTTGTAAATCATACAACTGCATCTTCATACGTTGCTCTAACTGACTTTGTCTCTTATGAAACAGTAATTGATATCGTTCACGTGTTACTAAATGAGTAGTATCGAAAGATGATGTCGATGTCGAATGTGATGATGATAATGATAATGACGCCGAACGTTGTGAATTGATATGATTAATGTAATCGTCAACTTTAACGCCTACTTTCTTGGCCTTTTTCTTCTTCTTGCTGTCATTGATGCTATCATGTTGATGGGTAGAAACAACGTTGGATGGAGGAAGCGGAATGTCTACTTGGATGCTGTTGAGATTGACATTTCCCCCTTGGCTGTGCATGTGACCCCTAATTATCTGTGATGAATGTGCGTATTCATTCTTCAAACTGTTATCATTGGTGCTATCTTCGCGTGGTACTCTATCGACATTCGAACGTCGATAGTCTCTTTGTCTACTGGCTACTACAGCTGGTAACTCAACATCAATCGCATATGGACGACTTGTTCTCGACGAAGATGGGGGCAGTGACGACGATCGTGAAGAGGACGAAGAGGAGCTATTGTTCGGTTCGAATGATGAGCGCAGTGAACGGACATATCCACTCTTCAAGGCTGAACTTGATGGCGAATCGAAAGGTCGGTAGGAAGATGATCGTGATGATGGTATTCGTTCGTCACTACTACTGTTGTTATTGTTGTTTCTATTGCCAATGCTGCTATTGCTATTCTCATCATATATAATCTTGTCATAGCGGTCGTAGGTGTTGTTGTTTCCATCATTGAGATATGATGGTGATTGCGAGAGTCTCATATAGGTTGATGATGAGGCCGACGTCGTTGTTCGTGGCGAGAGGGGGAGTCTCACCATATTGTATCTTGACAAAATATTCTCAGAAATGGGGGGGAGCAAGTTTAATTCAGCGAGGTTAGCAAGTTTCTTCTTTTTGGAAGTCTCGCCTACACAGGGGAACGTAATGATGTGCCCCCAAAGATCACTGGTCAACTTTTGGTTGATATTTGACCTCAAACATACCAAACCTCTTTCACAATGGTAAAAATCCACAACTTTTCTATATCGCTCAGAATCCTATCTCCACCACTAACAATCAAGGGTCTTTGCCGCGCCTTTTTTGCAGACAACATTTAATGTATAGATGACCTTAAATTCCAAAAAGGCCCTGCAAGGACTAGGATTCTGGTCACTAAAAAAATTCGACTGATTTCATTTCATTTGACTGGGGTTCTATGGGCCATAGTATGGGTAGGAGTGGTGTGTGTAACAGCATGGGGATGTAACTTATATGCCATTTGACCACAGTAGAATGTGATCAGACATCTTCTATATACATATGGTGAATGATAGATACATTCTGAAGTGGTCTGTACACTCTACCAGTCATGGTGGTATGCTTGTGTGTACACATCTCAGGTCTCAGGTCTCAGAGAGCAAATATCAGGGTGTGGCGGCATCCTTATGACCGGTAGCCACTGTTCAAGGTGCTGAAACACTTAATATATGTATAAAGAAGACCTGTTATGAGTATGAAGTGTGTGGGGGGCCTCAATCAAAAGAACTAACAGAGACCCACCTCCTATCAACAACATCCTCTCTCAGGTCTCGGAGAGCAAATATCAGGGTGTGGCGGCATCCTTATGACCGGTAGCCATGGTTGAAGGTGCTGAAACACTTAATATATGTATAAAGAAGACCTGCTATGAGTATGAACTGGATGGGGGGACCTCAATCATAAGTACTAACAGTGACCCACCTCTTATACCAACAACATCCACTCTCAGGTCCCAGAGGGCATATATAAGGGTGTGGTGGCATCCTCCTTATGACCACTAGAAATTGTAAAAGGTGCTGAAACACTTTATATATGTATGAAGAAGACCTGCTATGAGTATGAAGGGAATGGGGGGTCCCAATCATAACAACTAACAGAAACCTACCTCCTATACCAACAACATCCATTCTACCGTCTGAGTCTGAGTCCACCACCACTATATGTCTCATTATCAGAGAGTATGCATCAGCTTAGAGTAGTATCCTCATGATTTCCGCCCACTGCATATAAATAATATAAAGTATGCTGAACACATATGTATGAATTAGTTCTATTATGAGTATGAAGTGAGGTGGACACTCTTAGGTCTCTGACAGCACATATCAGGCTAGAGTTGCTTCTTCATGATGTACAGCCATAGTATGTAAAATGACATGATATGAAGTAAGTGAAAAGGAATTGCCTTGGAGTCAAAAGTATGCAACCTCATACTGATAGTGATAGTCATGTAGACAAGAGGGGATGTGTGGGATCTCAGACAGGTTGAATTCCACTGCCACCTATAATATAAACATACACACACACACCCACCCACACACACACACACACAATATTACATATTATTTATTAGTAGAGAGGTACATTCAAAAAATCTGTGGGGGTTTTATGATGTTAATGATTAATTGTTTGTTAATGATAAGGTGGCACTAATAAAAAAATCATTGATAAGCATCCTTATAATTTTATAATGTCAACAATACATTAAACTGAGTCGCTTGCCTTTGCTATAATCAATAATTCACCAAGCGTCAATGCTGCCATCAAAACGTAATAATATCCGCCACAATCATAATTATAGTAATAATCCCCCTCCACCTATGACTGTGACCGCGTGGTTGTCGCCATCCTCCTACTCCTGCTTGCAAATGAGACCGACCATCGCAATTCGGTGTACTATAAAATCAATTATCGATTTCCATTGTTCTAGACTGGAACATCCAAGCCAAGGTGGCGATATTATAGTGTCACTGTAATGCCGCTGGAAAATAAAGGAAACCGCTGGTGGTGGTGGTGACATTCCTCACTCCCCCACTCAATTTCTACCAATCCGATCACACCCAACCAAAGAAGAGGTCAATTGCCAAAAAAACTGACGATGAATAAAATGTGCAGAGGAGACGGTGCAACTTTAAGGGTTGTAACAACTGGGTATCCGTTGTTTAGTTCATGAATTAATCTCCGTTGATAGCCAAACTCATTGTACCATTGTCATCACCATCATGTTAAATCCACAAACAATTCAGCGGCACAATCACCAAATCAGCAAGAAAGGAAGAGGGAGTTTGTATCACCTATGGCGCAGTAGTGAAACGATGTAGAGATAAACCAAATGTGCCCAAAAATTGGGAGCAATCATAAGTATTTACACTAATCAATCGTAATCTTCTACCACTTATATTTATACACATCATGGCAACACACAAGTCACGTAACAGCTGAAAATGAAAAACAAAAAACCAATCAGCCCCAACGTTTTGGCAAAAGAGTATTGCAACTTAATCAAACACATCATTCCGCTCGTCCAGCAACGACGCCCCTGTCGGAATGATACCCCTCCGCCAAGATGAAATGTCCACCCTTCCTGAAACGGTGCAAATACTTAAATGCCACCTTCTCAATGGGAGTTGCCGAAACACCCAAGTTTTCCATCGTAAACACTTTACCCCCCTGCAATTGCGATGCATACCCCTCAGACGTCATTTCTGGTAAGTAATCCTCACTCATCAAGTCCACAAGGTCAGGTGTGAGCATCGGATTGCCATAGAATTGCAACACATTGGCACTCTTCTTAACGACATCATGTGGCATATCTGCCAATGTAGGCTCCTGACCGGTAATATCATACACAAACTTGGCCAATTCAGCATACGAGTAGTCCGACGGACCAAAGCAATCTACACGTCGTCCTTCGAACTTCTCGGGGTCATCCACGATACGATTAATCGTACGTGCTACATCATCCACCCACACCGGTTGCGTTAATGCATGTCCGCCATCGATTAATGGTACGGCGGGGAACTTCTCGGCCATGTTCGCGAACCAATTAAGCAATCGATCTTCGTGTCCGAACAATTGCGTCGGACGTACGATCGTGGCCCAGGGATAGGCCGCCAATACCGCCCGTTCGCCCTCGTACTTGGCACGGGCCCATGCACTCGACGAGTCGGGATTGGCCGCGGCACTACTAACATGAATCAGATTATCCACCTGCATTTCGGTACATAATTCGGCAATCGTCGCGGGGACGGTAACATTGGCTTCGTGGATACTGGTTTGGATCTTGTAATTCACGTAGGGGAAAGTGGGACTATCCTCGAGCGCACGTGTATCGTAATGCTTGCCGATCAAATTAATAACAATGTCGGCATCGGCAATTAAGTCCACCATGGACTGTCGATCACGACTGGAGTAGAATTTAAACTTCGATCGTCCGAGTTCGAATTGTGTTCGTAAATGACGATACGCGAATTCATCCTCACGTGAACCAATGTAGGTTAGTACACCGTTGGCACCTATTGGTGTGTGTGTGTATGTGTGTGTGTGAGAGTGGTGTAATAAGACAAGATACACATTTTAAAGATGAGTATATAATGAAAAAAACTAATGGCGAAGAAGAAGAAGAAATTCATGAC